>Ga0136642_1001263_pt1 | contig 11118 bp, 15 predicted proteins | sample LowCatLa1302831Y_FD_115313 | JGI IMG/M metagenome (GOLD analysis project Ga0136642, IMG submission 115313) | Freshwater microbial communities from Lower Cathedral Lake, Yosemite National Park, California, USA - 13028-31Y | ecosystem: Environmental > Aquatic > Freshwater > Lake ... | reverse complement strand
GTATGCGGTCATCAGGCCGCTTATAGTCACGCATCTGTCGAGTCGTGCGACCCGTCCAGTTTGGCTCGCTCATGTCCGTGCCGTGAGGCCAATTGTGCTTATTCATCGCTGCCATCCTCCTCGTTAGCCGTTACGGTTTCAATGTGGTTAATGTCAATAAAATGGGTATACAACGGCACAGCGCAGCACAATACTTCTTCAGCATCAATCTTGATGTACGGCTCGCCGTTGCTATCTGTTTTAACGCCATCGGCAAATTGATCCATCAGCTCTGCAATCTTTTTGTCGGTAAGCTCAAGGCTAAGTTCACGCATCAGCTGGCGCTTGCCTTCGTCTGTTAGTTGAATGTATGAGTATTTCATTTTGAATTTCTTAAGCGAATAATGTTAGCTTCAAAACGTTCATTAACAGATTTCCAATAAACCGCAGCGCACATTTCCATTTCTTGAATGTTTGACGGGGTAATTTTTGGAAACATACCAATTTTTGCTATATGTTTTAAATAATCTTTTAAATATTCAGTCATTTATGTACCTTTTGTCGCGATTAATCGCTTGTTGCGATCATTAATATTAAGCTATCTAAACAGTAATTACATAGGTGTTAACCCTAGTTTTTCAATTATTTTTAATTTATTGGGGTTTTTACAACAAAACGCCCCAATTACGGAGCGGTCGATGGAACAAGGAGTGAACAACATCGACAGTTAATTATATGTTGTTCTTACGCTTGTAAAACGCTAACAAATATTGAAAGCAATCCCAAGCTTGTTGCAAATCGTCCTCAGAATGTTCAACTAGTTTTACGTCACCAGTTGCTGTAAAAAACACGTTAGCGCATCGAGCTGTAGGTTTGCCAAGGCCAACACGATAAGCCGCTAGTTGCATCAACTGTTCGTGATACGGCACAACCTTATCGAGCTTATCTTTAGACTTAAAGTCAATCACAATGTTTTCAGCAATCAAATCGACCTTGCCGCCAAACCCTTCATACGCAAACGAGCGTTCTGCCTCCCAAGTCTGGTCATGTCCAAAATGGATTTTGATTGAGGCATCCACCTGGTCAACATAAAACGGATAATCATCATGTTCGCCACGGTAGAAACGCTCTAACACGCCGTGCATTTGTGTGCCTCGATCCATAGCGTCACGGCCTGTAGACTTACTATCAGTCATTACCCGTTCTAGCCAGTTTTCCTCCGTTTCGCCAGCAACGCGTGGCAACGTCAGCGCAGCTAGTAAAACTTGTTGTTGTAACCAGGTAGCAAGACCAGGCTTGTTAACCAGTCCCAAGACCGTAGTGACAGATGGAACAAGGTTGAGTTCCCTTGCGTCCCGAACCGTTGTATTGCGTTCTTTGCCGTTCTTGCCAAGGATTCGATACGCTGGCGTTCCGTCAGCTGCGTACCAATGACCTGATTCTGATTCTGCTGATTTAATAATCATTTTTGCACCTGTTTAGCTAATGTTTTAAACATCTCGATTGCATCCTGTAGGTCTTGCATGGCTCTGTTGTCAAGAACCATGCCTTCGTACCATTGCTGCAATCGCCAAGAAATAAGTATTGCCTCCTCTGCTTGATTCATCAGAACGGCACATCGTCAATCATGTCCTCAAGCGGAACAATGTTGCCTTCTTTAATCTGCCGATATGCATCTGACTTAGGTTTAGCAGGCGCAGCTGGCGGTGCATCCTCAGTAGGCCGACCACCGAGCATTTGCATTTGATCGGCAACCACCTCAGTTGTGTATTGATCCACGCCATCTTTGTTCTGCCATTTGCGAGTGGTCATACGACCCGCTATAAAGACCTGTGAGCCTTTTTTTAAGTAATCGGCACATATTCCTGCCAACTTGCCAAACGCCGTGATCCTGACCCATTCTGTCGTTTCTTTAATTGCGGTCTTGTAACCCACAGCAATTGAAAAATTACAGATTGCATTACTGTCAGCCGTGTAGCGTACTTCAGGGTCTTTGCCAAGCCGCCCGATAAACTCACATCTATTAAGATCGATTGCCATTATTGTTGTTCCCAGTTCGCTTTGAATTGATCGTATGCAGCTTTTAACGGGATTTGTTGTTCTTTCAAACAAATAGTCCATGCTGCTCTAAATATGTCTTTCAAGTTTTCGTAACTGACCGCTGATGCCATTTGCGCTACAGTGTTGTCCAACTCAATTCCTTTGGGTTTCTCCACAACTTTAACTGGCGCTGATTTAACGGCTGAGTTACCGTCATCATCTTCAGACGCAATGCCAAGCGCACTTTGCAAACTGTAGCGTTTTGCATACGAAATAGCTGAACCGTAGCCTTGTGCGTCTTGCTTACTGGCGGGAATAAACAACGTGCCGCAGCTAAGTTGTTCACCTGACTCATGGATTAAGACTGTTTCGACTGCTACGCCACCGTCAGCTGTATGCAACATCTGCACAAAGGCTAAACCGTTCGCCGACAGAGCAGGCCGCACAGCGTCGATGACCGATGCCAGGCTGCTGTATGCAGATTTAAAATGTGGGTTTTTGGAGTCTTTGGCTGCGTGGGACATTGCTGCTTGAGCCGTGACAAGCGCTTTTGCTAGTTCTTTCATTTATGTACCTTTTATCGTTAATGGCGGGTATGCCATGACTAATATTAAGTTAACTAAATAGATAAGTCAAATAAAAACAATTATGTTAAGATTGCTACATGAATACAACAGAAATCATCAATTGTTTAGGTGGCACGTTTGCCGTAGCAAAGATGTGTCGAGTGTCACCAGCTGCCGTGAGTCAATGGAAACATAACGGGTTGCCTGGCTACCAACTAATGTGGATTGCCGCCGAGCTTGAAAAAAAATCAAATGGCAAATGGAATCGTAAAATGGTTTGCAATTGGCAACAAATTTGGCCTGAATTGCATTAGACTGATTAAGCCTTTAGCAAGCAAAAAACAATACTGGTAAGGGTCTTGTTTCACTAGGTTAGCTTTAGACCTTGACGCTCTGGAAAGACAGAGGCATAATTAAATTGTTGTCTTGGCCGACAAATGTAAGCCGTTTTAGTGTGTATCTTGAATTTTTAGTAAATTCTCCGTGGTAGAGGCATTTACTAAGAATTGTCCCCTTTAGTTAGGGGTCGGCCAACAAGGTGCACTCTAAAACGGCTTTGTTGTTTTTAAAGATAACTGTCAGGGCGCATTAGCTAATAGAGTGACCGCTCGTACCCGTTTAGGTCAGTTATACAGTTATTACTACGTTTTATCCCGTGTGACCCGCACGCCCCAGTAGAGAAATCGAACAGGATATAGACAGACTAGAGAAATCTAGTAAAACCATTTACTCTAGGTATTGATCTTCTACACCTGCAAGGACTGCTAGTGTTTTAGGGAATCTAGGGGTGGGATGAGCTGCCTGCCATAAACCTAACAAGGTACAGGTCTGTCGTAAAGGATTTATTCTCAACTACCGTTAAGCACTATGGTGGGTGGGTATAAGGGTAGGGTATTTATATTCTAAATAAATAGAGTAAGGGTAATCACTTAGTTAATATTTCTTGATTGATCTGTTTAGAACGCTTAATGTATCCTTTTAAAGGAAATATATGTCAACAGAACAAAAGATATTGCGGTATTGCATTGAGGCTAAAACCTCAGCTGATATTGCTGATTACTGTGGCCTTGAAAAAATCAGCATCTACACACAACTTGCCAAACTTCAACGTAACAATAAGATTGAAAAACGTGGCGATGGCAGGCGTGGATCACCTTGTGTGTATGTCACTATTCGACAAACACCCTTTGCAACAGAATCTTCAGATAATTACGAAAACCTTGTTGTTAAACACGCTCACAACCCGTTTGGATTGCGCTTATGACACTCTGGGATTGGATGTTTGTGTTTTATGCAGCGGCTGCCGCATTGATTGCCACAGCTCTTTGGATACGTTGGTCATGCCCGACAAATTATCCTAAAGAGTTTGTTTGTGATGGCTGTGGACAAGTCTGTACAACGTTGCGTGACGGGCTTTGCGTGTACTGTGATAGTCACTTTAAGCCAACATTGCAGAAGCCTTTGCTTTAACTTCTGCAACACGATTAAGCCAGCCTGTACCGTACGTGGGAAACGTATCAAGGCTGCGGTAAAACGCTTCCTTCTCTTGGCTAAACTTCTCAATCAGCACAGCAGGGTCAGCCGCCCACACAGCGGCCATTGTGATCGGGCCAAGTCCACCATCAGGCGTTGTACCCACAGCAGTCTGGAGGAGCTTAATTGAGCGCCCAGGACCCGCATTAACCCCCATATCAAAAACTAGGTAGTCAATTCCGTTTGGTAACTTGTCACCCTGCACAACGTCCCAGTATTTTTGTTTGTATAAAGGTTCAACATCCGCAGGGGTGAGCTTACGCATATCGTCGTGGGTCATTTGATGCCCAACGTGTGCTTCCCAATTGTATTGAGTCACGCCAAGCATGGTCGATCCTTTACGCCCGTCTGGTAGCTTGTTGCCTGCGTCACGCTCGTCGTCAGTAAAGCCACCTTCACTTTTAAACATCTGTTCAAACGCTTGTTTCCAATTGCAATTCATTTAATACTCCTCACCCAATTCTGCAATTCAGTCAATTGGAGCGTGGTTTCAGCACAGCGTCTAACAAGTCCTGCGTCGGGGGCGGGGACATTAGCACAGACGGCGGGCTTGGAAACGGTGGGCACACTACTGCTACTGGCACTGGTGTCGAGCACCCGCTCAGCGTAATAACTATGCACAGCACTAAGGCGAGCTTCATATTGATTTGCGATTGCAGTTGATATAGTTTCATGTTCTTTCACCTTTGCTTGATTGATAACTTCTTGCGCCTTGCCAACCGCTGCGACCTCGGCTTGGTACGCTACTAGCTTTTTGTGTTCGTGATTCCAGCCCATAAAGTACATGACAGCGCACAGGGCTAGGGCTGCGCCGATCTTCATCCATAACGCACTAGGGAATAATGCAAACATTACGTTGGCTCCGTATCTTTTTTAGCCCACACAGACGCACCACCGGAGGCTGAAACAATTCCAAGGCTCTCAGCAAGCTCTCTAAGGCTTACAGCGCCATGCATGACCACTTGGTAGCCAGCCACGCAAAGCACCGCCAGAAGGCTCACCATCCACGCCACACGAGCGATGTCGTAGGTTGTGTTATCTTTGCCAGTGAGCAGGTGTTTGATCATTTATCGACCTTGCCGTCAATTTTGTCGTAGAGCTTTGCAATCATTTGCTCGACTCGATCAAAGCGCTTGTCCATTTCTGTTTTAAGCGTTTCCATCTCAGACTTCTTGACGTAAGTTTCGCTAACGTGCAAGCGTAATTTCCCAATGTCTTCCTTGAGTTCTTTGACAGAATCCCATAACTGACGGGCGAACCAACCCACCACAGCCAAAGATGCGCCGCCGCCGATGTTGATTAGATTCTGCCAGTCCATGAATTACTCCGGATACTTTTTGAAAGGTGAAAATTGAATAGCAACTAATTTTTTACCATTAACCGTATCGCCAAGTAACTTGTATCCAAAAATAATTTCTACGCATCGGTTTTTGTAAAAATAAAATTGTGATCTTAATAACCAGCCAAAGTCACCATCATCATTACATACCTTCCAAAAACTGCAAACGTTTTTGCCAGACTTCCATTGGGCGTCATTGTTTTTGGTATACAAAGCAAACGTGCCTTTGTCGGCATAGCCCCACTTTGCTCCAAATCCATATGCAGCATTGCGCCATAACCAAAAGACACGACTAACGTAACGTAGCCAGTAATGGCTGTCGTAATAAGTTTGATCGTATTTGAGCTTTAACGGGCTTGGATAATCACCGTACCACCACTCATCGAGCGGTGCGTCTGGTGATTGCCAAATGCGTAATGACGGGATTAAAAACTCGCGCAATTGACCAGGCAACAAACTAGGAAAACCAGTAACTTCAAATTCTTCAGCATAAGTCACAAACAACGCTAAAAACGGCGCAAGCGGAAACGCTAAAATGGTCAACCCAATTAAACCAACCAATTTAACAAACCACATTGCGACAGATTTAAACATTTTTTACGCCGTGTAACTACCAGAACCAACCGTATTAAAAGACATAATTGTATTTACGCCGTTAGTGGTAATCACAGGCGATCCAGTTGTTACACCTGTGTATAAAACTGTTGGAACAGACAAAATTACTACACCTGAACCGCCTGCCGATCCTGTTCCACCCGATCCCCCACCACCACCGCCTGTATTAGCTGTGCCTGCCGTACCAGCGCCCCCATTACTGCCACCAGCGCCCCCACCGCCTACCCCACCAGCACCTCCTGTTTTTCCGGCTGCTCCGCCGTTTCCACCGCCACCACCACCATAAGTAACCGAAGATCCAGTGATTGATGATGACGTTCCTGCCCCTCCTGCGCCGCCACCTGTTACTGTACCTGCCGCACCTGATGCTGAAGAACCGCCCCCACCGCCACCGTTTACATAAGTTGCACCGTCAGTATTTCCTGCGCCACCAGAATTACCTTGTCCAGAAATACCAGTAGCGCCAGCGCCATTGCTTGCACTTGCTCCACCGCCCCCAGATGCACCGCCCGTTAATGGCGCAACGCCATACGAACCCGCACCGCCGCCGCCAAGGGCATAAAATAAAGCACCAAATGACGATAATGATCCACTTTTACCTGAATCACTATTGTTTGTACCACCCGCACCGCCTGCACCTACAGTTACAGCATAAGTTGTGCCTGGCGTTAAGTAAACAGTAGTAGTTAATAAACCCCCTGCACCGCCTCCAGACCCACCGTTATATCCACCGCCACCACCGCCACCAACAACCAAAAGCGACGCTGCAAACGGTTGTGTTTTAGCTTGTTGCAACGTAGACAATCGCAACATACCACTTGTGGGCGCACGAAATTTTCCTATTTGTCCTTGGTTGCCTAAAGCCATTACGAAATATCCTCATAAGAACAAACTACTTTCAATTTGCTTGCTGTACCAGCAACAGCACCAATTGACATATTTTCTTCAAGGTAAATCATGGTTGTTTTGTCAATCACAATTAACGTTGATGCCGGCGCTATTGCAATGACAGATGCGATTGGTGTGGCAGTACCGCTTAGCGCAGCAGCTGAATAATGGTTAATAGTGATATTTACTGCGTTTACAGTATCAATATTAGCCACAACAAGCGAATCAACTTTAAACACTTTGCCGCTTGATGCGGCATTGCTTAAAACTGAAATGGCAGAGGTTGAAGTTAAATCGGCAGTCACAACTTTGCCGTAAATTGCCGTAACGTTAACAATATTAGGTGCAGCCATGATTTATAGTCCAAAAATAATTGAAAAAGCAATAGATTTGCCAGAAGTTAAACCACTAGCCCCGATAAGTTGAAAATTAGTACCATCGTAAACAATTTGCGTCATTGAGCCTGAAACTAAATCACCTGCTGATAATGGTGTCGTGCCATTTTTAACAATAGATTTTGCACCTAAAAAACTTATATTTATAGTTGCCGCACCTGTATTTGCACCAGCTGCTAAAAACTTAAACGATTGCCCAACTGCATACGCAGTTAACGATGGGCTAACAGTTGCGGTAATTGTGTCCGTTCCCGATACTGTTAAAAACGTACCAAACGAACTTTGCACTTGCAATATATTTGCCGAATCAGTTGCAGCAGATCCAACGCCTAAACCTGTAAACTTAAACGTCCCCATCGGGATATTAGCTGTTACTGCTGTTTGACCGTCTTTGGTCAAGGCAGTTGATAAACCAGTAGCCAAGTCAGCGGTCAGCGCATTAAACGCTGTTGATGAGATGACTGTGCCTGTGACAACTGGCTGACCAGTTGAGTTAATGACAAACGTTCCGCTTCCGTTGTAGCTCACTTTGATTACCTTTTATTGTTGACCAACTTGGGGATTAGTCAAAAGCCCCGCATAAATTGATGCCGGTACTGCTCGTTCACCAAAAGAAAAACCTGGCACTTTAGTTGATAATGCTTTGCCCATATCTAATGCTTTTTTTTGCTCTACTGCGTTTAGTGTGCCTTGCATCATTTTTTTACCGAACGGTATGGCAAGCGTAGCGCCAATTGGCATACCAACCGAGCCCGTAGCAGATGCAAGCAAGTCAATTCCCGCACCAAGAAGTAAAGCGCCAGAGTTGCTATTGTTGACCGCCGACCCTTTAGGCTGCACGGTTGTGTACTCAGCAACACGTCCTAAACGCTTTAATTCACCAATTTCTTCAGGCGTAAAAAACAAAGCTAATTTTTTATCGCCAATCTCTTTAAGCGTTTTGTTATACGTTGCCGCACCAAATGTACCAACTTCGTCTGATCTGCCGCCTAATGCTCGATCTTTCAAATGCGTCAAGATAGCCGACTTTGTGGCTGCTGGATCGCCTGATTTAGCAACTGATGCTGCGTCTGCAACGTCACCATTAAGCACAAACTTGCGTACAAACTGGTCAGGTTGCATACCATCAACGGTTTGTTCAATCGGCTTGGTTGATTCTTGCCAATTCATGCGTTCACGGTGTGATGCTCTTGCTTTGTTCAACGCTGCTAACAATTCACCGGCTTGAGCGTCTTGCGTTTGCAAAAACTTGCCACCGGCCTCCGTCACCAGTTGATTGCCGCCAAACTCTGTTTTAACTGGTTTAATTTCTGTATTATCAATGGCTTGACGCACTAAACTTAAAGCAGTCTTTGTATTACCATCTGCACCACGTTGCGCTGTTGCAATCTTGGTCATCAAAGTATCAAGCGCATTGGTATCAAACGGCACAGGGAACGTTTTGCCGTTAATTGTTGTTTGACCTGCACTTAACTCATTCAGCATTGACCGAATTTCAGGTGGTAAAAATGCGTTAGCGTTAGATTTTGCTAACAATGTATCAATATTATTAAGCAAATCTGCACGATTTAATGGCGTTGTGCCGCCTGGCAAAGCACTTGCCTCGTCATATAACTTAGACGTAGCTGCTTTCTTTGCTGCATCTTCAGCAGCAATCTTGGTTGCACTTGCTTCGCCTGCTTCCATCAAATAAGGCGCTTGTACGTTAGTCGCACCTCTTGCATTTAAAGCATCAATTAACGCTTTGTTGTTTGCCGCTTGTACGTTGCCTAATGTTTGCAAATTAGGATCTTGCGAGTTCATGCCTGCTTTAGCTAAATTTTGTTCAAGCGTAATTTGCCGAGGATCTAACGTAATCATGCCTTTAGTTGGAGTTGTACCCTCAACCATGCGGAAATCAAGCAATCGACGCATTGCATCGCCGCCTAAATCACCACCAGTTCGCAAAGCATTTGCAACGTCTGCGATCAACGATTTGCGTACTTGGTCTGGCAATCGGCTGAAATCAATGCCTGACTGACCGAGCTTTAAAGTAATAATTTGATCGACTTCAACAGGGCTTGGAATTGCTGCGTCAGGGTTTATTTTGCTTGTTAAAGTTGGCGCCACTTTTTGACCGGCAGACGTAAGCAAAGACTTTGCCCCACTATATGCCGCAGGCGCAGCAATGCCACCCGCCAAGCCTGCAAAAAATTGTTGTAAAGGATCGCCACCTGATTCTTTTGTTAACCCGCTGCCGTACCCTGCGCCAGCTGCCGAGCCATATTGCAACATGGGGTTAGATGCCAATTGATTTGCAACGTTTCTTGTGACGCCGGCAGAATTTTTAGCAAGCGCCGCCGCCCCCGACACCATTGGAATGGTGGAAGCCATTGAGGTGACAATATCACCCACAACCTGTTCGCTTGGCAATACATTTGCTAATCCTGTTCGAGTGTCCATGACAGACGATTCTTTCGGTTTAGGCAATCCAAGCAAATCAGCTAATTTTTTGCCGTATGTTGACATCGATGCTGCTGGTGGGCCACCGGCAAGTTGTGAAATTGCGCTAACGCCCATCCGCATAGGTTCTAATGGCAAACCTAAAGTATTTGCTACGCCTTCAATAGCGTACCGACCTGTTAAACCAACTTGTCTAGGAAAGTCTGTTACCGCCGACATAATGCTTTCGCCCGTAGACTTTTCGGGCAATGAAGGTGGTGGCGTTTGGGCGTGAAACATATTGGCTAGTTTCCACGCTTCAGCTTCATTATTGGCATCTACCTCATAGACCTCTTTGCCAATCTTTACTTCAAAGGTGGCTGTTGTCATTTTGGAGTAATCCTACGAACAGCGCCAGGCGGTGGCGGCATGGGTGTTGTTGAATACTTTTCATTCAATCTAACAACGGTTTCTAATGCTGCCAAACGAGTTTGATATGGAATATTCGAATTTGCTACGTTTGCAGCCGCTTGCTTATATTCCATCAAATCAGTATTACTTTGCGGTCCTTCCATCCTTGGTACGCTAGAAGTTAAACCCGCGCCAATAACTTTCAACTGTGCGTCAGCTGCTGAAGTGTTGGTTGGGAAGCCCGCTGCGTCAGTTGCCATTGTAAACAAACTGCTAATTGCGCCAGATGATGCTTTTGGCAACACTAATCTAGCCCTCTCAGCCAAATCAAGAACGTTTGCGCCACGTTTAGCTTCTAAATCTGTTTGAGCAATTGCAGGATTGCCTTTGCCAGCTTGAGCAACAAGATCAGCCCTTGGAATTAACACTTTAGCGCCAGTTCCTTTTGGATCAGGGATGCTTACTAAATCAAATTGTGCTGCGGCTTCTTCTACAGATTTTCGTTCATTAGCTTTAAATTTAGCGTTTAATTCTGAGGCTTGTACAATTGGAATTGCGGTTAATTTACCGTCAATTTTGACATTAATCATACCTTCAGATGGCGGTGGTGCAGTTTGTGTCGGTTCTTTACCTGCCATCAAAATTGTTGCATTAGGCGCAAAGGATTGTGTGGTTTCTTTTGCAATCAATGCATCATACAAAGGACGATCAGGATGATCTGTAGGCAACGCATCCCTTGCTGCAATAAATTTGGCAAGTGTTGTTTCTTCACCTTTAGGAACAACGCCCTCAACTTTTGCAATTTTTCCATTTGGGCCTGTTTGAAAGAAAAATTGTTTGCCGGTAACAGGATCGACTCCAATTTGTGCCGCACCATGAGGCATATTGACTACGTTATTACTAACTGCTCGACTTGCTAGTATTTGCCTTG
>Ga0136642_1001262_pt1 | contig 11118 bp, 10 predicted proteins | sample LowCatLa1302831Y_FD_115313 | JGI IMG/M metagenome (GOLD analysis project Ga0136642, IMG submission 115313) | Freshwater microbial communities from Lower Cathedral Lake, Yosemite National Park, California, USA - 13028-31Y | ecosystem: Environmental > Aquatic > Freshwater > Lake ... | reverse complement strand
TCCTGTACCATTAAAAGCACCCTTAGCCATTTCAAATGAAATTTCGCTGAGGTTAACTTTTGCCAAATACTTGTTTCTCCAATTGTAGTCATTTGAAAGAACATCATTAATTAAAAGCATTGTGGCAAGTTTAATATCTTCTGGCACATACTTATAACCAATTTGACCTACAAACTTATATACATAATTGTCTCTAAAACGTCCCGCCTCATAAATGGTAGGATCCATTTCATCATTCCATCCAGATGGGGAAGACGGGTACCAAATTCTTAATTGATAACCGCTAGGACTAATCTCTGTGGTATATCCAAAAGTATCATATACTGGTGTTTGCGTTCCATCATAAACAAGAACTTGATTTTCATACATTTGATCAATTTTAAGCATTTTTTCTGTTAACTGAATTCTATTTGAACCAATTCCGTAAGTTTCTTGACTTCCGTAGTATGTATAAAATTTAATACCTGTATAGCCTTCTACAATGGTTCTGGCGATCTTTTCTGCATTAGCTATAGATATTGGGTCAACATAGTTTAAAGATGAGGGATCTGAGCCAAATTGAAAAAAATCTACAACTTCCCAAACATCTGCATATGGTGTTTCTACTTTATAAAAATCTACTTCTGTTGTTAAAAACCCGCCTACAGTATAGGTCCACTTAACTTCTAGTGTGCGGTTTACATTTGTAATGGCGGGAGTTAAATTATAAGAATAAATTCCTTTTGGGGTTTCATCTACTGCAGTTAGTCCAGAGAAACCTGAGATTGCGGTTGAATCATTATCAGCATCATAAATAGATAGTGTCACGTGTGTTCCACTATCTACTTGATGTAAAACTCCATCACTATAAATTTTTAAAGTGATTTTTTCCTGACTGTTGGTGTTGATTGTTTGCAATCAAAGCACCTCCTTTATGCGTAGTACTCTTGAGCCTCTCGTGGAGTCGCAAGGCGAAAACCTTCTTGTGTATCAAAAATTCTTTGAGCATCTGTTTCTGACATTGCAACAAATGGATGTTCTTGACTAAATTCATGCCCACCAGTCTGATATGAGTGGTTGTTTCTTTCCATTTTTACAAGTATTTGATTAGCTGTCTTACTCATAATTTTACTTTCTCTCTTTTTCTTTTCAAGTTCTGGAACTTTAATTTCTTCTTTTTCAGCATTATCAAATTTAGCATACATTTGATAGCTGATGCCCTCTTCTTCAAGGACAGCAATAATTTCCTGTTTTGTCTTTAATCCATCTATTTCAATAGCAAAAGACTCTGCAACTTTTTTTAATTCTGTAATTTTTAAATCTGTAAATGACATTTGACTTCCTCTCGTCATTGTTTATTATAGCAGAAAATGAATAAGGGAGATATTTCTATCTCCCTTACGCTTGCAACTAATAAATATTAGTATGTATTTCCGTTAGTTCCACCAGTTACATTTGAACCGTTATATGCAGTTCCAAATGTTGTACCAGATACTGAACCTGCCACCTTAATGTTTTTAACAATAACGTGTGCATCGTAGTTTTCCATTACGCAACCAACACGAATGAATAGTGTGTATTCAATTGTGTCCTTCTTTGGCTGGAACAAACGATAGACTGTTACGTCACGCTTGATACCAACAATGAAGTTTTGAGGGAATGTCAAGTGAAGGTCTCCATGGGAGCCTGCTGCACCTGAATAATCTCCTGCTTGGGTTTCTGTGATCAACGGAACGTTGATAACTGGAATTCCGAACGCAAAAGGAGTTACTGTTCCTGGACCGCCATCGTTAGCAGCAACATCACCACGAATGATACCTGAAGCGATATCAAATGGGTTTCCGTTACCTGCGTTAGCTGTCAAATTGAACAAGTAGTCCTGTACCAAATTAGATCCTGTGAAGAAGCGAAGTTGGTTACGGCGTTGCTTGTACTTGCGTGGAAGGGTCTTAATAGCTTGGTTAAAGACTGTTTTGTCAAGTCCGTATCCAGCAGCATCAACAACGTGTGCGTTGCCAAGTGCTAGTGAACGGAAACCTGCAAATGCTGACATCAAACCTGAACCAGTTCCAGTACCGTTAATAAGGGTATCCTCAATATCGTTACCAGCCTGGGTAGCCATAAGACGTGCAATGTGATCCTCTAGATCTGGACCTTCAATATTATCTTCAAGAGATTCTGCTGAAAGTTCCCAATCAAGACGGAGCTTGCGAGTTGTTAGAGACACCTTGTTAAATGTTGCGTTTTGTGCTGAGAAAGTTGTTGAATTAGCATTTGTATAGCTATCTCCGCTTGCAACGAAATTACGAGGATTGTCTTCTTGTGCAACTGTCATGATACGTTGTCCAACTGCAACACGATCAATTTCGGTTGTGTTTGAACGCATACGAATTGTACGAGCTGCTTTAGCTAGGATTGTTGCATCCCACATGTAATCCAAGAAGCGATTAGCTTGATCTGGATATAGAAGACCATTACCTGAAAGGTTAGAGGAATCTCCTGATGCATTAACTGCTGAAGAACCGAGGTTCGTTGTATCAATTACTTTTTGTAGAAGTTCATTACTCATTTATTATTTCACCACCTTATATTTTTTATAGATTTTTTTATATGCTAGAAGCACTGAGGAAAGCACCTTGCCATATACTTTGTTTTGGTTTTGTTTGACCCATTGGAGCTTCCACCCCAACGGACTTCTGAACTGCAGTAGCTGATTCAAAGCCCTTGAGTTGATGATCTACATACTCAATTTTGCCTGACATATCAGTTACTGACTTACTTAGTGCTTCATACTTTGTAACAAGATCTTCGTTTGATTTTTGCATATCCTCATATGCTTTTGACAAACGAGCCATTTCGGCTCTTGTCTCGTTAACAATGTTGTACATGTCTTGAACTGTTGCTGCGTGTGTAGCATAGTTCTCATTAGACTTTGTAATAGACTCACCAAAGAAGGCCTTGAGGTCAGTGACCATCTTTGTCAAATCAAGTGTATCTTCAACTTCAGAAATTGATACAGCCTTTTCAATACTGGTATCTTCTGCGGTTTCTGCTACAGCTGAAACTTCTTCGGCTGGAGTCTCTACATCAACTGATTTTTCAATTGTTGTATTTGTATCTTCTGCCATTTTGTTACCTCCTTCGTTGAGCGAAATCTCTTCACTCTTTTTAAGTCCGTCATTAAACGTAACTTTTTTCTTGCTATTTTGATCAGGATAAAGATTTATTGTAGCATTGCTATCAATTACATTACCTGCCAAACCTGGGGCTGCTGACTCCGTTGCTTCGTGTGCTGATGTTGGAGCATCATCTTTCTTAAAATAAGAATCAATTACTTTTTCAATTGCTTCAAACTTTTCAATATCTGATTGCTCTACCCAACCAATGTTTGTCATTGGTGTATCGCAAACAACACAATCTTTTGTTGTTGCTGTTGCAGTTGAAGCAACCTCATCTGTTTTGCACCAAAATACATTTTCTAGTGTTACATCTGCAACCATACCTTTTACAAAAGTGCTTCCATCTGTATTTTTTTCAATAGAAAAAAAGTTTGCAAGTTGATTTGCTGGTGAGTCTACTAATGATAACTCATGAAGATCATAGTCATGAATAACACGACGATTTTCTGATTCCCCGTCAGCTTTTTCCATCTTTGCATCATTAATGTTTCCACCAATTGAAAATCCTGAATAAGTTCCATCAAGAACTTTTTCCCATGCATCTTGTGCACCCTTTGAAATATAAGCTGTTACATAAATGCCATTATATTTTTTGTTTGTTTCTGGATCAAAAAAATTGTCTTCTTTAAATTTAATCATTTTGCCAACTGCGGAAGGTCCGTGCATTTCACGAATATTGCCTCTAAATCTTTCAAAGGCTTTTTTGTTTGCTTCGGCTGTGACTATATCGCCATGGCGATCAACATTATCTAGTGATGCGAAACCTGATACGGTTCTCTTTTCCTTATTAACCTTAGAAATAGGAAAAGCAAGAGCCATTGAAGATTCGCTGTTTGACCAATAAGTTTTTTGAATGTCCATATGTAAATAAATAATAGCAATATTTATGAATAACTCATAATTTAATTAATATTATTTGTATCATTTCTAGGGATTATTTTGACGTTTTGATATATCTGTTGTGGTTCTGAAGCCTTTATATCCCCGCCCATGGGTATTGAAACTGGTGGAAGTTGAGGTGGAATCTCATTGCTTTTATCATCAATATTATTTACATAAGGAGTTTCAATATGAGATTGTGGCATAACGTTTGGAGAGGCAGTAGAACTATGAGATGCCAGGCCCCCAGTTATAAAGCCCATAATAGGGTACAAGAGTCCTGTAACAGTCTTTTGAAATCCTGTTGCTGCCCACATTCCATATGAGCTAATAAGGGCTATTCCTAGCTGTTTAGCCTCACCAACATTAAATTTAAAATGATGTTTTAAGCTCATAGTGCACCTTTTAAGTTGTCATAAACAATTTGTGGAACTGCTCCACCTTTAACAATAATGCCTAGCGTTTTATCAAATTTAAGCAATGCTGCTTGTGTTTGAACATTCATTGTTCCTGTTGCATATTTTGCCAAAAGTATCTTTTTCTTAACTAAAGCTGATTGTATTGTTAATACGGCATCATTTGTTTGTCCTAGTTTAAATGAATTTTGTGATGAGGGAAATGGTGGTGCAACAAATAATGTTTGTGGTTTATTGCTGGATGTGCTTTGTGTAATTGGAGCTGTATGAAACATCCCAGTAGTCCCCGCCACTGCCGCTCCAGTTGCAGCTACACCTGCTGTTGCCTTTTTTCCTGTTGAAATATTTGTTGTTGGTTTTATTAAAACTGGGTATTTAGGCCTTACAATTGCCATTACATAAAGATATGGACGATGTTCTCTGTAACATCCTCCGCCATTTGCGGCTTCTTTTGTATTTTTATCTGTAGTATTAAAACCAATTGTAGTTAGTCCGTCTGGCGATGCTGCTTCTACAATTTCAACATGTTCTGCAACTCCTGAACCCCAACTAAAAAATACAATGTCTCCAGGTTGTGCTTGATATTTATTTACAACTAAACCTTGACGTTGAAACCAAGTTAGTCCTGCTGGACAATATGCAAACCCTTTTGGAGTTTGTGCTGCAACTAAATGTGATAACCCAACTCTTGAAAAACACCAACTAATTCCCATTGCACAATAAGCTGCATTTGGAACACCATACCAAATTCCATATGGGTTTTCATTCATAGGTCCTTCAATAAAACCTATTTGGCTACGTGCAACATTTAAAACATCAAGTGCTGTTGCCATTTATTATGCCTGTTGTCTTCCCTCACCTTTTGGAGCACGACCTGTACCCATTTTATCAGGAGCATTTAATACACGATCTTGACTTCTTGTTTTATTACCACTTGCATCAGATGCAGCATCTTGTGCAACTTTTGGATTAATAATAAGAACTGCATCTCCTCCTGTTAAAGGAGCCATACCCCGACGTGAACGAACTTCATTAGGAGTAATAACTTGATCTTTAAGATAACGATCATCAATTCTTGATTGTGTTTCTTCATCTGTAAGTGCAAGTTCATTAAATCTTAATACAAAAGCATCTGTAAATTCTTTAATAATAAGATTAATTTTAAACTCAAGTTCTTCTTGACGTGGACGACACACTTGTTCTTTAAATGTTTTATCGGCATCTTTAGCGTTTGCCAAGGAAACATTTGCAGGCATTCCAAGTTTTGATACTGGTACACGGTGTGAAAGAAGAATGCGATCTCTATTTTCTACTGCATAATTTCTAAATGATGAATCTTGAATTCCAGCTTCAATTGGCTGCATATCAAATTCAACACGGCCTTGTTCTCCATCTGATGGAAGAGGAATATAAAGAGTTCTGTGATTTCTTCCTTTTAAACCTGTTTGAAAAAATTCAAGAAGCTTGCGTTCTGAATCAGCAGTAAGTTTTGCACCTTTTACCGTAATAATATAACGTGGAACAGCTTTATTTTCAAAATAATCTAAGTTAAATCGTTGTGCAAATTCATCACCAGCAACTGCATTTTTAGCAGATAAAACATCTGGAACACCATAGTATGTATTTGAAGGTGTAAATACTTTAAAATGAATTACTTCGTTTGGCTGTGGATCTGTACCAATTTGATCAGGAGTTTCTGTATCTCCAAAATTTCTAAAAAATGTATAACGGTTATAAACAACCTGAACAAAGCCATCACGGTGACGGCGGATACGCATGGTTGTTGTAGGAATATGTCCAATATAACCAATTTTGCCTGTTGCTGTACGACCAATTTCCATATAAGCATTTCCTGTTGATTCAAGATCAACAAAAATCTTTTTCATTGTTTCTGTAAATGAATCATCAGAATTAAGAGATTCTAAATATTCTCTAAGTTGTTCTTTCATGCCCTCAATTTTTGAACGCAACTTATCAAGCTTTTTTGAATTATCCATTGACTCTTCAATTTTTAATGTAGTAGCCCATGTGTTTTCAAACTTGTATCCCAAACCAATTACATTTGCAGATTTAGCATTTACTGCAGAATGGTGATATGGAGAAACATCATAAAGTTGTGCTAAATAAAGAACATTATACGGAGGTTGAACAATTTGAAAAAGAGAATATCCTGTAAGATCAAGTGGGTCAAGTTTTTTAGATTTTGCATCTCCCTGCCCTGTAAAAGATTTTTGCATTCTATCAACTTTACGGCGAAAGTTTGCACCAAGGCCTTCTGCTTTGCGAATGTTATCCCATGTTGAATTAAATGGATCTTCAAAATCATGTTCTACTGTATGAGCGGGAGCATCAAGTTTAACTGTAATTCCACCCTCATCATCATCAATACTGTCATCAATAGTTAAATTAGCCAAGTTTCATGTCCCTCATTTCTTTAATATAATCAAGCATTGCAGGAATATCTTGTTCATCTGGAACAAGTCCTAATTCCATTCTTTGTTTTTGAATTTCAAGTTCTTCATCGTTTACTGGCCTATGCCCCGCAAAAAATACTGGATGACCATCACCCAGTCCATATGATTTTGCAACATCTTTAAGCTTTTTAATTTGACGAATATCGCCTTTCATAGATTGGATGCTTAAATATGCACCCTCTTCATCCATTACTAAGGTTTCATCTGGCATAATCCAGGCATATAAACCCCAGTTTACTTCATCAATTGGTGTTACTTTCATCTTGGCCATATGCCAATAATACCACGTAAACTCTAAAAAGTGTTACATGCGGATGCTATTTTTAATATATATGATCATGGGCTAGTACTGGAACCCCGCCATTTATGCTTGCTGAAGAACTTCCAGAGAACTCTGCAATGCTACCTAGGGTAGTCATGCTATCATAAACAGCAGCGGTATCTGTAGCCAAATATGATAAATATCTTGTTTGAATATCTGTAGATGAAAGAACATTAGGAAAAAGAGTAATATATCCATACATTGCTCTTAATGGTGTTGACAACCCATCTGTACTTCCATTTATGTATATAGGATTATTTGTAGATGTATTATAAGTTAAAGCAACATAATATGTTTCTCCCGCCACAATTGTATATTGTCCAGAAGGCTGTATGAAGCCGTTAACATATAGGCTCCCATTAGCCCCCAGATTGCTCACAAGCATGTTTGTAGAAGGATTTACATATAGATCCACCCCTGATACAGTTGAGGTATCTAAAACGGCTCCTAACGATGAATTTTGACATGATTCATATCTAAACCAAAATTCAACAGTTTGATAATTGTTGTTGTTTGATGAATTAATTATAGCTGTTCCTGGATACCCAGAACTTGGATTTTGATTAACAAAATGAAGACCAATGTTTTTTTCACGCAATAAAATGTTTCTATCATCTTCTCTAATCATGTATGTTTGATTTGTTACAGGAGATAATACAAACCCGCCCGAATCTGCGGGGATACTTAAGCTCTTATATATTTTAACTAATAAGTTATCAATTCTTGGCTGTATTGTTTGTGAAGTATCTGAAGAGTTCATTTGAACTTTAATAAAAAGCTGGGCAGATGTAGCATTAGACGTTGTTGATAAAAAGTAAGGAACTATTTCATTTTTATATACTGAAAACCATGTTGTTCCACCATCATATGACGCATAAACTGAAGCATATTGATTTGAAGCTGATGAAGTAGAAATTGATCCAGAATCCCAAGAGATGCTAATTCCTGCAAAATTTTGATATTGAATAATAGGAAAATTATAGTACCAAATACCAGTTAATGTTGCAGATGATGTAGTTTGATTAAATGTCAAACCATTTGCATCTGGAACTAAATTGTAATAAGTCCCTTCATTATAATCAGCATTTGTGGAAAATAATTTTTGTGAATGAACCATTTCTTTTCTTGAGGTAATATCAAAATGATGAGCGCTTGTTTGTTGTGCAAAATACTCTGGTCCTGAATTAATACTTGCCCAAACCATATGTGATCTTATTTCATTTAAAGACAAATTTCTATCATAAAAAGCTAAATCATTGATTACAAAACTTTTGCCTGAGGGTGCTGGTCCCACCCTATACTTTACATATGTGTTGTCTGTTGTAGTAAAAGTAAATGCTGTAGGTAATTGAATTATTTCATCAGATATTCCATTAACAAAAACTTGAATAGTTTTTTCTGAATATAATACAAATACGTGTAGTTTTTCATGCCATGAATGAATTTGTTTTTTAGTAATATATGAGCCAGTGCTGCCATTTACATTAAAACAAATAGTATCATTTAATGCATATGCTTGAGCAATTGTGCTTGATCCATTTACAATAGATAACAAGTTAGTTTGTGATGTTGGGGACTTAGGAAATGATATCCAAAATTCCGCCCCAAATACTCCTTTTTCATATCCTTGATCAAAAAATTTATATATATCAAAAATGCTAATAATTGATGAATCTGATATTTTGCAACCACTATAGTTGGTATCACTAAACAGGCGGGAATTAAGAGTTAAAATATCTTTAAAAATAGGTTGTTGTGTTCCAAAAGCTATAGCAGCATGATTATTTTTTGGAGATGCATCTTCAAATGTATAAGATCCAATTTCATACCCATAATTTGCTTCTGAATTAATCCATTGTTGATATGTTTGATATTCTTCAAGGATTGTGGCATATGTTCTTAATGTGACATTACCCGTCAAAGGCCAGTAAGCAATTGGATCATCTCTTAAAACGGCTTGTTTATATGACATTTATGCCCCCATTAATTTTGGATCTATTTCTACAAGATCCCAGGAGATTTTAATACGTGCCATTTCAAGACCAAGTGTGACCATTGTAAGAGTATTGTTGGTTTAGGGCGGGGGAAGCTGGAAATGATATAGCCATTAGTTACCCCCAAGTAGTAGTCGTGCATCGTCTTCGGTAATGCCTAGTTTGGCAAGGAGAGCGGCTTTGCTTCTTGCCTTTGTCATTATTTAGTTACCTCTTCTGTTGATACTGAAGAAATAAACTCATCTTTTTGGGCATCATAGACGGACTTAGGCATAGAGGTAAACTCGCCGTTGCCTCTGTCAATGATGGCGTGGGTAGTTGTAGAGCCATCTCTTCCTTCAACTTCAATAAAGGTTACATTATCCATTTTTAGAACTCCGCACTAAATGCAATATAAGCAGTAGTTGAATTAAGTGCTGCTAAATTGTATGGTCTATTTGCAGTAAATCCAGTTCCATTTGCTTCAACTGATGCAGCATAATTATTTGAATCAAAAGTTCCTTGTGTTAAAGTAGAAACTGCTACACCACCACCGCCGCCTGGGTCTATTTGCAAAGGGCCAGAATAATCAATAGCAACTGGAATTATTCTCATTGGAACTGGAAATTGCATACGAAATATTGCTTTTGTAGTTGTGCTATTTGTTGCGCCGTTTGCAAAAAGGTAATAATTCAATCCACCTTGACGGTAATAATACCTTTGGCAAGCCGCTAACTCTCCTTGGAGTATTCCTCCTGCTCGGCTGAATGGGGTTGCTACGGAGCCAGCCTCAAGTTGTACTTGAGATATTTGAAAATAATCTCCAGCGCTAAGTGAAATTGTTTCAGCTATTACTGGTGCAGTTTTGAAGCCAATATCAACAAATCCGCCTGCTCCTGTTAAAGAACCTGATATGGATGTAATTGAGCCGAATGGAATTGAAGTTGATAAAGTTATGTATTGCCAAGTATTTGCAACATTTATATTAAAGGAACCACGAAAATCACCACCATTTCCGCTCAAATATCCCGAATATATTCGGGCATTATGAATGCCTGTCCTATTGGATTTATACCAAAATGAAAGAGTTACAGTTTTGCCAGCAAGAATAGCAAAATTACCTCCTTCTACCCAATGACGAGAGGCATACTCAAAAACTGAACTTGCTGAAGTTGTTTGTGTAAATTTTGTAGAGTAAAAACTTTGAGCATTTGGCACACTAGAATCTTGAGTTACCGTAAGATTTGTTCCAGTTGCATTTATTGTGCTAGTAAATCTATCTGCCGTATATAAACCAGCACCAGAATTGGTAAAAGTTGTTCCACGCTGCCAGTAATCAAAATTTCCATTGATGATAACATTCTTACCAGCCGTATAAATTGGCCCTGCCCAAGCCATACCAGTAGCCGATGCAGAGTTGGCAACGAGTGTTGTGCCGTCTGCTCCGACTTCAACAAAACCCATTGTGTCAGAGTTGGTAGCAGCAAGAATTTGACCTTTAACAGATCCTTTTAATGATATATTTTTACCAATTGTTAAAGTTTCATTAACATTAAGTGAATCTACTTGTAAAGGATCAGTATATTGTTGTTTAAGCTTATTTAAAGCCATTTATATATCCCGCCCTTCAAATTTAAGCTTGTGCCTCTGTCCAAGATACTCGTGCATATACCTGTGCTGTAGTAGTTGCAAGATTTTGTACAACAATTGTAAGTACATCTGGACCGTCTGGATAAATACCACTATTTGCAGTTGAAGTTCCTCCACCAAGAATAGAGTTACCTAGATCACGAATTTGAGAAAGATCTGAGGTTCCAGTTCCTGATACAAAAAACCCACCAGTTTTTTCTCCACCAGAAAAAGTAACATTTCCATTAATTGAATAATCTGCAATTT
>Ga0136642_1001261_pt1 | contig 11125 bp, 11 predicted proteins | sample LowCatLa1302831Y_FD_115313 | JGI IMG/M metagenome (GOLD analysis project Ga0136642, IMG submission 115313) | Freshwater microbial communities from Lower Cathedral Lake, Yosemite National Park, California, USA - 13028-31Y | ecosystem: Environmental > Aquatic > Freshwater > Lake ... | reverse complement strand
GATATCTAGCTCGCCTGAAACTTGGGCTTTAATGTTTTCTTCACTCGCGAGCAAGGTTTTAAGCTTTGCGATTATCGCCTTCAAATCCTTCTGCTCCGTCTCGAGTTCAACTTTGCTGAGCTTAGTGAGTCTACGAAGTGGCATATCTAGAATGTAGACCGCTTGGTCATCGCTTAATTTAAAGCCCTTTATTAGCGCTGCCTTGGCCTCTGGCACATCCTCGGAACTGCGAATAATTTTAATAACCTTATCGATATCGATAATCGCCTTTAGCAAACCATCAACCATCAGCAAGCGGCCTTCGGCCTTGGCTTTACGGAACTCAGACCTACGGCGAATTACTTCAATTCGGTGATCGATGAAGACCTGTAGTAAGTCTTTTAGACCGAGTGTGAGTGGTTTTCCACCGACAAGAGCGACCGCATTTATGGAGAACTGCTCCTCCATAGGCGTTAATTTGTAGAGATTGGCCAGCACGTCCTCGGGTTCAAATCCGTTCTTCAACTCAACAACCACCTTGGTGCCTTGTTGGCCATCGGAAAGATCGATGATGTCCGAGATGCCTTGGATTTTTTTGGCCTTAACTAGGTCCGCAATCTTTTCAACAATCTTCTCTGGCCCAATGTTGTAAGGGAGTTCGGTAATTATTAAACCTTGTTTGCGGCTCGTCACCTTTTCAATTGCAACTGTTGCCCTAACCTTGAAGGCACCACGTCCAGTCTCGTAAGCCTCGACTAGGCCCTCTTTATTAACGATCTCGCCACCGGTTGGAAAATCTGGGGCTGGGACAAATTTCATCAAAGCCTTTAAGGTGGATTTTGGGTTTTCGATTAAATGTTTGGTCGCAGCAATAACTTCGCCAAGGTTGTGCGGAGCCATATTTGTTGCCATACCAACTGCAATTCCAGTGGCACCATTTACTAATAGATTCGGAAATGCGGCAGGTAATACTTGTGGCTCTAAAAGTTGGCCGTCATAGTTCGAGCCAAAATCAACTGTGTTTTCATCGGACTCATCCACCATTGCCATTGCCGCAGCAGCCAATCTGGATTCGGTGTAGCGCATCGCCGCGGGACCAGCATCGAGTGAACCAAAGTTTCCGTGGCCATCAATAAGTGGTAAACGCATAGAGAAACCTTGTGCCATTCGAACCATTGCATCATAAATCGCACCATCACCGTGGGGGTGCAATTTACCCATCACTTCACCAACAGCTCGGGCGCACTTCACATGCCCTTTTTCCGGACGTAGTCCCATTTCCGACATCTGATGCAGAATCCGACGTTGTACTGGTTTTAAACCATCTCTCGCGTCAGGAAGTGCACGCGAATAAATAACGGAGTACGCGTATTCGAGAAAGGATTCGGACATCTCCTGAGAGACATCGATATCAATAATTCGACCGGGGTTCTCACCAGGTTTAGGGAGAACTGCTTTGGGTGCTTTAGCCATGGAGGGTATCTTGCCAATCCTTTCGGGTTTTAGTTGGGAGCGACAAGCGGTCTGGCGCCGATAAGTGCGACACAGTCGGCGGCAAGTTTTGCACCGGCCGTTAGCGCATCAGTGAGAAGGCCACCCTGCGCCCAAACCGAAATAAATCCGGCGGCAAATGCATCGCCGGCGCCAGTTGTGTTAACGACAGTTGTTGGGAAAGCTGGAATTTGAATCAGCGAACCATCCCTAGCTTGAGCTAGTGCACCATTTGACCCGCGCTTAATCACGACCGTGGGAACAATCTTCAAAAGATGCGCAGCCGCATCGACAGGGTTGGCAAAGCCAGTAATGAATTGTGCTTCTTCCTCATTTAGAACTACGACATCCATAAAGTCAAGCCATTGCCTGACTTTTGCGACGCCGACCTCAAGTAGGACGCCAACAGTTGCTGGATCAAAAATTATCGGCAACTTTTCTTTCCGCAACGTTTTAATAATTTCTAAGACACCAGGATTTGATTGGGGATTGATTAGTGGATAGCCAGAGAGATAAACCGCACGAAATTGCGAAAGTTCTGGGAGATCACCGACTCCTAGTCCAGCATTTGCGCCACTGTCGGGGAACATGGTCCGCTCGCCATCGTTGCCAACAATTACGATGACAACACCAGTGCTCTTACCTTCGACTACTTTGTTGCCGTGTTCAACGCCTAATTGATTCAATTGTTGTAGGACTGCCTTACCTGCAGCATCATCACCCACTCGAGTAATTAGATATGAAGGTGTTCGCGCGGCCACCAACCAAGAGGCAACATTTGCGGCAGCCCCGCCACCCTGGGTCGAGATCGCGGCCCTAGTCTCTAAGCCTTCAACGATTGGTTTTCCAATTACTGCCGTGACATCAAGCATGATGTCACCGATACAGAGAATTTTAGAACTTGTTGTCAGCACAGCAGCAATTAATTTCTAGAGGGCACAAGCAATTTGTGCCGCGAGTTTGGCGTTAGATTTGATGATATCGATATTGACGCGAAGGGATTCGCCAGCGCTTTCGCGGTGGAAATACTCCAGCAAAAATGGCGTGACCGCTTTTCCGGATACGTGGTTATTTTCTGCAGCGGCTAGGCCAGCTTTTAGAACTTTGTCATGCAATTCTGGGTTCATCTGATTCACGACAGGATTAGCCACGACAATTGCACAGTTATCACTGGCAAGTGCAATCCGATTGGCCCAGATTGCGGCAATCTCTGCTGGGCTATCGACCCGATGTTCAATTTCAAATCCAGAGTCTGTTAGATAAAACCCGGGAAATTTATTAGTTTGATAACCCAGCACTGGGATCGCAAATGATTCCAGGCGTTCTAGCGTTCCGGAAACATCAAGAATTGATTTAACTCCAGCGCAGACAATTACGATTGAAATTTCACCAAGAGCATGCAAATCGGCCGACTCGTCATAACTGTGACCACGGTGAACACCACCTAGCCCGCCTGTTGCGAATACTTTGATGCCAGCAAGTTTTGCAATATGAGAAGTTGCCGCGACAGTTGTGGCCGCACTTTGTTTTGTGGCCTCGATGATTGCAAGATCACGAGTAGAAGCCTTGACAACCTTGTCATCATTAGCAATTCGAGTTAATTCCTCGCTCTCCAAGCCCACATGAATAACGCCATCAATCAGTGCAATGGTTGCCGGAGTCGCGCCGTTTTCGCGGACAATTTTTTCAACTTCTAGAGCTACTTCAAGATTTTGTGGCCGAGGTAGGCCGTGGCTGATGATCGTGGACTCTAAGGCGACGATGGGTTTTTCTGCTTTGATCGCGGCCGCAACCTCGCTGGAATATTTGATCATTGGCCCACATTACCTCAAGGCCACAGACGGAGTTAAATTCTTAGTTCAGAGCAAACCCGTAGGGCAAGATAGCCCCGTGAGTACTCGTAATTTAGCTGCGCTTTCTAATTCAATCTTTGCATCGTTGGGGGTTTCTGGAACGAGCGATGAATTGGGAATTGGTGAGAGCCCGATGTCTCGCGAATGTTTGCTGTTAATTGATGGCATGGGATTAGCAGCAATTGAAAAATATGGCCACGTCTTTCCGATATTTTCACAACTTCACTCCTGGGCGAATTTGAATTCACATTTTCCTTCGACTACAGCAACAAATATTTCATCACTTGGAACTGGCGTCCTTCCTGGCGTGCACGGAATGTTGGGCTACACAGTGCGAGTTCCACGAAGTGGGGAACCGGGTCGGCTACTGAACTCACTTAAATGGGATGACCGGGTTGACCCAGCGGCTTGGCAGAAAGTTCCGACCTTGTTTGAACGCGCAACGCTCGAAGGAGTGCAGGTATCTCATGTTGCCGCCAAACGTTATGAAGGTTCTGGATTCACGCAAGCAGCACTTCGTGGTGCGAACTATCGTGGAGCTAATCAAATCCAAGACATAATTTCTTCAACTAGTTCGGCCATGCAAAGTGCGCAATCCTTCTCTTATGTGTATCTCAACAATCTTGATCATGCCGGGCACGAATATGGTGTTGGCTCAGAAAAGTGGCTCGCTGCACTTGAAGTGGTCGCTCAATTAATTTCTGGACTTACGGAAAAATTACCGCAGGGCACCAGACTTTGGGTAACGGCGGACCACGGCATGATCAATGTGCTAGATGGCAAAGATAAAGTTGTCCTAGGTCTTGATAACTCCTTGATGGAAAACGTCACGCTATTGGGCGGGGAGCCGCGGGCTCGGCATGTTTACCTACAAGAGGGCAGCAGCCCGGAAACGGTCTTGATGTGGCGGGAGTTTTTCAGAGATCGTGCGGATATTTACAGCAAGGCGGAGGCGATAGGTGCTGGTTTATTCGGTACCCAGGTCTCTTTGGATAGCTCGGAGCGAATGGGCGATCTAGTTGCAATAGCCAAGGGCGAACTGATCTTGATTGACCCAGAGCGAATTAAGCCCGAGAGTGAGATGGTGGGCCACCACGGTGGCTTAACACCTAGCGAAGTTGCCATCCCATTGTTTGGTGAGGTTATTTAAAACTCGAAATTCTTGAAGGCTAGTTACTCATCCTCAGACTTAGAACCACCGAACATGATGTCATCCCATGATGGCAATTTTGGGCGCTTGATAACGCCATCTCGTGAGGCAGCACTCTCCTCTGGCTCAATTTGTTCATCTGAGATTGTGGTGTCTAGTTCTTCAACGAAGATTTCTTCACGAACTGAAACCAATCTAGGCGCCGGACTAGTCTGCTCGGTTCCATAAACCAAACCGTGTGAAGGCGTCTTGGTTCGGACTTCTTTTGTCTCACCGATAATCCAACGTGCGGAATCATCTAACGCAGTCAGAATTCGATTTGCTAGTTCAAAACTCCAGTTGGCCTGGGTTACGCCATCGCGATTTGGATAGTGCAGGGTGACATTCCAAGTGCCATCGTGCAGGCGATGGGTATTCCATTCGACTTCTTCCAAGTCCACGCCATGATTTGAAAGTTGTGACAGCATAATTTCATCAAGAGTCGGTGATTTAGGCTCCCGACCAGTTTTGCTTTTCAGAGCAAGATTTATGACGTAGGCACGCTCTTGCAAAATCGGTCCAGCAAATTTTTCAATCTTATCTTGTGACCAGTCAGTGGTTCTAGATATTGAATCTATCGATTCGCCCGAACGAAGCCGAGCTTGAATATCTTTTACGCTAAAGGTTGGGAGTTCCTCATACGAAACGACTGCGGCTAATCTAGGTTTGGTTACTGCAGCCCGCAATTCTTCATTTATCGGGGTCTCAAAGTTGGCGCCATTCTCATCAATAAGTTCCAAGGCTTCGCCGTCTTGCGAGCGGCCAACCAGCCTAAGGTGGGTTGGGTTCTCGTCTGACTCGTAACTCATAGGCGTAAGAGTGCCACATTGAGAGCGCAAATCGCGGTAGGTGGGAGTGGTTAGATTGGCCAATGGAATTAAATATAAAGAATGAGATCCAAGCCTTGGCGCAAGCGATTGCCCTAGAAGCGGGGGAGTTGCTAAATAAGAGGCCAGATTTCTTCGACCTTGAAATTAAGAGTTCGGCCGTTGATTTCGCAACACAAATGGATAAGGCCAGTGAGAAATTGATAGTTGAACGAATTCTCGCTGCGCGTCCCGACGATGGAATCATTGGCGAAGAGGGTTCTGCGATTGAAAGCAAGTCTGGGGTGACTTGGGTTATAGACCCATTAGATGGGACTGTGAATTACTTCTACGGGATTCCTGGTTGGAATATTTGCATAGCCGCTAAAGACAAAGACGGCGTCCAAGTTGGTGTTGTAAATGCACCAACGATAAATTCTTTTTGGAGCGCAACAAGAGGTGGCGGGGCAACCCACAATGGCAAGAAGATCACCTGCAATAATCCGGTCGAGTTGGCTAGCGCACTAATTGGTACTGGCTTTGCTTATGAATTAGAGCGTCGTTACGAACAAGCAGAAATTTTTTCAACGCTACTTCCTAAAATTCGCGATATTCGTAGGCTAGGTGCGGCTGGTGTTGATTTATGTTTTGTTGCTATGGGCAAACTTGATGCTTTTTATGAATACGGTTTAAATGAATGGGACTTGGCGGCTGGCGGGCTAATCTTGGAAGAAGCCGGCGGAGTTGTTTCTGGTCGCAATGGCACTGCGGCTGGCAAAGAAATGGTAATCGCAGCAGGCCCGGCTCTTCACGCTCGGCTCGTGGCAGAAATCGGTTAAGCCCCGTTTTGACCGCTCGGAACTAGCTGAAACCAGCCGAATTGGTCTCAGCGCCTCGCCTGTGGCAAGATACGGCTTCTGGAAAGACTTTTAATTTTCATTGAATTGCCAAACGATAGGAATAGCTATGAACGTGCTCGACGCGGTTGATGCCGCATCACTTCGCTCCGGTATACCGAACTTTCGTTCTGGAGACGAAATCAAGATTGACGTTCGAGTTATAGAAGGTAACAAGAGTCGTATCCAGGTTTTCCAAGGTGTTGTAATTCGTCGCCAAGGTTCTGGAATTCGCGAGTCTTTCACAATCCGCAAACTCTCATACGGTGTCGGAGTAGAGCGTACCTTCCCAGTGCACACTCCTGTTATTGAAAAGTTTGAAATTGTTCGTCGTGGAGATGTGCGTCGCGCCAAGCTTTATTACCTACGTGATCTTCGCGGTAAGGCAGCCAAGATTAAAGAGCGCCGTGGCGCAAATAATGAATTTATTATTGACACGCCAGTTCAAACAACTTCAAGCGTTGTTGCGACACCAGTCGAGGTCGAAGAGGTTATTACCACTCAAGCAGTTGAGGCAGTAACTGAGACTCCAGATGTTGTTGTAATTCCAGCGACTCCTGAAGCAACTCCTGAAGCCTAATTAAATTTAATTAGTGCGCGCACCGAAGAAAGGTTCGCTTCTTCGCGAACTACCAATAATTGTAGTTTCAGCCTTGGTTGTCTCAGTAGTTGTGAAGAGTTTTTTTATCCATTTCTTTTTCATACCCTCTGGCTCGATGGAGAACACGCTTAAGGTCGGCGACCGAATCGCTGTAAACAAACTTGCCAGCTACTTCAGTGAGATAAAGCGCGGGGAAGTAGTTGTCTTTAGGGATCCAGGAAATTGGTTAGGCGCCGCGCCAGCAAGTTCTGGTCCAAAATCTTTGGAAGCCGTAAAGAGCGGGTTGGTTGCAGTTGGAATTCTTCCAGACCCAGCCAAGCAGTATTTGATCAAGCGGACAATTGGCGTAGGCGGAGATCATGTTGTTTGCTGCGATTCAAAAGGATTCTTACAGGTAAATGGTGTTTCAATCAATGAGCCTTATATTTTTGCTGGCAATAAGCCGAGTGATAGCAATTTTGATGTAAGAGTTCCCCAAGGCTTTATTTGGGTAATGGGTGATCATCGTGGCGCTAGTGCAGATTCGAGATTCCATACTGATGACCTACACAAGGGCATGGTTCCGCTAAGTGCGGTAGTTGGTCGCGCCGAATTTGTGGTTTGGCCGTTTACTCATGCGAAATTCTTAAGCGTCGGACACGATCTTTCAAAGGTGCAAGTTAAAGCGAGTAAGTAGATGGTTCTGATTGAAGAAACTTTAATCTATTCCGGACTTAAAAATATTGCTGGAGTTGATGAGGCCGGGCGTGGTCCATGTGCAGGCCCACTTGTTGTCGCCGCGGTAATTCTTCGAGATCCATTTACCAAAGAGCTTTCGGAAGTTCGAGATTCTAAAGAATTAACCGAAGCAACGCGCGAACGGTTATTCGACGTGGTAGTTTGCCAAGCGCTTTCCTATTCAATTATTGAAATCAGCGTTGCAGAGTTGGATGTACTAGGACTTCATAAATCAAACCTAGAAGGGATGCGCAGAGCTATTGCAGGTCTGAACGTATCGCCAGAATATGTACTTACTGATGGTTATCCGATTAAAGGGTTAACCGTTCCAAGCCTCGCGGTCTGGAAAGGTGATCAAGTTGCCGTTTCTATCAGCGCCGCTTCGATTCTTGCCAAGGTTTACCGTGATCGAATTATGATCGAGCTTGATAAAAAGTATCCAGGTTACGGGCTGGCAAAGCACAAGGGGTATACAACTGCGGCTCACACTGCTGCGCTGGAATTACATGGAGTAAGTGAGATACACCGTCGGTCTTTTGCAAATATCGAAAAACTTATTAACAATAACTAGTTCTGCACATCACCCTTTGCATCGGGCCCAATATTCACGCTAAATACCTACGCTCAGTCCTCTTATGGGAAGAAATCAAATACTTGGCGCAAGAGGTGAAGATTTAGTCGCAGTACTTTTAGAAGGTCGTGGCTATCAAATTATCGAACGAAACTGGCGGATAAAAGATGGCGAAATTGATCTAGTTGCAATTTCTGATGCAAATATTTTAGTTTTTATCGAAGTTAAAACTAGAACAAGCAGCGCATTCGGCCATCCCCTAGAGGCAATCACCAAGGAGAAAGCGCATAGGTTGCAGAAGCTGGCCCTCGCTTGGCTAGTTCTCCATCACAAATGGGGAAACGAGTATCGAATTGATTGTGCAGCGGTAACGATCCCTACCGGATCAGATTTTGAAATTGATTACCGAGAGGCGGTCTTGTAATGGGATTGGCACTGACATCTACAGTTTCGCTAACTGGCCTAGTTGGAAATTTGATCGATGTTGAGGTTGATATTTCGCAGGGTCTTCCTGGGTTTACTCTCCTTGGTTTGCCAGATGCCGCACTCTCTGAGTCCAAAGAACGTGTTCGAGCTGCGATTACAAACTCTGGTGAAAGTTGGTCGAATCGTAAAGTGACTGTTTCACTTTCACCTGCCTGGTTACCAAAAAGTGGTTCTAGTTTCGACCTACCAATTGCGATAGCACTATTAATGGCGCAAGGGTTTCTACCAAATTTAATCGAACCTAAAACAGTTTTTCTGGGGGAGTTATCCCTCGATGGTTCACTTCGTGCTGTCCGCGGAGTTTTACCCGCAGTTTTAGCGGCGGCCAAATTTGGAGCGGATCGAGTCATGGTCCCAGCAGCTAATTATCTAGAGGCTAAGTGTGTCCCTGGTATTGAGGTAATTGCCGTTTCGAATCTGCGCGATGCAACTTCATTCCTGCGAACTGGAGTGCAAGAAGATTTCTTAATTCAAAGTCATCCCGATCCCGCAGTGAGGAGCCACCTAGATTTATGTGATGTAGCTGGCCAACACATCGCTCGTAACGCGCTAGAGATTGCAGCCATCGGTGGCCATCATCTCTTCTTTATTGGTCCGCCTGGTACCGGCAAAACTATGTTGGCAGAGCGGATTCCTTCAATCTTGCCACCACTTTCCTTGTCAGCAATTCTTGAAGTTACTGCCATTCATTCGGTAGCAGGCACTTTGGCACAGCGAGATTTATTGTCAGCGTTGCCGCCTTTTGTTGCACCACATCACACGACTACTTCGGTTGCAATGATCGGTGGTGGTTCGGGAGCAATAAAACCTGGGGCAACTTCGATTGCTCATGAAGGGGTGCTATTTATTGATGAAGCACCAGAATGCGCGAGAGGAGTTTTAGATTCACTTCGACAACCACTTGAATCAGGATCAGTGACAATTTCGCGAGCAATTGGCTCGGTAACTTATCCAGCAAAGTTCCTATTGGTTCTCGCTGCAAATCCCTGCCCATGTGGTCGCTTCAGTGGGCGGGGTCGTGGCTGCACCTGTTCGCAGCAATCTATTCGGCGTTACCTCCAGAGATTATCGGGACCACTACTTGATCGAATTGATATTAGAGTTTTTGTTGAACCTCCATCACGTGCAGAGATGGCCAGCGAAGAATTGGGGGAGTCCAGCGAGGTAGTGCGTGAACGAGTAACTTTGGCACGAGAAGTTGCGGCGCTTCGATTTGCTGGTGAAGCCTGGAATTTGAATTCGCAGATACCACCCGGTCATCTTCGCAAAAGATATTGCGCCAGAAAATCTGCGATGAATTTCTTACATATGGAACTTGATAAAGAACGGCTGAGTGCCCGTGGATTTCACAAGGTATTAAGGGTGGCTTGGAGTCTGGCCGATTCTCGTGGACACACTATTCCGGATGAAAGCGACGTAATAACTGCGTACCAATACCGCGAGGGCATGGAGCTCTTTCATTAATGAGTTCTGAACTAACTGCCCGCGCCGAACTTTTTGCGTCGATTGAAGGAGGTTCTGAGTTTTGGACCAGGGAGATCACAACTTCTGGCGCACAAGCAGTACGCGAAAAACTGCTGAGCTCTGGCTACCCTGCGCATAAAAATTCGGCTGCCAAAATTGGTGAGCGCCTTGCTACTTTAAATGGCGAAGCTGTTCTAGAACAGATAGAAAAGGCTGGAGCCTACATTCTAACGCCTGATGATTTGGAGTGGCCTGTCCAACTGAAGGATTTGGGCGCGCCACCAATAGCGCTATTGATTAAGGGCGAACGTGATTACCTTTCACAATTGAGCAATTCAATTGCAATTGTTGGAACAAGAAATCCAACTAATTATGGGGTCCGAATTGCGCAAGATTTCGCAGCCGGTGCTTGTGATCGAGAGTGGGCGGTGATAAGCGGGGGCGCGATTGGTATTGATGCTGCGGCACACCAGGGTGCATTAGCAGCAGAAGGCCTAACCGTGGCAATACTCGGCGGTGGATTTAACAAAAATTATCCTGCTGCACATGAAAAGTTGTTCGCTGAGATTCTCCAGTCTGGGTTGCTGATTTCAGAGGTCATGCCTGATGTGCATGCCGCCCCGCATCGCTTCTTAATTCGCAATCGATTGATTGCCGCAATATCTAAAGCAACAGTTGTGGTTGAGGCGGCGTTTAGAAGTGGTTCACTTAGAACCGCTAGAGATGCTGCTGAAATATTTCGTCCTGTAATGGCCGTACCAGGTCCGATTAATTCGCCAACAAGTGAAGGCTGCCATCGCCTAATAGCCGAGCGTTGTGCTGAATTAGTGTCATCCATCTCTGAAGTTATGGAGTTGGTACTGCCGCTGGCCGTTAAGTGAGAGAATTGCCCAATGAGTGATGAACATAAGGCCGGCTTCGTAGCGATAATTGGCCGTCCAAATGTTGGAAAGTCCACTCTTGTAAATGCCTTGGTTGGTCGCAAGATTGTTATAACTTCTAAGCATCCCAATACAACCAGAAATCCAATTCGCGGAATAATCTCAAAACCTGAATTTCAAATGATCGTTGT
>Ga0136642_1001260_pt1 | contig 11126 bp, 7 predicted proteins | sample LowCatLa1302831Y_FD_115313 | JGI IMG/M metagenome (GOLD analysis project Ga0136642, IMG submission 115313) | Freshwater microbial communities from Lower Cathedral Lake, Yosemite National Park, California, USA - 13028-31Y | ecosystem: Environmental > Aquatic > Freshwater > Lake ... | reverse complement strand
TCATGGCTTAAGCCTCTTCCGGCGATTTGGCGAGTGATTTTTCGACATTTTCCAATTCTGAATTACTAACCATTACGTGGATCAAGTCACCCTCTTGAAGGACAGAATTTTCATTTGGGATCATGCCTTCACCGAGGCGGGTAATAAATGCGACTCGGGCTTTGGTTGAGGTTTCGATAAGTGAGACCGGCTGGCCAAACCAATCGTGATGTAAATGAACTTCACAGAGTTGAACAACGCCACTTGCATCGCGCCATTCCGAACGCGAACCTTCTGGAGCGAGGCGACGCATAATCTGATCTGTAGTCCAAAGGACTGTTGCAACTGTTGGGATACCAAGGCGTTGATAAATTTCAGCGCGCGCTGGGTCATAAATTCTTGCAACTACATTTTGTACGCCATAAGTTTCGCGCGCAACTCGCGCTGCCAAGATATTTGAGTTATCGCCATTTGAAACTGCTGCGAAGGCATCTGCTCGCTCGATACCTGCTTCCAGGAGGATGTCGCGATCAAAACCAACCCCAGAAACAGTCATTCCTTTAAAATCTGCGCCCAAGCGGCGGAATGCTTCGCGATTCTGGTCGATGATTGAAACAGAATGGCCACTAGCTTCGAGTTCTCGCGCTAGGCCGGAACCGACCCGACCGCATCCCATGATTACTACGTGCACGAAGTACACCCTACACCCTTAAGGTTGCCCTTATGGAAAGAACCGCGCCTGCCGATCTAAAAGTAGGGATGCGAGTAGAAGTTGATATTGGTCCGGTAGCACATGGCGGCCACTTTGTGGCTCGACATAATGGTCAAGTTATTTTTGTTAGACATGCGATAACTGGCGAACGTGCTGTCGTAGAAATTACATCTATCTCATCTCGACTTGCTCGTGGCGATGCAATTGAAATTCTCGAAGCATCCAAGGACCGTGTTGTTGCACCATGCAAATATGCAGTGCCTGGTGGTTGTGGCGGTTGCGATTTTCAGCATGTAGAAATTGGTGCCCAACTTGAATTAAAGCGCGCCGTAATTCGGGAACAATTCTCGAGATTAGCAAGAATGGATATCGACTTAGATGTGCTTGCAGTCGCACCCGAAGATGGATTGCACTGGCGCTCTCGCATGGACTTTGCAATTTCAAAAAATGGCAAGCTAGGCCTCTTCTCCTCGAGAAGTAATGAAATAACCGAGATAGAAAGTTGTCAAATTGCACTCGATGCGATCAATGACCCAGTAATTTTTGACAGAACTTGGAAGGGTGAGGATCGACTTGAAGTAGCTGTTTCAAATTCTGGCGAACGAAATGTTTCTCGAGGTGGTCGAAGTATTTCGGGGCCAACTCAACTCCATGAAAAAGTTGGCGAATTCACTTATGAAATTTCACCGACCTCATTTTGGCAGGCACATGTGCGAGCCCCAGAGACGCTTATGAAACTTGCAATTGATTTACTGGCGCTACGTCCGGGCGATCATGCTTGTGATTTATACGGTGGAGTTGGGTTATTCACGGCTCCAATGCTGGAGGAAGTTGGCGACATTGGTCGCGTGCACCTAATTGAGTCCAGTCACCGGGCCACGCAGGACGCACTTCGCATTTTTGATGGGAAGAAGAATTTAACAATTCACTCTGGTCGGGTAGAGCAGAAACTTCCACTTGTGAAACGAGCCGACGTGATCTTGCTAGATCCACCGCGTACGGGTGCTGGCGAGATGGTCGTTAAGGAGATGCTCGCAAAATCTCCAAGAGTTATCGTTTATGTTTCCTGCGATCCGGCCTCCCTGGCACGTGATGCGAAAGCTTTGGAAGCGGGCGGGTATCACCTAGATCACATCGTAGGTTTCGATCTCTTCCCAATGACGCATCATGTTGAATGTGTGGCCCGGTTCAGCCGTGGCTAAGATATTCCCGTGAGCAAGAATTCTTTCGACGCAAAGAGCACGTTAAACGTAAGTGGTCAAAGTTATGAAATCTTTGACATCTCAAAATTGGACCAAGCAGATAGCCTGCCCTTTAGTCTTAAAGTTTTGCTAGAAAACTTGTTGCGTACTGAAGATGGCGCAAATATCACTGCGGAACAGATCAAAGCGCTGGCAAGTTGGAATCCAGATGCCGAGCCAGATACTGAAATCCAATTCACTCCAGCACGCGTCATTATGCAAGATTTCACTGGCGTACCTTGCGTAGTGGATCTGGCGACAATGCGCGAAGCAATTTCTGAGTTAGGTGGCGATCCAACAAAGGTAAACCCGCTTGCACCAGCCGAACTGGTTATCGATCACTCGGTCATCGCTGACAAATTTGGCACCAAAACATCTTTTGAAGAGAATACTGATATCGAGTATGAGCGAAACCAAGAGCGTTACCGTTTCTTGCGCTGGGGCCAGAGCGCATTTGATGAATTTAAAGTTGTGCCGCCCGGAACGGGAATCGTTCACCAAGTAAATATCGAATATCTTGCTCGTGTAGTTATGACAAGAAATGTTGACGGAGTTCTAAGAGCATATCCAGACACAGTCGTCGGCACAGATTCACATACAACTATGGTCAATGGACTCGGGGTCTTGGGCTGGGGAGTCGGTGGAATCGAGGCTGAGGCCGCGCTTTTAGGTCAACCAGTCTCAATGTTGATCCCGCGAGTGGTTGGTTTCAAATTAACCGGATCACTTCCAATTGGAACTACCGCCACAGATTTAGTTCTCACAATCACTGAGATGCTGCGTAAGCACGGGGTTGTCGGAAAGTTCGTAGAATTTTATGGTCCTGGCGTGAGCGCACTGCCAATGGCAAATCGAACAACAATTGGAAATATGTCCCCAGAATACGGATCAACCTGCGCAATTTTTCCAATTGATGAAGAAACGATTCGCTATCTAACCCTTACTGGTCGCGCTGCTGATCAACTTGAACTAGTTGAAAGCTATGCGAGAAAGATTGGGCTCTGGCATAACCCAAGTGCCGAGCCAAGGTTTTCAGAGAAATTAGAGTTGGATTTAGCCACGATCGTTCCCTCAATCGCCGGACCAAAGCGTCCGCAAGATCGTATCTCCCTTAGCAGTGCAAAAGATTCTTATGAAAAGATCGCACCGTCCTATTTTGGTGAAAAAACAAGCAGCGAAAAAATTGCAGTAAACGTAAATGGGATCGCGACATCGGTCACTAACGGCGCGGTTGTAATTGCCTCCATTACATCTTGCACAAACACTTCCAATCCGAGCGTCATGATTGGCGCAGCTTTGCTTGCGAAGAAAGCAGTCGAAAAGGGGCTGAAATCAAAGCCATGGGTCAAGACAACACTTGCTCCGGGCTCAAAAGTTGTAACTGATTATTATGATCGCGCTGACTTGACTAAATATATGGAAGCACTCGGATTTAATTTGGTTGGATATGGTTGTGTCACGTGCATTGGAAACTCCGGACCGCTGCCAGTTGAAATTAGCAAAGCGATAAATGAGAATGATTTGGCTGTAACTGCAGTCCTCTCCGGAAATCGAAATTTTGAGGGCCGTATCAGCCCAGATATCAAGATGAATTACTTAGCCTCGCCACCACTAGTTGTTGCTTATGCCCTTGCTGGGACGATGGACCATGATTTCGAGAATGATTCTCTTGGTGATGATTCATCAGGCAAGCCAGTTTTTCTAAGTGATATTTGGCCAACTGCAGGTGAAATTCAGAACGTGATCGATAGTTCAATCTCTTCAGATATGTTCACAAAAGATTATGCAACGGTCTTTGAGGGCGATCATCGTTGGAAGTCCCTTGCAACACCAACCGGAAAAACTTTCGAATGGGATCCTAAATCAACTTATGTTCGCAAGCCGCCTTACTTTGAGGGAATGCCACGCAACCCAGTTCCCGTCACTGACATTTCAAGTGCTCGAGTTTTAGCAATCCTTGGTGACTCCGTGACTACTGATCACATATCTCCAGCCGGAAATATAAAAGTAGATTCTCCAGCAGGTAAGTATTTGGCTGAGCGTGGAATTGAACGTGGGGATTTCAATTCATACGGTTCTCGCCGCGGCAATCATGAGGTCATGATTCGGGGTACTTTTGCGAATATTCGTTTGAAGAATTTATTGCTAGATGGCGTAGAAGGTGGTTTCACAAAGAATTTCTTAGCGCAAGGCGAGGCGTCAACGATCTATGATGCCGCAACCGCTTACCAATCAAAAAATATTCCACTAGTTATTCTTGCCGGAAAAGAATATGGCTCAGGTTCTTCGCGAGATTGGGCAGCAAAGGGCACCGCGCTGCTTGGTGTTAAGGCCGTTATCGCAGAATCTTTCGAACGTATACACAGATCAAATTTAATTGGTATGGGAGTCTTGCCACTGCAATTTCTACCCGGTGAAAACCCTAAGGCGCTAGGTCTTACCGGCAGTGAAGAATTTTCGATCATTGGTATTGCTGAGTTGAATAACGGGATTACACCAAAGCAGGTAACGGTCAGCGCGAATGGTAAGAGTTTCCAAGCCATCGTACGAATAGATACTCCAGGTGAGGCCGATTACTTCCGCCATGGTGGAATCATGCAATATGTATTGCGTTCACTGCTCAAATAATTACGGCTTGAACTAGACTAGGCCAATGAGTAAACGTTTGAAGTCGCTCCAGAGTCCAGCAGACTTAGCAAAGTTCTCCTACCCAGAGCTTGAAGAATTAGCGGGTGAGATTCGCGAGTTCTTAATTGAAAAAGTTTCAAAAAGTGGTGGTCACCTTGGACCAAATCTAGGAGTCGTTGAACTCACAATCGCAATTCACCGAACCTTTGATTCTCCAAAAGACACAGTGCTGTTCGATACTGGCCATCAGAGTTATGTACATAAAATTCTTACTGGTCGGACGCAAGGTTTTGACAAGTTACGCCAGCGAGGTGGAATAGCTGGTTATCCAAATCGTGCCGAGAGTGAACACGATGTAATTGAGAACTCGCATGCATCAACCGCACTTTCTTGGGCAGATGGAATTGCAAGAGGAAACGCAATAAATGGTCAGAGCGATCGGACCGTTGTTTGTATCGTTGGTGATGGCGCACTAACCGGTGGCATGTCTTGGGAAGCGCTTAACAACATAGCCTCTAGTGAAAATTTAAATTTAATCATTGTCGTTAATGATAATGAGCGCTCTTATTCGCCGACAATAGGTGGCTTAGCAACCTATCTTTCAACGCTACGAGCGACAAGTGGATACGAAAAGTTCTTAGAATGGGGCAAGAGTGTTTTAGAGAAGACACCAGTTGTTGGAGCGCCGATTTTTGAAACACTTCATGGCGTGAAAAAGGGAATTAAGGACATAATTGCTCCACAAGGTATGTTTGAAGATCTTGGCTTAAAGTATTTAGGACCAATCGATGGCCATGACATTGGGGCGGTCGAGAAAAGTTTGCAGAGTGCTAAGCATTTTGGCGCTCCCGTGATTGTCCACGTCATTACTGAAAAGGGTCGAGGCTACGCACCTGCTCTACATGATGAGGCTGAGAAATTCCACGCGGTCGGAATCGTTGACCCCGTAACTGGTATCCCAGTTTCTAAATCGAATCCAAGTTGGACCAGTGTTTTTTCTGAGGAGTTGGTTTCACTTGGTGCCAAGCGTCAGGATCTTGTTGCCATTACCGCAGCCATGCTCGGGCCAACTGGGCTTGATAAATTCCAAGAGCATTTCCCAGAACGTACGATCGATGTTGGCATCGCAGAACAACATGCCGCCACGAGCGCAGCTGGCTTAGCATTCACTGGTTTGCATCCGGTTGTTGCGGTTTATTCGACCTTTCTAAATCGCGCTTTTGATCAACTATTACTTGATGTTGCGCTCCATAAAGCAGGAGTAACTTTTGTGTTAGATCGTGCGGGTGTTACTGGCGATGATGGCCCGTCACATCACGGTATTTGGGATTTAGCCCTAACTGGAATTGTTCCAACTCTTCATGTTGCTGCGCCACGAGATGGCGAGCGGGTTCGCGAGACGCTGCGAGAATCGATTGATATTTCCAATGCACCTTCACTAATTAGATTCCCTAAGGGGGCCGTTGGTCCAGATATTCCAGCGTTTGAACGACGTGACGGAATTGATGTTTTGTATCGAGGCGAGAGTGCGGATATTCTGCTGATAAGTATTGGCGCAATGGCCCACCTCTGTGTTGAAGCGGCGGCCCAGGCTTATCGTGAGGGTGTTGGAGTTACCGTAATTGATCCGCGTTGGGTGAAGCCACTACCTGCAAGCTTGGTAACTATGGCTCGCAGATATAAGAGCGTCGTTGTTGTTGAAGATGGAATTCGCCATGGCGGGATCGCCAGCACAATTTCTGAGATGTTCCGCGATGCAAATCTTGGTGTTCCAATTCACTCGATTGGCGTACCGCTTACATTTATTGAACATTCTAAGCGCTCGGAAATTTTAAATGATCTAGGAATCACCGCAAAAAATATCAGTAATCAATTGGTCACCTGGAGCAGTTCAGCAAAAGATGAACTTACGCCGGCAGCGATGCAACTCCCACTGGATGAAAGCGTTGACCGCAAACCAAATCGCTAATACCTTCGCGATCTAGGTAAGGCAAAATTCCACCTAGGTGCAGCGGCCAGCCGCAGCCGAGCAACATACATAAGTCAATCTCAGCGGCACTTGAAACAACACCTTCATCAAGCATCATACGAGCTTCTTGTGCGAGTGCAGACAAGGCACGAATCCTTACTGCATCTTGCGTTGTACAAGTTGGTTTACTTTGGGTGGTCTCTTCAATAATCTTGATCGCCGCCGGATTGGCAGCAATTAAACCATCATCGTTCTTCACATAGAAAGTACGAACACCTTCGCTGACAAAATGTTCCATGCTTGGTGATATCCGGTAGCGATCGCCCAGACTCTTATTTAAAGTTTGCGCAACGTGCAGCGCAATTCCTGGACCAACGAGGCCAAGTAATTCAAGGGAGGTCATAGGCAATCCAAGAGGTTTCATCGCAGCATCAGCAATTGCTGGGTCGGTACCTTCATCAATGCAGTCAGTAATTTCACCCATGAAGCGGGTAAGTAGCCGGTTAACGACGAAGGCGGGCGAATCTTTCACGATCACCATAGTCTTCTTGAGCTCTTTACCAATAGCAACTGCCGTAGCAGTTGTTACATCATCGGTGGCTGGGGTGCGAGCAATTTCTAGAAGTGGCATAACCGCGACTGGGTTAAAGAAGTGGAAGCCAATGACGCGCTCTGGCTGCGCTAGGCCTTCGGCCATCGCCGTCACTGAGAGTGAAGAGGTGTTGGTCGCCAAGACACATTCTGGCGAGATTATCGTCTCCAACTCCTTGAAGAGTCTCCTTTTTAATTCAATATCTTCAAAGATCGCTTCTATTATGAAGGAGCAATTTGCAAAAATTGATTTATCCACCGAACCAGAGACTAGCCCGGAGATTCGAAGCGCGGTCCCTGGACTCATGCGCTTTTTCTCAACCAATTTTGTAATTTCACTCTTGATGTAAGCCAAGCCTTTATCGACTCGCTCTTGATCTAGATCTGTAATAACTACGGGTACTTTAAGATTTCGAAGAATGATCAATGCGAGCTGGGATGCCATAAGCCCAGCGCCTACGACGCCAACCTTGCTGACTTTTCGCGCCAGCGCCGGTTTAGGCGCCCCTTCAACTTTCTTACGCTTCTTTTGAATTAGGTTAAAGGCATATAACGAGGCACGCAGCGGATCACTCATGGTTAGAGTTGCCAGCGCGTTATCTTCAGCATCAAATCCTTGGGAGAGTGAATTAGTGCGTGAAGCCGCGATTAATTCAAGAGCCATTGCGGGTGCGGTGATGGGCGCTCCACCATATTTTTTAGCAACCGCAGCTTTGCCAATATTGATTGCGCCCTCCCATTGCCCAACATCGGCAGTATGGTCAAGGCGGGTGATTTTCTTGGCACCAGAAAGAACTTGCGCAACGAAGCGCACTGAGTTTTCAAGGAAATCTGCCGGCGCGAATACGGCATCGGTAAGACCTAGCGCCAACGCGTCATTTGCTTTTAACATGGTGTTGTTATTTAACGCGTTCAAGATAATTACCTGAACTGCTTTTTCGGGGCCAATTAACTTCGGTAAAATTGTTGCCCCACCCCAACCTGGCACAAGTCCAAGGAAAACTTCGGGTAGGCCGGTGAAAGCGGTCGTTGCAAGAGTTCGATAGTTACAGTGCAGCGCTACCTCTAATCCTCCACCAAGGGCCAGGCCATTAACAAAAGCAAAAGTTGGTTTCGTGCTCTCACCTAGTCGACGAAATACATCATGACCGAGCTTGCCGATTGCGAGTGCTTGGGATTTCTCAGTTAGAAAGGCCAGCGCAGATAGGTCGGCGCCAGCAGCAAAAATAAATGGCTTACCTGTTATAGCGATAGCAACTGAGGAGCTTTGCTCGGCTGCAGTTATCGCTTGCGCAAGTGCGGTTAGTGAGGCTGGACCAAAAGTATTTGGACGATTGTGATCCATCCCGTTATCCAATGTAATCAACGAGAGTGAACCGGCCTGCCCAAATGCGCTCAGATCAATTTCACGCAAGATAGCTCTTGTAATTACTTCCTCTGGCGCGCCTTCTGGAAGTTTAATCTCACTCATTTAATGGCGCCTTTGCCCGTGCTTTTGCCAATAAAGTGTGGATTCTCCCAAATGACTGAGCCACCCATGCCAAGTCCGATACACATTGTGGTTAATCCGTAACGAACTTCTGGGTGCTCCTCAAAGCTTCGAGCAAGGTTAAGAATCAAGCGAATGCCTGAGGAGGCAAGTGGATGGCCAACTGCGATCGCACCACCGACCGGATTCACTCTGGGATCATCATCGCTAATTCCAAAGTGATCTAGAAATGATAAAACTTGAATCGCGAAGGCTTCATTTACTTCAAAGAGTCCAATGTCCGAAATCTTTAGGCCGGCCTTGGCAAGCGCCTTGATCGTGCTAGGAACTGGTCCATAACCCATAATTTCTGGCGCGACTCCTGCGAATGCAAATGAAACTAATTTTGCCTTGATGCTTAAACCAAGTTCTTGCGCCTTTGATTCACTTGCGAGTATTGCAGCGGTGGCACCATCATTTAGGCCAGCTGCATTTCCAGCTGTTACACGTCCGGCAGCGCGAAATGGCGTCTTAAGAGCGGCAAGTGCCTCCAGTGTTGTGCCTGGACGTGGCGGTTCATCAACCGTAGCGATACCCCACCCGAGTTCTTCCGAGCGAACTGCAACTGGAATTAAATCTCGTTGTATTTTTCCAGCGGCATACGCAGCTGCTGTTTTATTTTGAGAGGCAACGGCATATCTATCTGCGCGCTCTCTTGTTAAATGTGGAAATTTGTCATGTAGGCGCTCGGCGGTTGCACCCATTTGCAGCGCATCAGTGTCAACCAATTTTTCAGCGAGATATCGTGGGTTGGGATCTATACCATCACCCATCGGATGATTACCCATATGTTCAACGCCACCGGCGACTGCAATGTCGTACTGTCCCATCGCAATTGCCCCAGATACTGTGGTAACCGCAGTAAGTGCACCAGCACACCATCGATCGATTGAATAACCCGGAACCGAATCTGGAATTCCGGCGAGAAGTGAGACGCTACGGCCAATGTTCATTCCTTGGTCACCAGTTTGGGTTGCGGCAGCAATTGCAACATCATCTATCTGATCTGGTGAAACCTTAGGATTTCGCTCTAGCAGACCGCGTAAAGTACGAACCATGATGTCATCGGCTCTAGTTCCAGAATAGAGACTTCCAGCCTTACCAAATGGGGATCTGACCGCATCTACAAGTACAACTCGCTCGCTCATAACCCTAGGTTACTAGTGAGTAGATTAAAAAGGAACGCTAAGCGGTTACTAGTTTTTCCGCTGGCTTAGCAACTGCCTTTGCCAAGTAGATCCGCAAGGAGATAAAAAGGTAGGTGCCCCAAACTAAAATTTGAAGCCAAGTCAGGCTGGTTCCAATTCCGATCGTTCCATCTAGAACGGTAGTCAAAACTGAATTTGCACCGCGCCAATTCCAAATATAGGAGTTCGCACCTGGAAGAGCGCCGAATTTTTGGAATTCAGATATTCCGTGAGAGAGCACGCCACCAGCAACTACTAGGAGCGCTGAACCAGTAATCGTGAAAAATTTTCCTAAATTCAGTTTAATGCTTCTGCGATATATGCCAACGCCAAGTCCGATAGCGGCAAGCAATCCGAGCATAAGTCCGATCGAAGGAGCGCTATCTTTTGAAACCGTTTTGAAGTTCGTGAAAACAAAGAGCGCAGTTTCTAAACCTTCGCGAGCCACGGCAAAGAAGGCGGCGGATACTAAGGCGAATTTTCCAAAGCCCAAAGCATGATCTACCTTGCCCTGTAATTCATCACGAAGACCACGTGCGCTGTTCTTCATCCAAAAAACCATGATGGTTACTAACGCGACTGCAGCAAGTGAAGTGGTACCCGCAAATATTTCCTCACCACGAGTTGAAAGTTGAGTTGAAGTAAAACTTAAAAAGGCTCCTAAGCCCAGGCTGAGAAATACTGCGCTTCCAACGCCTAGCCATAACCAAGGCAGTGCGTTCTTGCGCCCGGTCCGCGTTAAGTAGGCCACCAGAATCCCGATAATCAGCGAAGCTTCCAACCCTTCACGAAGGGCGATTAAGAATGTGCTCAACATGAGTTAAGCCTAAATCTAAGATGCGGAATTACGCAACTTGAATGTTGCGTAATTAGGCACCTTCCGCGTGATCCTCATCCTCTGCCCCCTGCACGCTTACCGCCTGGGCCGCCTGGGCCCCCTGGACCTCGGGCGCTACAACAAGTGGTTCCGTCGCCATCAACGCCACAGTGAGCTCCTGGCTGGTCTGTGATATCTGCCAAGGACGCACACCAAGTTCGAGGAGTTTGGCGCTTATATAGTCACCGAGGCTGGCGAGCTCGGCCGGTGGCTCGGCCCAGCACAACCGGCGTACTGCTTCTGGCGAGATTAGATTTTCTCCGGGTATGAGGATCTTGAGCGCCTTCTCAGTAATCGCGGCGCGGGCGTGGGTAACCCGAGCAAACCCCAGCGGATTTCGGGCTGCCCACAATTTAACGGGTGGCAAAGAATTGGAAGGAGTTCGCAGTTCAGGAAGTTCTGATTCCGGAGTTA
>Ga0136642_1001259_pt1 | contig 11142 bp, 10 predicted proteins | sample LowCatLa1302831Y_FD_115313 | JGI IMG/M metagenome (GOLD analysis project Ga0136642, IMG submission 115313) | Freshwater microbial communities from Lower Cathedral Lake, Yosemite National Park, California, USA - 13028-31Y | ecosystem: Environmental > Aquatic > Freshwater > Lake ... | reverse complement strand
GGGCTCGAAATGAATATCGGTGGCTTGGTCTTCGACGGCTTGCTTAATGACGTCGGTCACGAAGCGTACGACCGCGGCGTCTTCGTCGACGACTTCTTCGGCCTGCTGGACGGATTCGGGGGCGACGTAGGATTCATCGCCGTCCTCTAGGGCGCCGGAACCCACGCCGAAGTTTTCAATGATGAGTTGGTGGATGCGCTCGGGCACGGCGAGGTGCCACACGAGGGGGCGTGGGGTGAACGTCCGCAACCAATCGGCCATGACCTCATCGGGCAGCCAAGCGCTCGCTAGATGCAGGGGTGTGCTAGGGCTCGCTTCGTTGGTCTCTGTGCCTTCGTGGGCGGCGGGACCAAACTTGATGGGGATGATTTGATAATCGTGAACGAGGCGAGCAGGCAGGAGACCACGCGCGGCGGGATCGGTCTCGAGGTTACTGGCGATGTCGAGACCGGTGGCAGCGGCGATGGTGCTGAGAGTTTCGGGCTCAGGGAGCGCGAGGGCGGCGGCGAGAGCGGCGAGGCGTTGGCCGCGCGCGGCTTCGCGCACGGCCTGGAGTTGGGCTTCGGTGAGCCGCGCGGCGAGGGCGGTGGGCAGCGAATCGGAGGCGAGCGCAATCATCGGTTTAAAAGGAAGCGCGGGGGCTTACTTGAGCTGCTCGATTAGGGAAGGCTTAGCTGGCTTGGAAGGATCGACCAAGTATTGGTTGATCTGTTCTTTGTTGGACAGCACATCGATATTCTTTTTGGCATCGGCCGCGCCCTCGTTGGGCTTGATGACGTGGGGGCGAACAAAGAGAAGTAATTCGGTCCGCTCTTTGCTGAGTTGGCGGCCGCCCAAAAGGTTACTGATGATGGGGATTTCGGCGAGGAAGCCGATTTTAGCGCGGTCGTTACCGAATTTCTGGCGTTGGAGGCCACCGAGGACGACCATCTGGCTATCGTAGACGTTGATGAAGGAGGTGGCTTGGCGCGTGCCGATGATGGGGACTTGGTTGCCATCGATCGTGGTGCTGCCAAGGAGGTCATCAACCTTTTGGTCGATCTTGAGCTGGATGCTGCCGTCATCACCGATGAGCGGGGTGACTTTTAAGTCGATGGCGATACTTTGGTACGTGTAGGTGGAGCTGGTGCCGCCGGTGGTGGAGACGCTGGTGGTGCCGGTGACGACGGGCCGTTTTTGGCCCACGACAACTTGGGCCTCTTTGTTGTGGGTGGTGACGATGGTGGGGGCGGAGAGCACGTTGACGTTGCTACGGGTGCCCGCGTCGGCGAGTGCGGCTTTGAGCGACAGGGGGTCCACGATTCCCTCGGTGACGCTCCAGCCGGCGAGAGAACCGGAAAAATTGGTGATGGAGCGGGCGCCGGTGCCGGCCTTGGTGCCGACGGTGAGATTTAAGGCGGAGAGGCCGGATTTATCGGTGTCGCTGAGGGTGACCTCGGCGATGATCACCTCGATGCGGACCTGAGCGAGGATGATATCGATTTTCTCGACGAGTTCTTTGATGAGACGGATGTCGTCGCCGGTGCCGGAGACGATGACGGCATTGCTGCGTTCATCGTAGGTGACGGTGACCAGGGTGCTAAATTCATTGGAACCGGCGAGACCGGCGGTTTCGCCGGCGTTGAGGGTGAGACCGACCGCAGCGGGTGGTGGGGCGGCGGGCTGAGGTTGAGGGGTGGGTTGACCGGGCAGGTTAACCTGCCCAGGTCGGACGGATTGAGCGGAGGCTTTTTGGGCGGCGTTGGTTTGGCCGGTGACTAGTTGGGTGAGCAGGGTGGAGACGTCTTTGGCGGCGGCGTGCTTGAGGTAGATGACTTCGTTGCGAGTGTTGGGGTCGGCTTTGACGTCGAGTTTGGTGATTAATTCGTCGAAGAAGGGATACTGACGAGGGTCGGCGATCAGGATGATCTGGTTGGTGCGGTCGTCGGCGTTGTAGGTGGTGCTGGTGCCGAGTTGGGTTTGGAGGCTACCGCTTAGAATGGTGCGCAGCTTATTGACGAGGTCGGAGGCTTTGGCGGATTTGAGCGGATAGAACTTAGGGGTTAGGCCGGTGGTGGCGGGGCGATCGAGGGTTTTGATCAGGTTTTCGATCCGCTGGAGGTTGGAGACCGAATCGGTGACGAGTGCAGCGTTGGTTTTTTCTAGGACGACAACGCCACCGCCTACGCCCGGGGTGAGCAGGCCTTGGAGTTGAGGCATGAATTCATTCACGCGCAGGAAATCGAATTGGAAAACCTTAGTTGCGATCTTGCCGCTGGCGGGTTGATCGAAGGCGGAGCCGGCGATCATTTCAGGCGCCTCGGTCTTGGCTTGGGCGAGGGCGATGACTTTGAGGAAGCGATCACCCAGCGGGGCGACACCGATCTGGTTGAGGGCGAGGAGGGTCTCAATGGCGAGGATGAGCTCGGAGCGCGGGATCGGCCGATCGATGACGAGGGTGTACTCGGCGGTGGGGAGCGCGGCGGGACGCAAAATGCTGCGGCCGGTATGGAATTCGAGGGCGGCGAGGACGCCGTCGATAGGTAGGCCGCTGATTTTAAAAGACGGGATCATCTCCTCGCCGTTGGGTTTGGCATCGGCTTGGGTTGGCTTGGCCGAGGCGGGAGCTTGGGCCAACAGAGCGGTGGAAAAAATAAAAATGCTGGCGACGAGGCTCAGGCGGGTGATACGCGAGGTCATGCGGTAGTGGGCGATAAAAAAGGTTAAGCGCCAGAGGCGCAGAGAGGATCTAGGGAGGAGTAAGCAGGCGGCGTTGTAAACGGTCTTGTGTCGTGACGCCGCGGGTTACGAAAAGTTGCCGCTATTTGCCTGCTTCTGCTTGTCTAATGCCTTTAACTTCACGTTCGGATCTTTAAGTTAATGTATCGGCCCTTTGGGAGAGTTCTGTAGGTAGGAAATTCTTAACTTGCGCGGGGCGCGAACCAAAAAAGGTTGTCAAATTTTAAGGCTACCGCTCGCTGCTTGAACAAGGTCATGGAAAAACCCTCCGCCAACTTGAATACAAAGCTCGTTGGTGCGGCGGGGAAGTGCGGGCCGTGAACCCGGCCAATGCGGCCCAGACCTGCCCGTCCTGCGGGCAGGTTAGCCCAGAAAACCGCCCCTCCCGAGCTGTTTTCCGCAGTATTAAATGCGCTCACTGCGGCCATGCCGATGTGATCGCGGCTCAGAATATCTTGTCGGCAGGACTTGCCGCCCCAGACCGTTAAGGAGCTTCAGGTTCCGGTGAAACGGGAACCACCTCTAAACGCGCCCGCCGGCTTCGCAGGCGGACTGTGTAGGAGAATCCCGGTTCCTTTAGCGCCGGGAGGATGTCAAAACGCCAAGTACCGTCACGATAAACGCAGTCACGTTAATCCCCGTCATTTTGAATGACCGCTCACCCTAGCTCCGCGCGTCGTGGCGTAATCGCGGCGAGCAATTTTCTCGCTGCATCCGCCAGGCCCACCCTCGAAGTTGGCGCCAAATGCGCCAAACCATTAAGGAATTGGGCGACATCGTAAAAGTTTAGCCTCTCTGCATCTTGTCCAAGCCAGAACGTTCGGAGGAAGGTTAATGGTTTGGATTTGTCGCTTGCGGGCGGGGGGGCTGGGGCCAACGGTTTTCACTGCGATGGGTAACTCTTTTGGAAAACTCTTCACAATCAGCACCTGGGGCGAAAGCCACGGTCTTGGCGTCGGTGTGACCATCGATGGCTGCCCGCCGGGCTTGCCGATTACGGCCGAGGAAATCCAGGTCGAGCTCGACCGGCGTCGGCCGGGCCAGAGCGACATCGTGACGCCCCGTAAGGAAGAGGATAAAGTCGAGATCTGGTCTGGCATTTTTGAGGGCAAAACCACGGGTACGCCGATCACTTTGATTGTGCGCAACGCCGATCAGCGCTCGAGCGCCTACGATGAGATGCGGGATAAATTTCGTCCTTCGCACGCCGATTTTACCTATCAGCAAAAGTTTGGGTTACGCGATCATCGTGGTGGTGGCCGCAGTTCGGCGCGTGAGACCGTGGGCCGGGTGGCGGCCGGGGCGATTGCGAAGAAGATTTTGGCGCATCGCGCCACGAATGGGGCGGGCGGGGTGGAAATCCGGGCGTTTTTGACGCAGGTGCATGATATCGTGGCGCCCGTGGATGCGCTCATGAATTTCCCGACGCTGGCTGAGGTGGAGGCGACGCCGGTGCGTTGCCCGCATTTACCGACGGCGGAAAAAATGATCGAGCGGATCAAGGCTGTGCGCAGTGAGGGTGATTCCGTGGGTGGGGTGATAGAGTGCCGGGTGCGCGGGTTGCCGGCGGGCTTGGGTGTGCCGGTGTTTGACCGGCTTGAGGCGGATCTGGCGAAGGCGATGCTTTCGCTCCCGGCTACGAAAGGCTTTGAAATCGGGAGTGGCTTTGCGGGTGCACGGCTCCGTGGTAGCCAGCACAACGACGCCTTTGAAAACCGCGATGGGGCGGTGCGCACGGCGACGAATCGCTCGGGTGGCGTGCAGGGCGGGATCAGTAACGGTGAGGAAATTATCTTCCGCGTGGCGTTTAAACCGACGGCGACGATTCTGCAATTGCAGGCGACGGTGGACAAAACGGGTGGGGCGACGGAGTTGATGGGGCGGGGACGTCACGACCCGTGTGTGGTGCCGCGCGCGGTGCCGATTATTGAGGCGATGGCGGCCTTGGTGCTCCTTGATCACTGGCTGCGCCAGAGTGCGCAGTGCGGAACGTTTAAATTTTAAGTCGGTAAAGCGAAAGAATCGTTCGCACTTTGGCGGAGCTTTGCATTGAGTGCTGACAAAATGAACAGCGTGGAAAAACCTTTGGTGTATCTGATCCTTGGTGCGGCGGGCTCGGGCCGGCGCGAGGTGTTGATTGATTTGATTGAAGGCGGGCTGGGTGAGGACGCGCGGCCGGCGGTGATGCTCGCGGCGGCCGAATTCGCGGCCGCGATTGATGCTAAATTGCCCGCGGTTTCGCGTTGGCTGTGGACGCAGGCGGGTACGATCGAGGCGGAGTTGCCCGCGGGCGCGACGCACGTGTTTTTCGTCACGGATGGGCGGCGCAGTCCGGTCGATCAGATGGAGGCATTCAAGGCGTGGGTGGAAATGAAGCCGGCGGACATCGCGCGGGTTTATACGGTGATTAATTGCCAGTTAGCGGAGAAGCACCCTGGGTTGCGCGCGTGGTACGAGGCGTGTGTGCATTTTTCTGATGTGGCGTTACTCAATCGTCGTGAGGGTGTGAGCAACAAATGGATGAGCGATTTTCGAGCGTTTTTCGCCGATCAATTTGTGCCTTGCTTATTTGAATTTGTGAAGGCGGGCCGAGTTAAAAATCCGCCCCTCATCCTCGAGCCGCAGGCGCGGCGGATGACACATATTTTTGACGACGAGCTGGAATGGTTCGTCGTGGACGAAGAGGGAGTTGAGGACGACGGCAGCGATGCGAAGGACGGCGTAGAGGAAGAAGTCCAAGTTGCGCGCGAGGAAGATCCGTATTTTGCGCGTGATGCGGCGGGCCGTCGGGCGAAGCGCATCGTTGAGATCGCGGAGCTCTTGCCGAAACTCGAAAATACAGCGCCTCCGCCGGAAGCGACCTAAGCGGCGCACTAAAAAGCCCCGAACTCGAAGTTTCGAGTCGGGGCGGAGAGGGCTGTAGAACTACGCGGCTTATTTGGCGGCGGCGACAGCGGCGACGAAGGCTTTGGCCTTGGCGGTGATGGCCGCCCAATTTTTTTCCTTTAGAGCTTTAGCGTCAACGAGAGAACTACCAGCTGCGGTGGCGAACGCGCCGGCTTTTAGGAAATCGCCGATATTATTTTCATTCACGCCACCGGTGGGCACCATCTCGATGTGGGGGAGTGGGGCTTTAACGGATTTGATGTAGCCGGGGCCGAAGAATTCAGCCGGAAAAATTTTGGCGGCATCGGCGCCGGCTTCCCAAGCGTTGACGATTTCGGTGGGGGTAAAAGCGCCCGAGAAGATGGGCACGCTGTAGCGCTTGCACAGGGTAATCACGTCGGGGCGGAGGGCGGGGGTGACGATGAATTTAGCGCCTGAGAGGATGCCGGCGCGGGCGGTTTCGGCGTCGAGCACGGTGCCGAGGCCGAAGAGAAAATCCGGGAGTTCGGAGGTGGCTTTCTCGAGCATGCGGATCGCGCCCGGGGTGGTCATGGTGAGCTCAATACTGGTGAGGCCCCCTTCGGCGAGCGCTTTAGCGCAGTCCAGGAGTCCGTCGGGGTTATCGGCGCGGATGAGGGCGATGACGCGTTCGGTGCGAAATTTCTGCAGAATAGCTTCTTTTTTCATTAAGCAATCAGCTTGTGGGCCGGTTACGGGGGAGGGAAATCAAATCTCGCGGGTAAAAGCGCGGGCCGCCCTTCGATCTTGGTTAATTGGCCGAGGCGGTGGCAGCGCTCTCGCTCAGGCTCCCGCCCGCTTTAGGGGGCGGGGCCGCGCGTTCCGCCGCGACTTTAGCCGTAAGGGGTTTGGGGGTAACTGCGGCGGTGGGAGCAGCAGCGGCCGGAGCCGGAGTACCCGCTGCAGGGGCCTCGGCTTTAGGGGTGTTGGCGAAACGACCCCGGGCTAGTTCCATGGCTTTCGCGCGTTGCTCCCCGGTCATATCGCGCTCAATTAGCGACATATTGCGCTGGGCGGTGGGGTTGCCTTTAGCGCTCGGCAGAGTGGTGTTCGCGAGGTTGAAATAGATGTGGGCTTCAACGAGGTCTTTGGGGACGCCATCGCCAATGGCATACCTGGCCCCCAGATTGATTTGAGCGGGAGCGTGACCGCGGTCGGCGGCCATACGAATCCAGCGGACCGCTTCAGCGCTGTCTTTAGTTAAGCCGGTGCCGGATTCATATAGAAGTCCCAGATTATACTGGGCGGATTCGTTGCCCTGCAACGCGGCTTTGTGGTACCATTTTGCAGCTTCAAAATAGTCTTGGCGGACGCCTTTGCCGGTTTGGTAAAGGATACCGAGGTTAACTTGACCAAGGGCGTTGCCCAGTTCCGCAGATTTTTGGAAATAATTGAGCGCTTCGGTGGGGTTTTTGGCCACGCCACTACCGGTGGCGTACATGAAGCCTAGGTTACACAGGGCGGAGGTGCTGCCCAACTGGGTGGCTTTTCGGTACCAATTGACGGCTTCGGTGTTATTTTTGGTGATGCCCTCGCCCATGGCGTATTTCTGACCGAGCAGCGTTTGGGCTTCGGCCAAGTTTTGGTCGGCGGCTTTTTGCAGCCATTGGACGGTTTCGAACGCGTCTTTGCTGGTGCCCTCACCGCGTTCGCACATCAGGGCGAGTTGGTATTGAGCGGAGGCTAGGCCTTGTTCGGCGGCTTTGCGGTACCAACGCGCCGAATCATTGGGTTTTTTGGCTAATTTAAAAAGGTATCCGAGTTTATCTTGGCTGGTGACATCGCCTTTTTCAGCCGCCTTGAGTAGCCACTGTACGGCTTGGGGCACTTCTTTGGCGACTCCTACACCGTTTAATAAGATAAAGCCGAGTTCACGTTGGGCTTCGAAGTTACCTTGTTCGGCGGACTTTCGGTACCACAAGGCCGCTTCGACGCTATTTTTAGTGACGATTTCGCCGGCGGTGTAGTACCGACCCAGTTTAAACTGGGCGGCATTATTACCGCGCTCGGCAGACTTGCGAAACCAGTACAGGGCCTCGTTGGGGTCTTTGGCCGCGCCTACGCCGGACTCATACATGAGCCCGAGCTTATACTGGGAAACGTTATTATTTTGCTCGGCCGCTTCCTCATACCAGCGGGCTTTTTGGATTTCCGAGGCAGGCTCTTTTCCGCCGCTGTTACTAATTAAGCTCAACTTCACCCGGGCGACGGGGTCGCCGGTTTTAGCTAAACTGATTAATTGGGCGGCAGATAGTCCTTCCGTTTGAGCATGCGTAACCACCGCAAGTAGCACTCCTATAATAAGAAGCAGTGGTTTTTTCATGAATAAATAGGCCCAATGTGGGCGGAGGTTAGGAAATTCAAGGATTTCCCGACTCCTACTTAACGGCACAAATGCCTCTTGGCTATACGTTAAATTGAGCTAGGCCCTAGGAAAAGTTTCCCTACCTCCTGGCGCTACTTACCCCCCGCGCGGTGCTCTCACAATGGAGGTAGGACTAATTCCACTTAACGCGGGCTTAAATATTGGAGTAGGTCGCGATTGCCGCGCGGTCTTGAATGACATGAAGGACGACTAATTGGATGTCGTCGGGACGTAAGTGACAGACCTCAAACGCCACAGGATCTACTTTGGTGGCGTAGCTGGACCAGCCCCCGGGGTTAGTCACATAGCGGGAGGCATAGTCGGCTAGGTGGATGAGCGAGGCTAACTTATGATCTTTAGAAGGTCGGTGGTGGTTGGCCACGGCATCGGTGACTTCCTTGGGGATCTTCCATTTACTCAAAAGCCGCGCGCCGATGTGGGCGTGGTCGATTTTGCAATACTCGGTTTCGGTATTGATCCAATTAAAATCTTTATCGAAAGCGGCTTTTTTAACTTCGGGCATCCGTTGCATCAGATCGGCGCTAAGTGCGGCTTTGCCGGTGTCATGCATGAGGCCGCTGATGAAGGCGAGGCTGGGGTTAAGGGAGTCCCGACCCGTTTCCTCAAGAATTTGGCATAGACGCATCGCAATCAGAGCGACGACCACGGAATGCACCCAGAGTTCACGCCGTTGCATCCCGTAGCCTTTGTGCTCATTGGCCAAGATTTTGCCTACGCTGAGGGCGGAAACGAGTCGCAGAATGGCGGTGTAACCCAATTTGAGTACGGCCATATGTAACATATCAAGGACCTCATCATCGGTGTATTTACGTTCGATGGGTTTACCCTTTTCATCGACTTGCGGTTCATCGTCGGTGTCGAGTTTGCGCACAAGTTGCCCGGCGAGCAACCGGTCGGAAAATAGCGCCATTACGACATGGTCGTTTTCCTGGGTAGGATTGCCTAGCATCAACATGAGTCGGCACACGACCTCGAGTGAGGTCGGCAGCTTGCCCATCTGTCGATTGATGCGTTCGACTAGTTCGTCGATGTGGGGGTTGCTAATAGAGTTTTCTCGGGTTGCCCCGCCTCCTGAATTACAATTTTGCCGGTTGAATTCCGAATTGAGATGGTGCGCATGCCTGAGCCACCCAAGGCCTCCAGGGCATCCTGTAGGCCCATGGCCTTGAGGGAATCGCGAAGTTTTGCGGCAACTAGTCTGCCTAGATTTAGTTCAAAATGAGTGGCATCACCCGAGTTAAGGTGGGCAGGGGTGATCTCGCTGCCGCCCACCAAGTAGACTTTGAAACGCTTCAAGGCTTCTTTCCAAGCTTCTGCATCGGTGTAGTGGCTGGAGATCCGATGCAGTGATTGAATCAAATTGGGGACGGCGGTATCGCTGTAAGCGTAGGGATTTAAGCGGGCGAAGGTCGGGTTGCTGTTCGAATCGGGCATGAGCACATGAGCAATGGCTGTGGCCTGGACCTGAGCGTCGTGGATTACGACACAAATGCCGAACCCAATTTCGGGCACTGCAAATTCCGCTTCCATGCTATCGGTCACGTAACCGTGGGTGGCAAAGACAGTCAGGGCGCTTGAACTACTCATAGCATTGAGAATTTTTTTTTGGGGGGGGTGGGAGTGATCTTAAGTAGGAGCGATCGGGGTAGATCTCCAGTCCGTTTTGCTTCTGACGTTGCAAATTCAGTAGGGTCATTGTTACACGACAAGATAATAACATATTTTTTTAGGCAAAACTTGCCGGCCCTTTTTAAAAAAATTAAGTACCTAATTAGCAATAACTTGTGAATATGGCATTCCGTATGCTTAACCTTGGGCATGACCGTAGGCCTCTACCAAAATACCGCCGCCCTCGCCGCCTTGGAGCGCTGGCAGCAGGCGTCCTCGCAAAATATTTCCGCCAGCCAGGTCCCAGGTTTTAAACGGCAGTTGGTGCAATTCTCCGCTCAGCCCTCGGGGGAACTGCGCACGGGTAATTTTAAATCGGATGACGTTACGAACGGTTCATTTCCGAGTGCCAAGATGCGTTTGGATTTTGCGCCTGGTGAGATGGTGCAGACGCGACGTGAACTGGATGTCGCGATTTCCGGCGATGGTTTTTTAAGTGTACGACTGCCGGATGGCCGTGAGGGCTACACCCGAGCGGGCCAGTTATCGATGCGCTCAGACCGCACGTTGGTGACTGCGGATAATTTACCGGTCCTGGGGGTGGGCCGCGCGCCGATCACGCTGCAAGCGGGTGGAACCATTTCAATTAATGCGGATGGTGAAATCAACCAAGGGGGTCAGGTGGTGGACACCTTGGCGGTCAGTCGTTTCGCCGACACTCAGAAATTGGAGCCCACGAGCAGTGGGGTGTTTGTGCCCACGGCGAATGAAGCTGCGATTGCGGTCGCGGGTGGCAGTGTGATGCAAGGCTATGTGGAGGGCAGCAATATTTCCCCGATGCGCGAGATGGTTGATTTGGTGACGATCGCTCGGGCTTACGAAGCGAACCAGAAAATTATTTCTACCCGTGATCAATTGCTCCAACGCACGTTGGACACCCTGGGCTAAACGGGTCCGCCCTCCACCCCTTTTTAAATCTGCGCCATGAATCTTTCTCTTTACTCAGCTGCCACGGGCATGGAGGCCCAGCAGCTCAACCTGAACACGATCGCCAACAATTTAGCGAACGTGAACTCCCGTGGTTTCAAGCGCAGCAAAATTGAGTTTCAAGATATGCTCTACCAGAAGCCCCGGGCCGCGGGTGCGCAGAATGGGGGCGGCAACCAATTGCCGACCGGCATCGAAGTGGGTAATGGTACCCGGGTCGTTGCTACTTCGAAAGTTTTCTCCCAAGGTCAATTGACGTCTACGGGTGAAAAATTCGACCTGGCGATTCAAGGTGACGGCTTTTTTGAAGTTCAGCGTCCCGATGGCACGCTCGCTTACACCCGCGACGCCTCCTTCAAAGTTAACGCCACCGGTCAAATCGTTACCAGCGACGGCTTACCCGTATTGAGCGGCTTCCAAACCGTGCCTCCTGGCACCACTTCCGTCACCGTCGCCGAAAATGGTGAAGTCACCCTCGGCAGCGCCGCCGGCCAACAAACTTTTCGCCTCACGCTCACCCGCTTTGCTAACCCAGCGGG
>Ga0136642_1001257_pt1 | contig 11152 bp, 8 predicted proteins | sample LowCatLa1302831Y_FD_115313 | JGI IMG/M metagenome (GOLD analysis project Ga0136642, IMG submission 115313) | Freshwater microbial communities from Lower Cathedral Lake, Yosemite National Park, California, USA - 13028-31Y | ecosystem: Environmental > Aquatic > Freshwater > Lake ... | reverse complement strand
CAGGGATTTCGGATCGACGACACCGAGGCTGGTCTCTATCTTTGGGCTACTCGTGAAGAATCAGATTGGGAGACTGTGACCTGGTTTGCTCACTTGGGAATCTTGGCAACTCCTGGCCACTTCTATGGCGAAGCCGGAGATCGCCATGTTCGAATTGCACTTACTGCCACTGATGAACAGATCGCCACAGCCGCGGCACGAATAATAGCTGCGCGAAAGAGCTGATCAATCATGGTGAAATCGGCAATTCTTTTAGTGGGCGGCATGGGAACACGCATGCATCCGCTGACCTTAGGTACGCCAAAACCAATGTTGCCGTTACTGGGTAAACCCATCACTGAGCATCAAATTATGAAGGCGAAGGAAGCAGGCATTACTGAGATTGTCCTTGCGACTTCTTATCTCGCGGATGTCTTCACTCCTTACTTTGGAAACGGCGAAAAATTCGGAATTGATATCTCTTATGCGGTTGAAGAAGTAGCACTTGGCACAGGTGGTGCAATCGCTAATGCCGCAAAATATTTACGCGGGGATGGCCCGGTGATGGTCTTTAATGGCGACGTTTTGAGTAACCACTCATTACAAGAACAAATCTCTTTTCATGAGGCACATAACGCCGACGTGACGCTCTATCTCACAGAAGTTGAAGATGCTCGGGCCTTCGGAGTTGTTGAGATGATTGGTGACAAGATTTCAACCTTCAACGAGAAGATGGAAAATCCTCCGACAAAGATTATTAATGCTGGTTGCTACATCTTCAATCGTGAGATCATCGATGAGATCCCAGACGGAGTCGTCGTAAGTGTGGAGCGCGAGACCTTTCCAGGGCTCATAGCCCGGGGCGCTGATGTCATGGGCTTTATCGATCGCTCGTATTGGTTAGATATCGGCAACCCCAAAGCGTTGTTGAAGGCGACAAAGGATCTGATTGAGGCGACTGGATACCCAGCCATGCAGGCGAAAGGTTCAAGGGTTGACCCTGAGGCCGAGGTAGATGAGGGCTCTTATATTGGCCAGGAGACGACTATCGACTCTGGCGCTGTGATCCATAATTGCGTGATTGGTGACGGGGCAACCATTGGCGCCGGCGCACAATTGACCCGAACATTTGTTGCATCTGGCTTCACAATTGCCCCAAATACCCTCGCTGAGGACGAATTCTTTGGATTTTCACCGGAAAATGGCTAAATAGGGGATCCTCCCGCTTGACTCCAAGGGGTTACACGCGTGTAATTCTCCTAGTTGCCCTACTTTCCCAAACCGAGCGGGGCGCCAAGATATCTAGGAGCTGTACTTATGTCAGAACACCAGAACACTCAGGCACTTTCAATCCTTCCGACCCCTGATAACTCCGTCGAGCTCTCATGGCAAGAGCGCGCACTCTGCGCCCAGACAGATCCAGAAGCTTTCTTTCCAGAAAAGGGTGGCTCAACTCGCGAAGCAAAGCGCGTCTGCCTCTCATGTGATGTCCGTTCTGAATGCCTTGATTATGCCCTCGCTCATGATGAGCGCTTTGGCATCTGGGGCGGTCTCTCAGAGCGTGAACGTCGTCGCCTCAAGCGACGTAGCGCTTAAGCTGGTTTAAGAGGAGCCGCGTAATGGCGGATACATTTTTTGTTACAGCAGTACTCGTCACCCATGATGGTGCGAAGTGGTTGCCAGAGGTCATTGCTGCAATCAGCACCCAAACCCGCCCGGTCGATCGCGTCATTGCCATCGATACCGGTTCAATCGATAACTCTCTCCAACTTCTGCAATCATCTGGAACCATCACAATCGCTGAAGATCGCGAGATGGGTTACGGCGATGCAATTGAACATGCGCTCGCTCTAACTCCTAGAACAGATGAGAATGAATGGCTCTGGTTAATTCATGATGACTGCGCACCGGATCGCAACGCACTCAAACTTTTATTAGATGCAGTCGAAGAACGCCCTCAAGTTGCCATCGCTGGTCCGAAGATTCGTGACTGGTTTGATCGAGACCGACTCCTTGAAGTCGGAGTCTCTATCGCCGGAAATGGTTCACGCTGGACGGGACTTGAAATCGGCGAACAAGACCAAGGCCAACACGATTCCATTAACGATGTGATGTCAGTAAGTACTGCTGCGATGCTCGTAAAGCGAAGCATCTTTGAAGACCTTGGTGGATTCGATATCAACCTCGCGCTCTTCCGTGATGATGTTGATTTCGGATGGCGCGCACATGTTGCAGGCTATAAGGCGATCTGTGTGGAGTCTGCGATTGCCTATCATGTCGAAGCCTCCGCCAATGAACTTCGTGCCGTGGATGTTTCTGAAGCCTTTCTTAATCGCCCGCTCTTACTTGATCGCCGAAACGCAGCGTATGTGCTGCTCGTAAACTCCTCGCTCTGGCTACTCCCATGGATTGCGGCTCAGCTCTTTACAACCAGTATTGCGCGCGCGATCATCAACCTCTTGGCGAAGTTGCCTGGCTATGCCGGTGATGAAATCGCTGCCGTGGCGCTGCTTTTAGCCAATCCAGCCGAACTCTTCCAGGCGCGCCGAGCGCGTAAGAAGAAGCGGTTACTCTCACCCCGCGTCGTTTCGCATTTCATTCCTTCTACCTGGAGCCAGCTCCAGCTTGCCTTCTCGCGCGCAGGTTCAGCGATATCGCGCGCAATACTTCCAACGCAGGTGATCCCAGATATTACGCAACCCTCATATTCAGATATCGGGACAGTTGCACCGGATTTTGATGAGGCCGATTTAACGCCACCACCTTCCAACTCCATCTGGAAGTATCTTGTTAGAAAGCCTCAATTTATTATCGCTGCGGTAATCGCAGTCATTTCCATCATCGCCTCGCGAAGCAGATTTGGTCCGCTATCTGGTGGTGCACTTGCCCTTGCTCCCAATAGCGGAATCGATCTCCTCCACCAGTATTCGAGTGCGTGGCATCTCGTCGGGGTTGGATCTTCCGCATCTGCGCCACCATGGATGGCACTCTTAGGAGCCTCTTCCCTCACGACTTTAGGCAATGCACCGTTGCTGATCACTCTCATCTTTCTCTTCGCCCCAGCGATCTCTTACCTTGCGCTCTATCGAGTACTCATGCGTCAAGGAATACGACGAAATTACGGATTGATCGGAGCTGGCATCTACACCGCTTCACCAGTCTTGTGGGCATCGCTGAACGAGGGTCGACTCGGGACTCTGCTCGTGATCCAATTACTTCCGACGCTGCTTGCCCTAGAACCTTTCTCTCGTGCCCGCGAAAGTTCATCGTGGCGTCGAATCTTCGCGATCTCACTCCTCGCGGCGGTCGTTGGTGCGTTCTCACCAACGCTGCTCGGTATCTGGTTAATCGGTCAACTCGCGCTATTAGCTATTAGGCTCTTTGACGAACGCCATCAAGTCAGTGATCTTGGATTCGGACCTTTTCTGCGATCAGAACGGCTCGATACTATGAAGCGTCGCTTCGCTTTATTGGTCACACCGTGGCTACTCACATTTCCATGGTCACTTTCGATGCTCTTTCACCCAACTCAATTCTTACTTGAGCCAGGTATACCAACCGCTTCAGGTAGCCGACTAGGTGTCGTTCTCTTTAATCCGGGTGGACCAACAGCACCGCCTATCTGGATCCTCGCACCTTTTGTTTTACTCCTGATCCTCGCACTCGTGGTCTCCGAGCTTCGCGCAATTGGCGCTGCAGCTGCTATCGCTCTAGGAGCGGCGCTGGCGATGAGCCAGATCGTGATTCCCGGCCACGGTAGTCGAACCCAAGTGTGGTCAGGACCATTGATCGTAGTTGCGATGGTAATTCTTCTCTCACCAACGCTTAAATTTGTACAAGAGTTCTTGCCAACCTTGCAGGAACGTCGATTGGGATTACAGCACATTGGCTTAGCTGGGATCTCATTGGTGACGGTGGCAAGTGTGATTGCAATGCCAATCTGGGCAGTCACTGGTGGTTCGCACTCATTAGTAAGTGCAAATCAGAACACTCGCATACCAGCCTTTGTGAGTGCGCTAGCAGAAACACCAGCGCGCCCTAAGACTTTGGTCATGCACTCAACGCAAGCCGAGACGACCTACTTCATCACTCGTGGCGCTGATATCTACCTCGGCGATGCAGATACTTCTACTGAATTACCAGATTCGATAACTCAAACTATGAACCAACTCATCAGCGGTAGTGGAGTTGCGACCGCACGCGTCCTTGGTAATTATGGAATCGCTTACCTCTATCTAGAAAATCCTGCGCCGGCGGCGATTGTGCGCGTGATTGATGGTGTCGGAGGTTTCTCACGAATGTCTTCCACCTCGGCTGGAATCGTATGGAAAGTAGATGGAAATAATCCTCGCGTACTTTTCGTTGATTCAACAGGCGCCCGCCAGATCATTAACTCTGGCGACATCACTGCGCTCGATAAAGTGATGGGCCCAGGTATGGTCGTGGTGGCTGAAAAATATGATCTGAGTTGGCGCCTTATGCTCGATGGGAGACCAATCCGTTCAGAGCGATCAGCTGGCGGCTTGCCACTCTTTACGATTCCACAAGGGGGAGAGGTCTCACTCACCTTCGATGGTGCGATCCACGGAATTCTTCTCGCTCTCGAGTTCGCAACTCTCATCATCACAGTCGTCATGTCACTCCCAGCTGGTCGCCGCCGACGTGATCAAGTGCTGCAGGATCTGCCATGAAGAAGATATCGCTCACGATCGACCGGAGAATTCTCGTTGCAGCCACTGCCTTAGTCGTTGGCCTCTTGCTCTCCTATCTCGCACCTGTTGCAGAGCAAGGCACCTTGGTTGTGACAGGTAATCCTGCTCAGATCTGCCCATTTATCGCTGGAGCAGGCAGCACATCTGCCTATCTACCTAAGGCAAAACTTGGAATTCGCTCGATCAATGGCAAGAGCACGAGCTTTGTACTCTCACCTCGCTCAATTGTTCCACTCACCACATCAGCTCTCTTGGTTGATAGCAACCCAGGCACTTCTTTAAGTTATAGCTCGCTCGCATCGTTGGGCGTTGCTGTGGTTCCATGTACTGCGGGAGATCCGGAGACGTGGTTTATTGGCGGCTCAGGTGGATTGACGAGTAAAGGTGTATTAGATCTTGTTAACTCAGGGTTGAGTGAATCGGTGGTAGAGATAGATGCCTTCACATCGAAGGCGGCGATTCCTGCGCTCACAGTCAAGGTCAAGGCAAATTCATCTGCGACAGTGCCTCTCGATGTCCTCGCACCGGGAGAAGAATCTATTGCACTCCATCTCATTACTCGCACCGGTCGCATCGCAGCCTTTGTCTTAGATCAACGAGCAAAGGGTTTACGTTCACTTGGTGTGGATTATGTAAAACCAAGCGATGCTCCTCATAACTCACTCTTCATCTCCGGTCTCTACCCTCGTAGAAGTGAGAAGAGTGGAGTTGCTAGCGCACTGCGATTGCTCAACCCCGGCTCACTCGATGCAACCGTACGAGTTCAGGCGATCTCTGCAGATGGCAGATTCATCCCGGTGGGATTTGATGGGGTCGTTGTGAAACATGGTCTTGTCATAACCATCCCGCTCACCAATCTGACAACGAGCTCACTCTTTGGTCTGCAGATTGATTCAGATCAACCAATTCTCGCCGGCGCACTCACGACATCTGGCTCCGGAGATTTCGCCTGGGCAGCTCCATCAACCCCTTTGACATCGTTCACGACCAACTTTGGCGGGCTAACCCCAAGCGTCGCCTTTATCGGGAGCACAATCACAGTGCGGGTCAGTGGGCAGTTCATTTCCGGCAAGAGTTTCAATCAAACGATTCAAGGATCGGAGATCGCGCTCTGGACGCCAAAGGCTGGAGTTAAAACCGTTCACTTTACAGCGATGGGCGGAGTGAAGATCTACGCCGGTGCAGTGATCAATACTGGAGGCCTGAGTTATATCCCACTGACAAGTGGCGCCGTAAGTGCAAACACGGCCCTGCCATTCAACGATGTTCACACTCTGACCCACTAGATTTCGAGCCATGAGAAGTGGATCGGTAGTTCGCCGCGGCAGTCGCGGTTGTTCGCGCGCCAGCTGTCGCAAGCCCGCGCTCCGAACTCTCACCTATATCTACTCTGACTCAACTGCCTTGGTTGGACCATTAGCAACATTTGCCGAACCACATGCATACGATCTATGTCTCGAACATTGCGAGAAACTCACTCTGCCAAATGGCTGGACAGTCATCACAGCGCAGACCGAGCAGGGCGAGGCTGGACCTAATACCGATGACATCATGGCGATCGCCGATGCGGTTCGAGAGATTGGTGCTGCCCGCCACCACGCACCAACTGAAGTAGCTCAACCCACACAACAAGAGATCGGCCGACGCGGACATTTACGCGCTTTACCGTCCCAGTAGTCCCGCCCAAGCCTGGTTATTGAGGGATTTCCTATACATTGACTCCATGTTCACCGCGCAGGAGCTCGATGCAATTATCAAGGCCTATGACATTCGTGGCCTCGTCGATACTGAGGTCACAGCTGACTTTGTCTTCTCACTAGGGTGCGCCTACGCCAAGTTCCTTGAAGAAGAGCGTGAACCATCAACCGTGCTTATCGGTGAAGATATGCGTCCGAGTTCGCCGTTGCTAGCCTCTGCCTTCGCAGATGGAATTACCTCTCAAGGCTTTGATGTGATTCGAATCGGTCTCGCCTCAACAGACATGCTCTACTTCGCCGCTGGAAAACTCAACCTTCCTGGTGCGATGTTCACAGCGAGCCATAACCCCGCCGAATACAACGGAATTAAGCTCTGCAAGAGTGGCGCACGCCCGATTGGTAAAGAATCTGGATTGGTTCGAATTCGCGATCTCATCCTCAATGGCGTACCTATGTCACTTCGCTCACCTGGTAAATCAACCGATCAACCAATGCTCGGCGATTATGTTGATTTCTTGCTCTCACTCTTCGACGCAGGGAAGATTAAAGCTGCTCGAAAACTCAAGGTAGTTATTGATGCTGGAAACGGTATGGCTGGATTTACTGCACCGGCAACCATGGAGCGACTCAATGTCGATCTCACCCCAATGTACTTTGAACTCGACGGCACCTTCCCAAACCACGAAGCTAATCCACTCGATCCTAAAAATATGAAGGCCCTTCAGAAGAAGGTAAAAGCGGTTAAGGCTGATATTGGTCTGGCTTTTGATGGCGATGCTGACCGATGCTTCATCGTTGATGAACGAGGTGAGCTGGTTAATCCCTCAACATTAACTGCGCTGATTGCAGTTCGTGAGTTAGAGCGGAAACCAGGATCAACAATTATTTATAACCTCATTAGCTCTAAAGCTGTCCCAGAAATTATCGAAGAGCGCGGCGGCAAGCCAGTCCGCTCTCGAGTTGGACATTCCTACATTAAAAAACTGATGGCTGAAAGTGGCGCAGTCTTCGGAGGCGAACACTCTGGTCACTTCTACTTTGGTGACTTCTGGTCTGCTGACTCTGGAATGTTAGCTGCTCTCTTCGCGCTCTCAGAACTTGGTGGAAGCAATCTCCCACTATCTGAATTGCTCGCTCCTTTTGAGCGCTACATTTCAAGCGGCGAAATCAACACACAGGTCGTAGATACCCAAAAATCTCTCGAATCTATCAAGGCCACCTATGAAGGTGATTACCCGGTTGATGATCTTGATGGCTATACGATCACCGGTCCAGATTGGTGGTTCAACGTCCGCGGATCGAACACGGAGCCACTCCTACGGCTCAATGTCGAAGCGGATAGCCGTAAAACGATGGAGCGCGTAAGGGACCAGGTTCTAGCCCTCATCAGGTAGCCTTTGCCCTATCTAGTGAGGCCTCACGAAGAAGTCTTTTTGACGCTTACACACGTACTCGTTTGAGTCATGAACAACTAATAGGAGCACAGCCGTGACCGTAGAAACAACAACACTTCGTAGCGAGATTGCAAACCCAGCTCTGGCAGCTGAAGGTAAGAAGCGCATTGAATGGGCTGGACGCAGCATGCCTGTGCTTGCTCAGATCAAGGACCGCTTCGCCAAGGAGAAGCCATTTGCCGGAACCCGCATCGCCGCTTGCATGCATGTGACCACCGAGACTGCGAACTTAATGATCGCGCTCAAAGCTGGTGGAGCTGAGATCGCGCTCTGCGCATCAAATCCACTCTCAACGCAAGATGACACTGCAGCAGCACTTGTCCATGAATATGGCATCAGCGTCTTCGCTCGTAACGCTGTCGATCGCGATGGCTATTACTCGCACCTCAACGCTGCTCTTGATATCAAACCTGACTTTGTCTTCGATGATGGTTGCGACCTCGTCAATACTCTTCACACAACTCGTACCGAGCTCATCGCTGGCGTACAAGGTGGTTGCGAAGAGACAACAACTGGAGTTATTCGTCTAGCTCAGATGGCTAAAGATGGCGCACTCAAGTTCCCAATGATCGCTGTTAACGATACTGATACAAAGCATATGTTTGATAACCGCTTTGGTACCGGACAATCAACCTGGGATGCGATCTTCCGTGCAACAAATTCACTAATCGCAGGCTCAACTGTTGTTGTCTGTGGCTTTGGTTATTGCGGTAAGGGCGTTGCAGAACGTGCCAAGGGGATGGGTGCAGATGTCATCATCACCGAGATTGATCCAACTAAGGCGCTTGATGCCTTGATGCAGGGATACCGCGTCATGCCGAGTGTAGAAGCAGCGAAGATTGGTGACTTCTTTATTACCGTGACAGGTAACCGCGATGTACTTCGTGATGAGCATTTCTCAGTCATGAAAGATGGCGCAATCCTCGCTAACTCCGGCCACTTCGATATCGAAATCGACGTTGCCTGGCTTGAAACCCATGCCAAGCAGAAGAATTCAAAGATTCGCCACCAGACAGATGAGTACGTACTCGCTGATGGCCGCCGCATCTTGCTCGTCGCTGAAGGTCGCCTCGTAAATCTTGGTGCAGCTGAGGGTCACCCAGCATCAGTGATGGATATGTCATTCTCTGATCAGGCGCTCACGGCTGAGTGGTTACTCAAAGCTGCAAAGGACCTTGGCGCTGGCCTCCACCAAGTTCCAACTGTCATTGATAAGGAAGTTGCAAGCCTTAAGTTGGCAAGCATGGGTGCATCAATTGATCAGCTCACACCAGCGCAAGAGCTTTACCTCAACTCTTGGGAGCACGGCTCCTAATGACCCTCATCATGGTTGTTGATGACGATCAAGATCTTGCAGAGATGTTGGGCATTGTGCTCAACGGAGCTGGATATGAAGTCGATCTGATCAACCATGGAGATCAGGCGCTCGATAGTTTTCGAGCAAATAAGCCTGACCTTGTACTTCTTGATGTAATGCTGCCTGGAATTGATGGCGTAGAAATTTGCCGTCAAATCCGGGCAGAGTCAATGGTCCCAATCGTGATGCTTACCGCGAAGAGTGATTCACACGATGTCGTGATGGGCCTCGAAGCTGGCGCTGATGATTACATGGTTAAACCCTTTAAAAGTTCAGAACTTGTTGCCCGCTTGAAAGTTCGGTTGCGCCGCAGCTCGCGCGATGGCGCTAATTCACTTTATCTTGGCGACATTGTGATCGATCAAGTCGCACACACGCTCAATCGTGATGGCAGAAGTATTCCGCTCACCAGAATCGAATTTGATCTCTTAGTGGCTCTTGCAAAAGAACCCGGTCGTGTCTTTACACGCGAAGCGCTTCTCTCTGAAGTCTGGGGTTATCAGAATGCGACAGATACACGACTCGTAAACGTGCACATCCAGCGATTACGTTCGAAGGTAGAACGAGATCCTGAAAATCCAGAGCTCATCCAAACCGTACGTGGCGTTGGATATAAGGCCGGCTCAATCGGGTCATGAGGTCGCAGTGAAGCGCTTTATTAGACGCTGGCGAAAGTCGATTCTGCTACAGGTCACAGGTTCTTCGGTCATCATCTCAATTATTGTGATCGCTGTTGTCGGCAGCGTTCTCTACACAAAAATTAGCGCCGGTATTTATCATGAAAAGGCCAATGCCGCTGTCTCGGAGGCGCAATCACTGAGCGATTACACCCAGTCCCAACTCGATGCGACGCGCTATCGCACTGATATATCTCTCCCCAAGGTGATTAGTGGCATCTTTAAAGCGAGTGAAGTTAGCCCAACTACATCCGTTCGCGAGACCATTATGTTGGCAACTCCTGCCACTTCTAAGAGTTCAATCATTTATCAAGGTAGTTCGAATCAAGTTGCACTTAGTACTATTCCAGAACCATTTCGAGTTCAGGTACGAAAGAACTTCTTCTCTCAATCACAGCGGGTAAAAATCCAATATACAAATCGACCAGGTGTTGCTATTGATGCCATTGCCGTGGGTCGGGTAGTAGGAATTCCCGTTAACTCGATCTACGAAATTTACTATCTCTTCCCGCTCACTCAGCAGCAAGAGCTCATCTCACTGATTCGTGGTTGGATGTTTGGTACCGGCTTCATTCTGATTCTTATGATCGGGCTCATCACCTGGTATGTAATTCGAAAAGTCGTTCTCCCAGTGCGAGAAGTTGCCGAAATTGCAGAAAAACTTTCTGAAGGCGACCTTGGTCGGCGACTTGCCATCAGGAGCGAGGATGAGATGGGTCGCTTGGCAGTCTCCTTCAATGAGATGGCGGTATCGATGCAGCAGCAGATCTCGCGCCTTGAGAACCTTTCACGCCTTCAACAGCGATTTGTCTCGGATGTCTCTCATGAGCTTCGGACTCCATTGACGACAATCCGGATGGCCTCGCAGATTCTCTATGACTCACGGGGATCACTTGATCCAGCAGCCTCACGTAGTGCCGAGCTTTTGATCTCTCAGACCGAGCGGTTCGAGACTCTTCTTACCGATTTACTTGAAGTGAGTCGCTTCGACGCCCGAGCCGCAATCCTTGAAACTAAGGATGTTGACCTCAAAGTAATTGTCCAACGCGCAATCGATACCCTCCAAGCGAATGAGGTAGCGGGATTTAGCTTCGTAGCGCCAGATAATGACTATCACGCGCTTGTCGATGATCGCAGAATCGAGCGGATCGTGCGTAATCTCATATCCAATGCGATCGACCACAGCGAAGGCCAGGGAGTGGTTATCACTATGGCTCAGAGCGAACACGAAGTTGCAATCGGAGTACGTGATTTCGGAATTGGTTTTAATGATCGT
>Ga0136642_1001256_pt1 | contig 11158 bp, 9 predicted proteins | sample LowCatLa1302831Y_FD_115313 | JGI IMG/M metagenome (GOLD analysis project Ga0136642, IMG submission 115313) | Freshwater microbial communities from Lower Cathedral Lake, Yosemite National Park, California, USA - 13028-31Y | ecosystem: Environmental > Aquatic > Freshwater > Lake ... | reverse complement strand
GGGTGCCTCCACCACCTACAGCTACGCCATCAAGGCGGAGGAGTGCGCCGGCAACCTCGCCACGCTCGTGTCGGGGTTCCCGGGCGTCTATGCCAAGGCGTGCGTGACGGACAACTGCAACGTTGCGCCGGCACCGCCGCTCATGCCCCCGCGGCCGTCGCAGACCGTTGAGCTTGGTCTGAACGTCGCCCCCGGCGCGTTCTCGCTTCGATATGTTCCCCTGTTGCAGACCGCAATCGCAGCCGGTCTGTCCGCAAGCGGTGCCTTCAGCGTTTCACCTGTCGAGATTGAGTTTTTGGGTGCGGCCGTAGATGTGACGTCCATATCCAACGGTGGAATGCGGCTGAACTTCACGCTGCCGTCTATGACGGCGTCGTCCTCGGAAGCCGCCGTCAACAGCGCTTTTGCAAACCTTTTCCTAGACTACGCGGCTGCTGGCTCCTCGGCGCTTGCGCCATTCAACGAGCTTGTGCATTACGAGACGGCGGTGCCCGGCTTTCCCACAATCGACGAGGTGTATGCGCAGCGCTACGGGCTGCCTATGGGTATGAACTTCAAGCCTGCGGTGCAGCTCCTCGGCTCAACGTTCAACGTACGGCTTGCGGCGTCAGCCTCTGGACCGGTGACTCTCGCCGCGCTCGCCTCCGGTCTCGCCCTCGCCCTGCGCGTTGACTTTAAAAATGTCGTCATCGTGCACGTCAGCTCCGAGATGGTGGTCTCCTTTGACGTGTACACGGGCGGCAACCGCACCTGTCAGTCCACCGTGGTGAAGGACCGGCTGGCGGCTTATTTTGGAGCGCCGTCCTTGCACCACGTGCCCCACGACGCCGAAGCCTCGCCTGCGTTCATGGCGTTTTTCCCTGCATTGAACCCGGTGCGCTTCGTCTCCGCGGCGCAGGCGTGCGGCGGCTCTTGCTGCATGAGCGCGGTAATGCCGAAGGGGGCGCCGTTCGGCGTCCAAGTGGACACTACCACCCTGGACGTGGGGCGCTCCGACCTGCACGTGTACGACCACGCGCCGGAGCGCGCGCTGGCCTACGCGCTCTGCGACGCGCTCACGCGGGAGACGGGCACCGCGTGCGACTACCGCAACGTCGAGGTGGACCGGACCCATGTGGCGTGCGCTGACGTGCACTGCACCTCGCAGAGGGACTTTTACGTGGTGACGCTGGACGCGGCGTTAAGGGCGTCTGCGATGGGGCTCACCTCACTGCTGGATTCGGTCACCGCGCCGGGTGTGGGCGGCTCCCTCTTCTACTCGGGTGCGGCAGTGAGTGCCGTCACCGTGCGCCCACTGACAACGCTGCCGTCCTTCTCGCTCTCCGGGTTCCTGTTTGAGTACACCAACGCCTTTAACCCGGTGTTTCTGACGAACGAAGCGGGGGTGGGGCCCTTTGAGAGCTACCGCTTCGACGTCACCATGGAGGGGCTCGCGTGCTCTGGTGTGTCGGGCGGCGCGCGGCACCCTGCCGGGGCGTACGAGTTTGTGTTCCCCACGGACGGGGCGGACCACGTTGTACCGACGACCCTGCCCGCCGTGGACACGGGTGTGGCGTGCGCAGACCGGACGGGCGCCAACTGGACGACCCGCGCGGAGCTGGTGTGCGGCGAACACGGCTTCCGGGACGTGACCCATGTTGGTGTGTGCGCCATCACGTGCGCTATCACCAGTCCGCTGGTCTGCCCGGTGGCCTCTCCCGCGCCTGCGACGCGAGCGTCTCGGGGGCCGTCGGTGGCGGCGCTGGTGCAGGAGTTTTCTGCGCCGGTGTTCTTTTTTCACGTCATTGGCTCTGTGCAGGGATTCGAGCTCTCCGTCTCTGCCACCGCGCTGAACCTTGTGGGTCACGTCTCGACGGGAAGGTTTCTCGCGTCGTACGCGTTCGACGGCGCCACGCTGCCCACCACGCTTTCGTCCCTCGACTCGGGGTACGTGTGCGACGGCGGAATGAACGTCGGCGTGAACGTCGTGTTCCAGTGCGGCATACACGGCTTCGAGTCTGTATACGAATCCGCGGCGTGCACATACACCGCCGTGCTGAACACGCAGCTGGCGTGTTTGTCTCCGCCGACGCCGCCGTCACCGCGCCCGCCGAGCCCTCCCAGACCCCCTTCGCCGTCGCCTCGCCCGCCACGTCCACCCCCCCGCTCGCCGCCACCACGCCCACCTTCGCCGCCGAAACCGCCACACCCACCCAGCCCTCCGCCGCCACCGCCCAGCCCCTCGCCGCCGCCGCCACCCAGCCCCTCGCCGCCGCCGCCACCCAGCCCCTCGCCGCCGCCGAGGGCTAATTTAAACACCAATCCAGTCACGAATGCGACACCGGTTGAGCACCCATCCAAGTACTCAAACGAGTGGTTTATCCTCGGCGTGACGCTGGGTGGCGCCTTCGCGCTGGCGAGTTTTGTGGCCTTCGCCCTCACGGTGATGAACCGCAAGACCAAGGCGAGGTAAGCGGTATGTATTTATGTGGCGCTCCCAAAAGAGTTAAAGACTTGCATGGTGGAAGTTCCACCCTACACCGTGCTCGCCAGCGGCGACATTGAGCTGCGCCAATACGCGCCGTCGGCGTGGTTCTGCGTCAACGTCCCGCTGGTCACCTACGACGCGGCTGTGCGCCGCGGTTTTGAACTGTTGTTCCGTTTCCTACAGCAGAATGATTTTGACATGAAAGCTCCGGTACTTGTCATGCCAGGCCGCCACGGCGGGTTCGACGTCATGTTCTACGCGGGAAGCGACGCCGCGTCTGACGAAACGGCAGGCGTACACATGCGTCGGCTGCCCAAGGTGCTCGTCTATGTCAAGTCATTCGGCGGCTTCACCACAAACAAGACGCTGCTTAGCCAGCTGAGGCACCTCCCGAACGGCGCGCTTTGGGCGTCGGCTTCCTACAACAGCCCCTTTCGGCTGGTCGGGCGGCACAACGAAGTGTGGGGTTTTAAAGATATTTAATGCGAAGGGTGCCACGAGCATGGTGACGTCTGATCACGTCCAGTATGTGTCCGCCGCGCTTGTGATTGTCGCGTGCGTGCAGCTCGTGGCCTGCGCCGCCGTACGAGCGGGCCGAGCCGCGCGCGTGTTTGAAGCCGCCTCCGGCAGCAGCGTCGCGGCGGCGTGTCTGCTCACGCTGCTCGCGCGAGGCACGTACTTCCCGCGGCAGGTTACGTCCACGGCCCTGGTGGTGGCGTGGGGCGCCCGGCTGTCGCGGTTCCTGTACGCCCGGCCGCTGGAGCGGGAGGTGATCAACGTGTTCATGCGCATCGTGTGGAGCATGCTCTGCGCTCTGCCCGTCATCATCTGCAACACCCAACAACGAGAGCGGTACCGCACCACGGCGGGCGAGTGCGCGGGCGTCTTTGTGGCGCTGGCCGCCCTCTGCCTCGAGCACGTTTCGGACAGCCAGAAACAGCGCTGGCACGCGCGGCACGCGCAGCGGCCGACCCGCGCTGACGTGGAGCCTCCCGTCTGCGCCGTCGGACTGTGGAGGTACAGCCGGCACCCCAACCTTTTTTTCGAACTTCTCTTTCACTGGAGCATCTACGTCATTGTGCGCCCGGTCGAGGCGCCTTTCGTCGTGCTCAGCCCGGTCGCCCTCACCGTTCTGGTGCTCTTCTTCCCCGGCGGTGTGCTGACGCAGGAGCTCAGCCGCAACGCGCAGTACGGGCTGTACCCGGCGTACGCGTTGTACCGCAAGGAGACGCCGCTTTTCTTTCCATGTCCCGGGGTTTTTAGATGTTTTTCAGCATGCGCGCCCCGGGCGACCAATATATTATGCCTGGAACTCACACTCTTCGACGATTGAGTAGGTATGGCCCCCGCGTTTGACAGCACCGTGCTCTCCCTGTGGCTCCCGGTCCGCGACAGCGACGAGGCGGCCATGGAGGCGGGCGCCACGCCCGACGTCTTCCGCGTGCGCGTGCCCCACACCGGAGACGCGCTGACGCAGCTTCAGAAGGATGTGATCCGGCTCGCCGAGGAGAATGTGCGCGAGATGAACCTGATCATCAACAAGAAAAAGGCGTACAAGAAGGAATCGGACCACCTGAACACGCTGTCCAGGGCGGTGGGCGACATGTACAACGAGTGGGACGCGGAGGGCGGCGACGAGGATGAGGACGACGAGGAGGAGTCTGACTTTTCCGAAGATGAGCCGCGGCGCAAGAAGCGCAAGCCCGCCGGACACGGCGCGCAGCCCTACGAGATCCCGACCGTCACGGAGCTGGACAAGGACGTGGTGCTGGCGACGCACCTGAACCGCGTGCGCCCCTTCGGCAAGCCCGTGCGCATGAAGCCGTACCAGACGACCGACCCGCGCGAGAACTACGTGGTTGTGTTTGTGACGCAGGACACGGTGCAGCGCGATTGAGACGGATATATCATAGACCGTGTTATCCAATTTAAATTTAAATGGCAGCCTCGCCCCCCTGGAAGACGCCCGACCCCAAGAAAAAACACCACAAGCTCACCCCGTCTGAGCTCAGGCGTGGCAAGGCGTGGGCCAAGTCGCACGGCCAGCCGTGGCCCAGCCTCATCGCGAACATGGCAGCGATGAAGAAGAAGAAAAAGTGACATTGTTTGTTTTGAAATAAAAACGCTCTCCTATGGCGCTCGTCTGGCCCGTCAAGTTTGTCTGCGATGTGGCCCGCGACAAGCCCACGCCCTTCACGCTGCGCGGCCGCGACTACGTGCTGTGGTGGGCGGACGAGGCGCTGCACTGCGCGCCGGACAGGTGTCCACACCGGTCGGCGACGCTGTCCACGGGGACCGTGCGCGATGAGAAGCTGGTGTGCGGCTACCACAGCTGGGAGTTTGCGGGCGACGGCAGGTGCACCCGGATCCCGCAGGTGCGCCGCCAGGCGCCGTTCCCCCGGGCGTGCGACCTGCGGACGCTTACGACCACCGTTTCGGACGACATTGTGTGGGTCAAGGAGGGCGAGGGCCCAGCCGTGGGCACGCCCACCAGCCTGCTGGCGGGTCTGGGGCCGAACGACATCGTTTCGGACGCGTCGATGCGTATGAAGAACTCCTACCGCCTGCAGGTGGAGAACGCCTTGGACGTGGCGCACCTGCACACGGTGCACGACGGCTTCCAGGGGTCGGCGTCCAAGCTGAGTCCCATCCGCTGCTCCTGGTTCCACGAGGATGAGGCCGTCATCGGCGCCTACTTTGAGCACGACAGCTCCACGCCGGACATGGAGATTCTGCTGCTCAAACCAGGCACGGTGGTTGTGAAGGTGATCGACAAGGTGACCAAGCGGCGCATGCGCACCAACATCATCAACGTGTCGCCGGAGACGGACACGACCTGCAACGTGCTCTTCAGGGACGTGGCGCAGTACGACGGTATCGTGTACAACCCGGCAGTGTACCGCTTCGTAAACGCCTTCATCATTGCCGCCATCTTCAAGCAGGACGTTGCAGTCATGAGCGGCCAGCAGAAGAACGCCGCGCTTCTCACCTACTGCATGCCGGCGCCCGCGGACAGGGCTATCGTGGCGTTCAAGCGCTGGTGCCAAGTGCGCAATCTCACGGAGTCGTGACAGAACAATGTTTTCATTTCTTGCGTCCGCATATGGACGTTCCACGCCTTGTCGGCGCCGCCGAGGACGCGCTGCGGGCGCTGTCCCGCCCCGGCTGCCCACCCACGCCTGCGCTCGCTCTCGCAGAGGCTGCGAAGCGGCTCTTTCCGGGGGAGCCTCTGGCGCACGGGGATGAGGACGCGCTGCTGGAGTCGCTGCGCCGCGTCGACGCCGCCCTGCACCGCACCCTGGTGGACGCCGTCTGCTTTGACGCGGGCCTCGCCGCGCTGCCTATGGAGCAGCTCGCGCAGGCGGCCTGCGCTTCGTCTATGTTCGGTGTAGTGTTCAATCAAACCACTGGCAGGTGGCGCGGCGAGTTCAAGGTTGGCGTGTCTGACTGGATGGTCGTGGTGGGCGAGTTTGCCACGTGGGAGGAGGCTGCCAGCGCCGTAGACCGAGCCACGCAGGCGGCGTACGGGTTCGGCGCGAACACGTGCACGGTGTCAAAAGTGGTCATCAAGGCGGACTGGATGTATGATGACGACGGCGTCGTGTCTGAGCTGGAGCGGCTGAGGCTGGGGACGCGCGAACGATTTGCTTGACACCACCAAGAAGCCCACACGTTCGTTTTCCTCATTTCACGCAGGAAGCGCCTCACCGTTGCATATGGAGAGCATCTCTTGACGCATCTCCTCGCACGAGCGGCTCATAACGTCCACGAGCTTCGCGACCAAGGTTGTGGGGGCTGACACGCGGCACGGCAAGCGAAGCATGAGCCCGAAGCGGTAGAACTTTGGGTTGAAATGAACGCGCAAGCCCTGCTGACGCCGCAGCGTCTCTTCCCCGTAGTTCAAAGCCACCTCCGCTCGGATCCAGCCCACTGGCCTCGAGCTCAGCGCGGGTGCAGGATCCGCGACGCAAGCCACAGGCCGCGGCGCCGCGCGTGGAACGTTGACCACGTCCCGTAGAGGTGAGGCAGAGAAGACTCTTTGCAGCGCAGCCTCCTTGGCGCACCGCGTGCGCTCGTCCGCCGCATGTGCGAACGCCTTGCGACGAAAGCTCTCCTCTGAGAAACTGCCCGCCCACGCGAGGCACGCCCTGCCGACCGCCACGCCGCAGGCGTGACAGGTTTCGCAGTCATCCAACGCGCCGTCGTGGCCGAGCTGGTCCCACAGGGCCAGCGTCAGATCCGGCGACGACACCGCCACGAGCGCGCACGACAGGCGCGCCGCGCGACCCGGCGAGAAGCTGCGGGGCACGAAGCGCTTCTTAAGAAGCGTGCTGTGGCCGCAAAGCATCCTAAGCGGACGACGCGCGGGGTTGGAGCTAGCGTGATTTTAAAAACTCTTGCACACTCGAAAAGCCTCCAGCCTCTGCGGTTGGGCCCAGGACCCCCGTGGGCGCTTTGCCAGCCTTGCGGCGGCAGGTTGAGCACAGGCACCCACCGCGGCAGCGGCCGCACGCCCAGTCGCCCCGGGCGTTCACTGCGTGCGCGTCCTCCCCGTACCGAATGCGCAGACACGGCGCGCACCATTTCAGCGGGCACCGGGTGCACGTTGCCTTGTACGAGTCCGTGCGCTGCCGGCAGCTGTGGCAGCTCGCGGCGCCTGCCGTGCCGTACTCACCCCGCTCGCCCCGTGCGACGCGCTGCCCTCGAGCGGCGCGTCTCGTTTCGCCGCCCGTCTCGCGATAGTCGACCGACGGGCGCGCGCGCGTGGACACCTGCCTCGGCAGCGGCGGCGGCGGCGGCGTTCTCTTTGCCGAGGCGGGCGCGGGCGACTCGAGCGTGACGGTCACAAGCTCCGCCAAGCGTGCCCGGTTCGCGGCAACCCTGGCGTCCCGCGCGAGTTCGTAGGCGGACTGCATGGGTACAGGGGGGACCCACCTTGAAGAAGGCAAGAGCTGAGCAGTGTCTGCACCGTCTTATTATTGTTTCAACATTGTTGTTATTCTGCACCTAATCAACGTCGTGACTGGGCAGAGCAGCCGAAGAGGTTAGGAAATAAACAATTAGGTCCCCATACGACACGACAGGCGCCATTTTGACCAACACCAAAATAGGAACCGCCACCACCATAAAAATAATGATACGTGATATTGTCGTCGCTGCCAGGTTGTCCGTTTCCGTTATTGCTGGTGTTGCCTCCAACACCGTTCGATTTTTGGCCGTAGAGAGAAACCCCGCCGCCTACTCCGCCCAAGCCGTCGTTTTCTCCGCCTCCGCCGCCGGCGCCGCCGGCGCCATCGCTCCCCGTAAATGATGAGGCGCTTCCGCCTTCGCCGGAATAGCCGCCGGCACCGCCTCCGTTCGATTGTCTTCCTTCACCCCCAGAAAATCCTATGGCATAAGGCAACGCCAATGGTTTCCCCCCTGCGGAAAAACTATAGGAGCTGCTGCCTTGGCCGCCACCTGCATTGACAATAAAGCCACGGATGACAGATGCCAAGGAAATGCTGCTATTTCCGCCATCTATCGAGTCACGACTACCACCGCGGCCGGCCGAAACAATCAAATTAGTTCCAAAGGACAGGGATATGTTGTTTCCATACGACAGAGCCCCTCCGCCACCCCCCCCAGGGCCGCCGAAGCCGCCGCCGCCGACACAGACGACGGAGAACGATGGCACGTGAACGGAAACGAGGCAGGGAAATTGAGAGTCGCTGTCGTTATCAAAAACACATTCGCCGCCACGGCCGCTAATAGTGGGGCAATAAATACACTGCGGGGCCGCCGGCGGGCTGGGTGGCGCCGGCGGTGGACTGAATGCGGATGTCCTGTAGCCGCTGAACACGGGAATGTACCAACTTGCAGAGCCATTGCAAAACATTGAAATCGAACCAAACAGCGTAAGCGACGCTGTGTACGACGTCGGACTCGCCGACCGCAGTCCTGGGTTAAGTTCTCTCAGTTTAAAGTTGTTGCCGTCGACTGACAAAAAGCAATAAGACAAACCCTGCACGCGCCCCGCCACCGTCACGTTGTAGACGCCACCCGCGCCGGCAGGGATGGTCACTTCCATACCCGAGTTTCGAAGGCCGCCGCTCATGGTCACAACGGTTGCAGCCGGATAGGCGATGTTCGTTTCAAAAGTAGACAACGAGAATGCTTTATCATCGCGAAGCCGACGGCCGCTAAATTCTGTGACATTGTAAAAGCGTGGAGTGGTGTCGCCGGGATTGCAAAAGATTCTAACTTGAGGGGCTGACGGATATCGTACATAAAACACATTGGTGATGGACACGGAAATATTCGCAGTCGCGCCAACAGTCGTCCCAATATCGCTGAATTTGATAGACTCGAACCCTGCATCCAGACTACACCTGCTTTCACTTTTGAAAATGCCTTTTACAGTGATTGCGTACACCCCGTCATAGCCGGCTTGTAGTCTAAAAAATCCGGGTCCCAATTGATCGCGAAGCGAAAACCACCCACTTTCAAAGGTAAACCGAGAGAGGACGACGTGACCTATATTTTGGGTATATCCAGAGCCGGAGAATGCAAATTTGTTCTCGGCCAGCGGCGGCGCTGGCGGGCTCGGCGGAGGCGGCGGGCTCGGCGGAGGCGTTGGGGGCGCCGGCGGTCTGGGTGGCGGCGGCGGGCTGGGTGGCGGCGGCGGGCTGGGCGGCGGCGGGCTGGGCGGGCGTGGGGGGAGTGTGGACACCCATTCCGCGCCCACCGGCCCGGCCGGCGGCAGGGTGTAGGAACAATTGCATATGGGAGTCGTCGCCGAGTTTGCGAAAAACTTGCGTTTGACCGCCACGGTGGCTTGCGCGGAGGTTGCAAGCGTGAGAGCCCCAACGTCCGGCGCGATGACGGCATTCAACACCGACGTGAACGCGTTGTTCAGAATCTGAGCCAGACGGCGTCTCGCCTGGAACACGCCGTTTTGTATAACCTTGTTGAAGAGACGGTCCGCTTCCTCCTGCGTCGTGTTCACGTAGAGGGTGAACGTCCAGGTGCCCTTTGTGCCCTCGACGTTGTCGATTGATTTGTATGCTGTCTTAATGTTCCTATACGAGAAGCCGGGCACGAGATACGGGCTCAAAAACTTCCATATGGAGTAGGCGAGCGCCTGCGACGTCACATCCAGGTAAAAGTGTGGGAACGGCTGGAGAAACTGCACCTGAAGCAAACCGTCCTTGGACTTGAACCTTGGCTGCTGGGCGTACGGCGCCACGCAGTTGCCGTTGCACGCGCCGGGCCTCACGTTTTCCGTGTCCGGCGACGGGAGGTCCCACAGGTAGATCGGCCCGGGGTGTGCAAGGCCAGCCTGGATGAAGAACTGGGTGAAGGTGGAGTTGCACGCGGCGCCGACAAAAGCCACGGAGCTGCCGTCGCCGGAGAAATACGCCGCCAGCGCGTGTCCGTAGTGCGTGTCGTACCCCGCGGACGTGGTCTCCGTGGATGCCACAGACGAGATGACGTCAAACTGGATGATGACGCCTTTCTTGTCTGCCTTTGGTATGCCATAAATGATGACAACCTGGTCGACGGGCGCCCCAAGGCTCTGCGCCAGCGCGTTCCGCACGACCGCCTGGAGCGCAAACAGGTTGTTGTAGTAAAAATCGCTACTCCAAGTAAACGCAATCTGTTGATTCGGCGTCACGTGCTGGTATTGTCCCAGGCCGCCCAACCCGGCGAGCGTCGCGGCCGGACCGGCGACGGCCTGCTCCTTGAAATACGCTTGGGAGATGGGCAGACCGTTGGCCTGCAGTGCAGTCACCAGCGGTTCGAGCGCCAGTCCAGTCGTTTTGTTGAACAGTCGCCCGTACTGCACCACTACCACTGGCACCGGTTGAACAACGCCGTCGGTGCTGGTGCTCGACGTGGACGCCGTCACGTTGGACGGAAGAGCTGAGAGCTGCACGCCCGTGCCGCGTGTTGTCGACGGAAACACCGAAAAAATCCAAATGTTTTCGGAGGGTAGGCCGAGGAGCTGGGACATCGTTTTCCCCAAAGCCGAATTGTACGCCGCCGTGACCCAGACGTCGAACCGAATGTCAAAGAAGATGCTCAACCCTTGAACAGCTTCCAAGTCTTTGTATTTCGTGAGCGCTGGGGGGGGCGCGGGCGCTGGCGGCGCAGGCGGCGTCAACCCCCAGAGCTCATAAAACGACGCGCTTTTTTTGGAAGACGAGCAGAGCGCCACCGTTGTCAACGTGCAATAGTATGATTTCGTTGTTTTGGAAAGGTAGTTGGGGGTTACTTTCGCATAGAAGGCGTCGCACCCGGGCGCAGCGTCGCACGCAGCCTCGCATTCAGACCTATAAAATGTACCTTTCAATCCCACCGACAGGTTCAGAGTGCAATACACGTTTTTCTCCTGCAGATAGTAGGTCCGCGCGAGCAGACGCCGGCCTGCGGTATATGTGGCAGGACTCGGCGGCGGGGGCCGCGGTGGTGGCGGGCTCGGTGGCGGGGGCCGAGGTGGCGGCGGGCTCGGTGGCTTTGGCGGTGGCGGCGGGCTTGGTGGCGGGTTTGGAGGTTTTGGTGGCGGGTTTGGAGGTTTTGGTGGCGCCGGTTTCGGTGGCGGGCTTGCCGGCGGCGGCCGCGGTGGCGGCGGGTTTGGCTGCGGCGGGCTCGGTGGCGGCGGGCTCGGTGGTCTTGGCGGCGGCGGGCTCGGCGGCGGTGGGCTCGGTG
>Ga0136642_1001255_pt1 | contig 11169 bp, 8 predicted proteins | sample LowCatLa1302831Y_FD_115313 | JGI IMG/M metagenome (GOLD analysis project Ga0136642, IMG submission 115313) | Freshwater microbial communities from Lower Cathedral Lake, Yosemite National Park, California, USA - 13028-31Y | ecosystem: Environmental > Aquatic > Freshwater > Lake ... | reverse complement strand
TTGATGCTACCAAGTGTATGATTAATGCACCTAAGGATAAATTAGTAGTGGTTCAAGGTGTAGATGATTTTATCATTGTTGATACTAAGGACGTATTATTAATTTGTAGTAAAGAAAAAGAGCAATCCATCAAAGAATATGTTGCCGAAGTAAAAAGGCACAAAGGAGACAAATACATTTAGATTCACTATAAATACTTACCTTAGTAATAGCTAACGATTGCTAAACAATAACCACTTTTATAAATGGCTACAATAATTACTGGAACGGGCAGTTACATTCCTGGAGTTGTAATTTCTAATAACTCTTTTAATGCGCATAGTTTTTACGGAGAAGATGGTGTAAAAATAGCTACGCCCAATGCAGAAATATTTGAAAAATTTAAAGACATCACTGGTATTTACGAAAGAAGATACGCGGAGAAAAATGTAAATACTTCCGACCTAGCTGCCAAAGCCGCCGAATTGGCCATTAAAGATGCAGGCATAGATCCTGAATCCATAGATCAAATTATAGTAGCACATAATTTTGGCAATGTATTGTCAGGAACCACTCAGTCGGATACCATTCCAGCCATTGCTTCTCGAGTAAAAAACTTATTAGGCATACGTAATCCTAGCTGTGTGGCTTACGATATTTTATTTGGTTGCCCTGGATGGATACAAGGTGTGATTCAAGCCGATTCTTTTATTAAATCAGGTTTGGCTAAAAGATGTTTGGTGATTGGCGCTGAAACATTAAGTCGTGTTGTTGACCCACATGATAGAGATAGTATGATTTTTAGTGATGGCGCAGGTGCCTGTATCGTAGAAAATTCAACAGATGCACAAAGCGGTATATTAGCAAGTAGTGTTCAAAGCCATTGTGTGGATGAGACTTATTTTTTATACTTAGGAAAATCCTATCATCCCGATGGAGAGGAAGCCACTAGGTATATCAAAATGAAAGGGCGTAAGGTTTACGAGTATGCCATTAAAAATGTGCCTTTGGCGATGAAGGAGTGTATTGAAAAGGCAGGTGTTGATATTCATGATGTAAAAAAATTCTTTTTGCATCAGGCCAATGAAAAAATGGATGAAGGTTTTATAAAAGCCTTATTTAAATTATACGGTATCAAAGACATCCCTGTAAATGTAATGCCCATGAGCATTCATGATTTAGGCAATAGCTCGGTCGCTACCATTCCTACTTTGTATGATATGGTCAAACATGGAAAATACAAAGAGCATCAATTAAATAAAGGCGATGTAGTTATTTTTGCATCTGTTGGTGCAGGCATGAATATCAATGCCATTTGTTACAGAGTATAAGTAGATACTTAGTATTAAAAGTAAGTTTTAAAAAGATAAAAAGAGAATCTCCCTAGTGCTCGGTCTAACTGTTTATTAATACCCTCTAACATTTTTCCCTTCGATATAATTTTTGAAGGCTTTGTTACAAACCTTATTACCACCTGGGGTTGGATAATTGCCTATAAAATACCAATCGCCTGTATTGGTAGGACAGCACTCATGTAAGTCCTCAATGGTTTGATAAATAACTTCCACCGGAATATTAATGTTTTCAGGTGTAATTAATTCCGCAATTTTAATTGAAATATCTTCAGGTGTAAAAGGTTTATACAATTGACGAACCACATTCTCTGTATGCAATTCATTGGAGGCTTCTAATTTCTTAATTTTTTGGTACACTTCGTCAATTACCTTGGTCATGCCCTTATCGTTCAGTAAGGCAATCACTGCTCTAAAGGCAATAAAATCATTCATCTTACTCATATCAATACCATAACAATCGGGATACCTTATTTGAGGTGCAGAAGAAACAACAATAATTTTTTTAGGTCCTAAACGAGACAACATTCTTATAATGCTTTCCTTTAAAGTGGTCCCTCTCACAATACTGTCATCTATAATAACCAAAGTGTCTTCGTCTTTTCTAACGGTGCCATAAGTAATGTCATACACGTGTTGCACCATTTCGTTTCTATTGGTGTCCTCGGTAATAAAGGTGCGCAATTTCACGTCTTTAATCGCAATTTTTTCCTGTCTAATTTTACGATTAATCATGGCTTCCAATTTTTCAGGATCCACCTCCTTCCCCCAACTTAAAATTCTTTCTACTTTAATTTTATTGAGGTATTCCTCCATGCCTTTGACCAAACCATAAAATGCCACTTCGGCCGTATTAGGTATATAAGAAAAAATGGTATTTTTTAAATCGTTGTCAATTCTTTCTAAAACAATCTTACTTAAATGATTGCCTAAGGCAATACGTTCTCTATAAATTTTTTCATCGCTTCCTCTCGAAAAATAGATGCGCTCAAAAGAGCAAGCTCTTCTTTCTTTGGGCTCAATTATTTGTTCAATACTATATTTTCCTTCATCATCAACGAGCAAAGCCTGTCCTGGCATTAGTTCTAGGACTTCGTTTTCTGCCACATTAAAAGTAGTTCTAATGGCTGCTCTTTCACTAGCTGCAACAATAACTTCATCATCAATATAATAATATGCAGGTCTAATACCATTGGCATCTCTTAATATAAAGCTATGACCATTTCCTACCAAACCGCCAACAGTGAAACCTCCATCAAATAAAGGCACTGCTTTTTTAAGTGCATTAGCAATATTCGGTTTATTGGGGTTGATCGTTTCCTCCAAAGTCAAGAAATGATGTATCACTTCCATCATCGCGGCCAAATCACTTTCTTTTTCAAAAGGACCTGGGTCTAATTTAATATACTCAAAAAGCTCATCGGTATTGACTAAATTAAAATTACCTGCCAAGGCTAAATTTTTTCCAGGTACTAAATTTCGCTTGATAAATGGATGACAAAATTCAACATTGTTTTTTCCTTGGGTGCCATAACGCAAATGCCCTAATAAAATTTCCCCCATAAAAGGTAAATGACCTTTCATTAAACCAGGATGTTTTGAAATGTCTGGTTGAAATTTTTCTAGTTCTTGGATTTCTAATCCAATTTTATAAAATAAATCGGCAATAGGTTGTTGTGCATTACTGCGCAATCGGTATAAAAAAGGATTACCTGGTTCAATATTTAATTTAAGGGTAGCCAAGCCAGCCCCATCTTGTCCACGATTGTGCTGTTTTTCCATCAAAAGGTAGAGCTTATTTAATCCGTAGGTAACCGACCCTCTTTTTTGAAGATAATAAGAAAGTGGCTTTCTAAGTCGAATGAAGGCTAGCCCACACTCGTGTTTGATTTCGTCGCTCATGATGGAGTTTAAGGAGCTACAAATTTACAATAGTTCGGTATTGTTTAGTCTTAAGTAGTAAAAAACTTTTCAACTATGCGCCAGCAATGAAATAAGGAATTTCAATCAATAAAAGGTCGGCACCAGCGGAGGCCTCAATGGAAACTGAATCTACCCCGCTTATTCCAACCGCATCCCTGCGACCAAGGGCTTGGCCTCCAATTGTACAATTGCCCTCTATACACATGGCGTATAGGCCTTGTCCTTTCTGGTGAAAGGCGTATTCGGAGGTAAAAGGCTTGATAAAATGGCCTAAAGACAACCAGGCATCTTGATTGATAAATAAGGTATTGGGATCATTGGGTGAAACAACCGTTAACAATTGGTCTTCTCTGTCTTTTGGATGAAATGATTTTTGATCATACCTAGGGGTAATATTTCGTTCCTTAGGGAATATCCAAATTTGAAATAATTCTACTCTTTTATCTCTATTGGGATTTACCTCACTGTGTTGTATGCCACTTCCAGCACTCATAATTTGCACATCGTGTTCCTTGATAATACAATCACGTCCAGTACTGTCTCGGTGGTGTAAGTCGCCAAATAATGGAATGGTAATAATTTCCATATTGTCGTGAGGATGTGTCCCAAAACCCATGCCTTCGTCAATTTTATCATCATTCAATACTCGAAGTGCTCCATAATGTACTTTATTGGGATCATGGTATTGACCAAAACTAAAACTATGGTAAGTATCTAGCCAATCAAATTGAACATGGCCTCTTTCATTATTTGGAAAAGATTTGATTTGCATAAAATGCGAATAATATATTAATACACTTTTTCTTTAGCCATTTCAGTGGCTACTTTGTTCCAGTCCTTTAATTCTTCACAAGCCTGATAGTCGGTATCAATAAATACATAATAACCAGGTACATGTACTTTAAACCAATTTTCTAAAGCTTTTGATTTTTTAACTTCCAAAGCTCTTTGCGAAATTTTATTATAATCTTCTTTTAAGTTTTCTTTGTGCGGCGTAGTTCTTTCTTTAAAATAAACCAATCTTAGTGTTTTTCTACCACGATCATCTGCGTATACTTGAGGTTCGGAAATATCACCTGGTTTCATATTTTTAATGAGCATCACCATGTCTTTGTCCAACTGGTCAATATTTACATAGGTCGATCCATCACGAGCCGTAACAGCACCACCACTGAATTTGCTTTGATCGTCATCGCTATTTTTATTGACCGCTTCTCCAAAAGAAATTCTACCGGCGATAATCTCTTTTCTAATACTGTCTAAAAAACGTTTGGTCTCTTTAATCTCATCGTTCGTGATGGGCGGAATACGTAAAATATGTTTCACCACAGCGTCATCCCCGGATCTTGAAAGAAGTTGTATAATGTGGTAACCGAATTTCGATTTGATTGGTGCAGAAATTTGACCTTCTTTTAATCTAAAGGATCCAGACATAAAAGCTGGGTCATAATTGCGTTCATTTCTATTTAAACTAAACTGGCCTAAGTTTTCTTTGGCACTAGGGTCTTCGGAGTACAATTTTACCAATTGATCAAAAGTATTAATACCCGCTTCGATCTGTTTTCTATAGCCAAGCATTTGCTGAATCACATATTCTTCTATATCTCTATTGGCCTTGGGATGCATGACCAATGATATTACTTGCACTTCACTTTCATACAAAGGCAAGCTATCCACATTTATTTTATCATAAAAAGCCTTTACTTCATTCGGTGTTATTTTTATTTTATCAACAATTTTTTCCTGCATTTGATCGGCCAATTTTTGTTCTTTAATCAATGCACGAAAGTCCTCCTTTAATTGAGTAACAGATTTTTGGGCTATTTCTTCTAAAGCTTCCTTAGATCCAAATTGTTGAATAAAATTTCTAATACGACTATCAATGGCATTTTCTACTTCTTCTTCTGTAACGTTGATAGAATCTTTTTGGGCTTGTAAAACCAATGCTTTGCGAAATAATACCCCTTCAATAATTTGACAACCAGAAGGCAATGTCACATTATCTTGTCCTTGGGCTTGTCTTTTATAATCGGCAATGGCATTTTCAATATCAGACCTTAAGATAAATTTATCCCCTACCGTAGCCACTATTTTATCGGCCAATACTTTTTTTATTTGCGCTTTTGACTGAAAAGAGCCTATTAAAAAGACAAAAGAAAAAATAATCTTAAATAATTTCATCAAAATATTTATTAATATACAAAGTACTACTACTTAGAATTGACTTCCAAATAGTAAATCCTAATTTTTTTATAAAGTACGTTTAACTTCTTCTTCTTCAAAAGCTTCCACAATATCACCCACTTTCAAATCGATAAAGTTTTTAATGGTAAGTCCACATTCCATATTAGACACTACTTCCTTGGCGTCGTCTTTGAAACGTTTTAAGCTACCCAACTCTGCACTTTGTCCTTCGCCTTTTGGATACTCCACAATACCATCACGGATAATACGTATTTTACTATTTCTACTTAATTTACCATCTAGTACAAAACATCCTGCTACGGTTGCTTTGTCAAACTTGTACACTTCTCTTACTTCTACGTTGGCCACAATTTTTTCTTGAATCTTTGGTTCCAACATACCTTCCATCGCGCTCTTAATTTCATCAATGGCGTTGTAGATAATAGAATATAATTTTATCTCTACCCCTTCTGTTTCGGCCAATTTATTGGCTTGCATAGAAGGTCTTACGTTAAATCCAATAATGATGGCGTCAGAAGCAGCAGAAAGCAATACATCCGATTCAGAAATTTGTCCTACTCCTTTTAAAATAACTCTAATCGCAATTTCTTCGGTAGATAATTTTTGTAAGGAATCACTTAAGGCTTCTACAGAACCATCCACGTCTCCTTTGATGATAATATTTAATTCCTTGAAGTTACCTAAGGCCAAACGACGACCAATTTCATCCAATGTTATATGTTTTCTAGTTCTTAAACCTTGCTCTCTTAATAATTGAGCACGTTTAGTAGCTAATTCTTTTGCTTCCGCTTCGTCTTCAAACACTTTAAATTTCTCACCCGCTTGCGGCGCTCCATTTAATCCTAAAATTACCACTGGTGTTGAAGGAGGTGCTACTTCGATACGTTGATTACGCTCGTTAAACATCGCTTTTACTCTACCATAATATTGACCCGATAAAATTAAATCACCTTGACGTAAAGTTCCATTTTGAACTAATATCGTAGCTACGTAACCGCGGCCTTTATCCAGAGAAGCTTCAATAATACTTCCCGAACCTTCTCTGTTTGGATTTGCTTTTAAATCTAATAAATCAGATTCTAAAATAACTTTCTCTAATAAAGAATCTACATTCAAACCTTGTTTAGCAGATAATTCTTGGTTTTGGAATTTACCACCCCAAGCTTCTACTAAAATATTCATTTGAGACAATTGCTCATATATTTTTTGAGGATTGGCGCCATCTTTATCAATTTTATTGACAGCAAATATCATTGGCACATTCGCCGCTTGCGCGTGACTAATGGCTTCCTTGGTTTGAGGCATCACTGCATCATCTGCGGCCACAACAATAATAGCAATATCCGTTACTTTAGCACCACGCGCACGCATTGCCGTAAAGGCTTCGTGACCAGGTGTATCTAAGAAAGTAATGGCTTTCCCATTAGGTAAAGTCACTTCATAGGCACCAATATGTTGGGTGATTCCTCCTGCTTCTCCAGCTACTACATTGGCATTACGAATATAATCCAACAAAGAAGTTTTACCATGATCTACGTGACCCATAATCGTTACAATCGGAGGACGCTCTACTAAGTTGGCTAAATCTTCTGCTTCTTCCTCCTCATCCATTTCTTCTGCATCTTCCAATCCAACAAATTCTACTTCAAATCCAAATTCACTGGCCACTAATTCTATTACTTCAGCATCTAAACGTTGGTTAATAGAAACCATGATGCCTAAATTCATACACTTACTAATAATATCAGCAAAGCTTACATCCATCAAACTTGATAACTCACTTACCGTTACAAATTCTGTAACCTGTAGTTTATTATCTGTTACTTCATTGGTTTCATTTTCTGCAGCTTCATCTCTTTTAGCACGTCTGTATTTTGACTTCAAGCTTTTTCCTCTTCCGCCAGCACCAGCCAATTTTGCCTGCGTTTCTTTAATCTTATCTTGAATTGCTTTTTGACCAATTTCTTTTTGTTCAGCAGTTTGAGGTGCATTTCTATTACCGCCTCTAGCGCCACCTTGACCTGGCCTAGCACCACCACCTGGTCTTGCTCCACCACCTTGACCTTGGTATCCACCGCCTGGTCTTGCTCCACCACCTTGACCTTGATAACCACCACCAGGTCTTTGACCTCCACCTTGAGCACCACCTTGTTGAGGTTGATTTGGATTGCCCCCTTGAGAAGGAATACGTTTGCGTTTGCGCTTTTCCTCTTGACTCATTGGTTTAGGACGCGTGTCACTATTAATAGGCAAATCAATTTTACCCATTACTTTAGGACCTTCTAATTTTTTAGTAGCAATGTTTTCAATTTTTCCATGTACATTTTCAGGAGCAATGGAATGATCTACAGGAGCAGGCTTTTCTTTTGCAGGAGCAGCTTCGTCTGCCTTTTTTGTAGCTTTTTTTGCAGGAGTTTCCTTAGCAGGTTTTGCTTCAGGCTCTTCTGTTTTTTTAGCCGTTTTTTTAGGTCTGGTAGAAGAATCAATTAAAGAAAGATCAATTTTATCTACCACTTTAGGAGATTCCATTTCTGGCGAAGCCAATTTTGTTTTCTTCGGCTTCTCTGCTTCTGCTTTTGCTACAGGCTTTACTTCTTCCTCTGCAGGAGGCCATGCTTTAATTTCGGCTGGCTTTACTTCCACTTTAGGTGCTTCTACTTCAGCTACAACAGGTTTTTTTGCCTTGTCTTTATCGGCAACAGCATTTTTAGGTAATTCTACATGGTCTGCTTTATTTCTAGCTACTTTATCGCTTTGAAATTCTGCTTGCAGAGAATAATACTGATCCTCAGTTAATTTAGCTGTAGCCTTAAGGTCGTCTTTCGGAAAACCTTTTTTCACTAAGAATTCAATCAAGGTATCTTGACCGATGTTGAACTCTTTAGCAGCTGCTAACAGTCTTGGTAGTTTCAATTCTGACATTCTGTTGTTTTTTGTCCCGATTTGACGGGACGAGTCACCTAATACAAATATATTTCAAAAATCAAAGGCTATTCACCTTTATCAAATTCTTCTTGTAAGATTCGACGCACATCTGCAATCGTTTCTTTCTCTAAATCGGTTCTTTTTTCTAATTCTTCAGCGCCTAAGTTTAATAAGCTTCTTGCCGTATCACAACCCACACGCTTAAATTCGTCAATAATCCAAGTTTCAATTTCATCTGTAAATTCATCCAAGTCAATATCAAATTCATCCACAATTTCTTCGTCTTCGCGGTACACATCTAATTCATAACCGGTTAACTCAGAAGCCAATTTAATATTCACACCTCTACGTCCAATAGCCAAAGAAACCTGATCTGCTTTTAAATACACATCCACGTGCATTTTTTCAGCGTCAATATTCATGTAACTTATTTTTGATGGAGTTAAAGAACGTTGAATTAACAATTGTGTATTGGTCGTAAAATTAATTACATCAATATTTTCATTTTTCAATTCTCTAACAATACCATGAATACGAGAACCTTTCATACCTACGCAAGCGCCTACTGGATCGATACGATCGTCAAAAGATTCAACGGCTACTTTAGCACGCTCTCCTGGTTCACGCACAATTTTCTTGATGGTAATTAAACCGTCAAAAATTTCAGGTACTTCTATCTCCAATAATTTAGCCAAGAATAAAGGACTTGTTCTAGACAAGATAATTACTGGTGAATTATTTTTCATATCCACTCTAGCAATCACCGATCTAATATTTTCACCTTTCTTGAAAAAATCTTGTGGAATTTGTTCTGTCTTAGGTAAGATTAATTCATTGCCTTCCTCATCTAATAACAACACTTCTTTTTTCCATACTTGGTAAATTTCAGCATTGATAATTTCGCCAATTCTATCTGAATATTTTTTAACCAAAGCAGTTTTCTTCAAGTCGTTGATACGAGAAGCTAAGGTTTGCTTAGCCGCTAGGATGGCTCTTCTTCCGAAGTCTAAGATGTCTACTTCCTCTAATAAATCTTCCCCCACTTCGTAATCGGGTTGAATTTTTATTGCTTCGGAGTAAGATACTTCCTCTAAGGGATTGTCCACATCATCATCGTCTCTAATTTGACGACGACGAATAATTTCAAGGTCACCCTTTTCGGCGTTTACAATTACATCAAAGTTTTCATCGCTACCGTATTTTTTTCTCAATAAGGTTTTGAAAACGTCTTCCACTACTTTCATCATCGTAGGACGATCAATGCTTTCTGCGTCTTTAAACTCCTGAAAGGCTTCTATCAAATTTATACTTGCCATAACATAATTTTTTTTCAGACTTCTGCCTGATTTTTTGTTTGTTAAAATTGAATTTGAACTATGGTTGTTTTTATTTGTTCAAAAGGAATTAGTAATTCTTGCACTGCTGCTTTTTTACCTTTCCCTTCTGTCCATTCTATTAAAATATCTTTTTCTGTTACTGTTTTTAAAATACCCTCTTTAATACTTTCATCCAAAAAAGTGACTTCTACTTTACGTCCTATATTTTTTATATACTGACGATTCAATAATAGCGGCTCATCAATTCCAGGCGAAGAAACTTCTAAGGAAAAATCTCCTTCTGGAAACCAAGCAGCTTCTTCCATAATTCGGTATAATTTCCGATTGATGAAAGTGCACTTTTCAATGGGCAAACCCTCGTCGCCGTCCAAAAATATTTTGATATTGTTGGTTGGCTTTACTTTAATCTGAACACAGAAGTAGTTGGGCTCCTCTTTAAGGAGTTGCTCCAAAATTGGATTTACTAAGTCTATGATCTCGTTTGCTTGCATACTTAAAAAAGAAGAAGGGAACGATTTCGTTCCCTTCACATTTTCTTCTATTCTATGCCAAAGGTAATAAAAGAGGATGAAATATCCCAAAAATATTGCCAAGCGCCTTATTTTTGCAGTATGATGAAGCTAATTATTTACGGAATGTTGATCTACTTTTTATACAAAGTAATCTTCCAAGTAGTGGTGCCAGTAAGCAATGGCGTAAAGACGGTAAGGGCCAATATGGAGAAAATGCAGCAACAACAGGCCGAAGCCATTAAAAAGGCCCAAGAAGCCAATACTGCAAAGGCCGCTGCACCCAAAAAAGAGGCCCCAGTTGAGGCAGAATACATTGAATTTGAGGAAGTTAAGAAAAAATAAGCCTTATAGGAAGCCCTATAAATAGGCTTCGATATCCCTTTCCACCGTCATCCCTTCTTTTAAGTGAAGTACTTGCAAGCCAACAGAGGCAGCAGCGATTATATTGGGCTCATTATCATCTATAAATAGGGTTTCACCTGCCACCAACCCTTCTTTATCTACTAAATAAGTAAAAGAACCGGGATCGGGTTTCCGCATACCCATTTCGTGCGAATAATAAGGCGTCTTAAAAAGAGACACAAAAGGATAATTAGCTACGTCTTTTTCAAATTCGGGTATAAAATGATCATGATGAATTTGATTGGTATTGGAATATAAAAAAGTATGGTATCTAGTATTATTTTCTTTAATCCACTCAATACTATTTTTCCTGAAACCTATCAATAATGCATTCCAACCAAAAACGATTTGCTCATTGGATAAAGTCAAATTGGTCAAAGCCCTCAATCCATCAAAAAACTCTTGCTCATTAACAAAACCCATTTCAAGGTCTAGAAATAATGGATCTGACTTATTCAAAGTGAAAAGCTGATCAAAGTCTTCCACGCCCATCGATTTAAAAACAGCATTCATTTTTTTAAAATCAATATCGTA
>Ga0136642_1001254_pt1 | contig 11170 bp, 15 predicted proteins | sample LowCatLa1302831Y_FD_115313 | JGI IMG/M metagenome (GOLD analysis project Ga0136642, IMG submission 115313) | Freshwater microbial communities from Lower Cathedral Lake, Yosemite National Park, California, USA - 13028-31Y | ecosystem: Environmental > Aquatic > Freshwater > Lake ... | reverse complement strand
TGTTGTGAACACGTACCCGGGTTTGCTCCCAGCGAAAAGAGATGTAGGAATATAATTATTTCGTGCCCGAGGCTCTGGTCCCGTATTTTTAAAATATCCCGTCTTCCCACTGCGTGTTGTGAACACGTACCCGGGTTTTGGGCCTGAATATATTGGCTTTCCTTTATTTCCTAAATTTGCTGGAATGAAATTATTCATTCTACTAGGGGTCAATAAATTTCTTTGACGCACCGCGTTGGCTGCTTCCGGTCCAAACTTACCTTCAAGAATGGGAGGAACAGCCTCGGGCGCCTGTCTCGCAACTGCCACCGCCACCGGGCCTGAAATATTTCCATTTGTTCTTGATATGGCCCTAGAAACTACATTGGGTGGTGCAGCATTGATTATTTTTACCGCAATATTGTGACCGACCGCCCCTTTTATAATTTTAGTAATTGCATTAGCTAAATTCTGATTAGGTATTTTTGCAAGATTTTCTTTGAGAGTTGCTGTTTTCAAAGATTGAACAATTCGGTTGACGATTGCGTCACTCATGCAATGGGCCGAGAGAAAATTCAAGTTCTCTGACTGTCAAGTTAGGTTCTCACTGAGAGCCTCTTGAGAAAAAACGCAAATGGCTGGTCTCCTGAAGACGCGGCTGATCACTCCTTACCAGCACACGGGCCTTAAATGGCTCGTTGCGAGAGAATGTGACCCGGTCCACCCGGGTGGCTTCTTGTGTGATGAGATGGGCCTCGGCAAGACAGTTCAGATTCTGGCGACAATGTGCGTTAACTCCGCAAAGACGCTTATCATAGTTCCAAAGTCGATAGTCTCGCAGTGGCGTGACGAGATTGCCCGTTTTACCCCTCATTTGACAGTCAATGTCTTTGATGGGCCAAACAGGATAATCACCGATGCGAACGTGACGATTGCTCCGTACTCGGTCTTACCTACAAGGCCTCATCAGCCCATCTGCCCGCTTCTGCGAGTTCAATGGGGCCGCGTGATCCTTGACGAAGGTCACGAGATCCGAAACCGCCGCAGCAAGACACACATTGCTGCATGCGCGCTTCACTCAAATATTCGGTGGATTCTGACCGGCACCCCAATCTTCAACTCTATGGCCGACTTTGCAAACCTTTGCGGGTTCCTTGGGCATAACCGAAAGGACGTGCAGGGGATGCCCTCTCACTTCAAGGATACATATGTTCTTCGACGAACAAAGGTTGATGTGGCCGAGCACAACAAGCGCCTCGAACTTCCTCCGTGTGATTTCCAGAATCTGGAAATTGAAATGTACCCTGAGGAGTCTGAGCTGTATCAGGAGGTATTTGACCGGGCCCAGGGTGTTATTCAGAATATTATGAAGTCTGAAAACCGGGCGATGCACCAGATGGAGATGCTCGAGGCTCTGATGCGTACGCGCCAGGCGCTTACCTGGCCTCAGACCTACCTGACCGGTATCGCTCGCCAGACCGATTCTGAACCAGAAGAGTGGACAGGGCGCTCCAAAAAGCTCGAGACATTGATTGAGTTGATTCAGTCTCACCCAAGTGAGAAGGCTCTGGTGTTCTATAACTTTACAGGTGAGATGCTCGAAATCAAGAAGCGACTCGTAGATCGTGAAATATTCCGACTCGATGGGTCGGTCGCCAAGTTTGAGCGAGATGCGGCCATATCCGGATTCAAGGGGTCGACTCAGGTACCGGCACCAGTCTTCCTGATTCAGATCAAGGCGGGTGGTGTCGGTATTAACCTGCAGGAGGCAACCCGGGTATACATAACGGCTCCAAGCTGGAACCCAGCGACCGAACTTCAGGCTATTGCTCGGGCCCACCGCACGGGCCAGACGAATAAGGTGACGGTTCGGAGGTTGATATATATAGGCACAGATGCGACCCCAAGTGTCGAGCAGAGCATAATGGCCCTTCAGGCCGGAAAAGCAGCACTCGCGGCGAACCTTCTGAATGACTCAAGACTAGAAACACAGATCCCCAACGTGACGAAGACCAAGTTGAATATTAGAGCGCTCGCAAAAATATTCGCGTTGTAATGTAAATGGTAGTTGGTTCTCGCGCTCAAGTATATCACGGCAATGCCGATGTCACCCCAGGCGGTCTCAAGAAAAAAGACCTGAAAATGAAGAAGGGAGAACTAGTGAGCAAAGCCAAATCCAAGGACGAGAAAACGAATCCGTGGATAAAGGCGGTTGCCAAGGCCAAGAAGGAACTTGGCCTTAAGGGATTCCATCTTCTTCAGGGCCCGCTTCTAGCAAAGGCTCGGGAGATTTATAAAAAATAAATGCTTACATTAACCAATGGATCTTAAAATGCTATTGGCGGCATTGTGCCTACTCTCTGTATCAGTCTCGTCCCTTGCATCCACGTCCATAGCCAAGGATTGCTATAATAAAAACTCGAGCTTCGCCTCAAGCAACCCGTCAAACAACAAATACCTAACGTATATGATTGTTATGGGCGTCATAGGTATTCTCGCATCATTCGGCGCTGGGTACATGGCGACCAAAGTGCCAGCTGCCGTAGTTTAATTTATAGTCTAAAATTATATGGCGTACAACGGTCTCGCACAGGTAGGCCAACTCAAGGCCAAAGTGGGTCTTGCCGTTGCAGTATGTTTAGGTCTGAGCTTGTGTGTTTCAGGGGGCGTGTCCTTAAATTCAGCTCTTAAAAATAAACACACTGCAACTGTGGATGCAAATCTTTCGGGAGGTTCTTCCAGCTGTAGCTCGAATACCTGCCCGGGTACAGCTACTTATAACGTAGGAAGTACGAGTTATACTTTAACAGGTACGTGGCCGAATCCTCTCCCATGGACGACTAAGGTAGCTTATGATCCGTCAAATCCGGGAGATGCCGAACAGAACCCTCCATCGTATACATTAACCATAATACTGTGCAGCGTTGCTATCTGTATGATGATTATTGGGTTTGTAATATACAAGGTCACAATGGCATACAAACCTGTTGCCGCACTCGAAGGCGCGGGTGCATTGTACAATGTTGGAAAAGCTGTATTTAAATAAATGCACACTTTCCCTTTTCAAGAACTCCAGGTTCTTTTGGAGGCTCGCCATAGTACCGAACCTGATAGGACCTCACAACGAGTCCCCAATTGTCATTATAAAAATAATTAGAATCGACATCAATAATACAAGACAGTTCTTGCTCACGGAAGAGTCCTTCCTTGATCTCGGGCGTGACCTGTTTTGAATCCTCGTCAAAAATATATGTACTTTCGTCAATTTTTAATCGGAGCGAACCCGTGCGCATATTCGACGTGAATGGTTCGCGATTGCACAGAAGACTCTCCAGGTTCTTCCACCAATTTACAAATTCAATTGTTGATAATTCAATATTGAATGATTTGTAGGCAGATATTCCCCAGTTACACAGACCCCGGGGAATCTGGAAACGTAGAGGACCCCCCTTATATGTGTATCTGAGTTTGTCTTTTGTAGCAAGTGTGGATTCAATTTTAGTAAGATCAATTTCGTGCCAAAATACCATTAAGTGTTTAAAGAACTTTTGTTTTATCTAGTAGTGTCTGTATAATTTATAACTCGAGCAAGTCCCGAACCTTTGAGTAAAACTCGTAGTTCTGTGTATATAGTCTCGGTGTGGTTAGGCTCTAATGTACAAGACCCGTCGGCGTGCACAATCTCAAGTGTATGCGGATCTTCTTCTTCGTTAAAAACACAAGTCCATTTATCAAAGTGTGTTAAATTTATAGGGCGTCTATTCGAATATAACCCACGTTCAAAAGAGTGAAGTGTTTTTGATTCCAGGTTATAGATGAGACCATCGTGAGAATCAAGAAGGTACCACAGTCTCCATGCTTTTGCCTCATTAATCTTACCCGGGGGAATTTTGAAAGCAAGTTTCACATCTATATCGTCTACACGCGCAATTATTTCACGGAACATATCATGTGGCAATTGTTTCCAAATATCTTCCATACAATTAAAATGTGCGTAGTTTTTAAATGCCACATGCTCTGAAAGGTCAGCGCGCAAGCATGTATCGCCCAAGTACAACACGTCGCAATTCCGGTCTTTCACCCATTGCCGAGCGTCGGGCAATTGAGCTATGGAATAAAGTGAGGAAGGCTGTGAAAAAAGTAAGTAAAACTCTACATGTTAATCGCGGTTCTCCAGGATACAATTTTGTAGGAAAAAAGGGACGATTTAACATGTACTCACCGGCGCGCTACGTAGTGAACAAAAAAGGTCGTTTCAATGTTTTTACCCGCTTGTCTCCTAAGAAACCGAGTCGATTTAGTATAAGTACCAGGTACTTTTAGTTTATATGTTGAAGATTGCGTTCATTCAGGGGCACGTATTTGTTGTTGTTTCGGTTCTGGTTCCGGTTCGGCGCCTTGCGGACAATATTCTTTTTATTAAGGCGAATAGCGCGTTCCGACCCGAGGCGGTAATATGTCTTTCCAAAAAGTCCCTTTTTATAATAAACCGCGAAACCGTTACGGGTCTTGGCATTTGCTAGACGTGTAAGTCCGAATTTTGCAGCCTTCATTCGAGAATAATTATTGACAGCACTCATTTAATAGTATCATACATTTTAACCGGAACACATCTCACAAGCCCCTGGATTTTCACGCGAGCACTGATCCTTGGTCGGCACGGTGACCTGCTGGGGCTTGGCCTTTGGACGCGTTCGCAAGTAGTACATCCCCGTCTTGAGCCCACTCTTCCACCCGTACAAGTGCATGGAGCTCAGCTTGGCCAAGCTCGGATCCTCCATGAAGATATTGAGAGACTGAGACTGGTCAATGAACGCCCCCCTGTCCGCACTCATTTCAATCAGGGACTTTTGCGGAATCTCCCATACCGTGCGGTAAATCTCTTTCAACTCGTCAGAAATATCCAGGGCCTGGACAGACCCTCCCGCTCGTACAATCTCATTCTTCGTCTCCAGAGACCACTTTCCAAGTTTCTGAAGGTCCTTGACCAGGTGCTTATTCACCATAACAAACTCACCGGCCAAAGTTCGGCGCAGGTAAATGTTCGTCGTGTAAGGCTCGAACGCCTCGTTATTCCCGAGAATCTGTGCGGTACTTGCTGTCGGCATAGGCGCGACAAGCAATGAATTACGGAGTTTGTATTCGGTGATTCGACATTTGAGTGTTTCCCAGTCGTACATATCTGTTGGTTTCAGACCCCACATATCAAACTGCAGTTCACCCTTGGACGCTGGAGACCCGTCATATGTTTCATAAGGTCCCTCCTCCTTTGCAAGTTCACAAGACTCGGTCAGTGCGGCATGGTAAATTGTCTCAAATATGAGTCGGTTAATTCCGCGAGCGGGTGAAGAGTCAAATGGGATACCTTTCGTCATGAAAACGTCAGCCAGACCCTGAACACCGATAGCAATCGGTCGATGACGCATGTTCGACTTCCGGGCTGAATCGGTCGGATAATAGTTTCGGTCAATAACACGGTTCAGGTTCCGAGTTATGACCCTGGTGACTTCGTAAAGCTTGGAATAGTTGAATGTTTTATTTTCAACAAACGTGGGAAGGCTCAGAGATGCCAAGTTGCACACGGCCGTTTCATCTGGTCCTGAAACCTCGAAGATTTCGGTGCAGTTGCCAGTGATAATTCCATTGAAGATGCCCATGTGGCGCTTCGGCTCATTGAAGCAGTATGTTTCATCGAACCTTCCATTGTCCTCAATTGAAACTACATTCACATACTGACGAACATCTCGAGTGACCGGAGTGAAATCACTCAAGACCAGACGCCGGGTATTAAACCCTGAGTTGATAAGAGTTTCAACGCCGAGTGCAGACACGACAATTCTCCAGCAGGTCTGAGTATCAAACATCTTCTTTCCACCTTTACCATCTGGAAGTTCTGTTTCTCCAGCTTCATGCAAAAGACCAATCACAGAAGATACCCCTAACGTATGAAGCATTAATTGAACATCTCGAAGGAAACTTAGGTGAATAGATGCAACTGAGATGGTCTTTTGTGTTGGTTTACCTGGACATCCCTGTGTATGACCATCTGCGTCACATAGCCCCGCAAACCATTGAAGACGGGTTGTTATATTTTCACCCAGAGGAACTTTGAACTTGTCTGGAATGTCATATTGTAGCATTACATTTATACGACCCTGTGCATCTTCGTTCCCTGAAGTTGTCCTAATATCCAGGTATTCAATGAGTTTCTTTTTTTCTCCGTAAAGTGAAATTCCTGGTATCGTTTTCAAACCACTGTATGTTGCGTGATACGTCCCATCTCCGCAAAAAAAGCCATGAGTATACGGATCCCAGACGGGCAGTCCCTTCTCCGGATGCACAATAGGTGGCGTCCACTTAATGAGTTTATCACCTGGAACCAAGCCAGATGCAGCCTTGGTTTCTGACTTATTACCATACCCAACCTGAAGATGAAACTTGTGATGTTCAGTGCATTCTATGAATGTTCCATCGCTCATGTTGACGCGAACAAGATGTGCAGAGTCTGATGTTTTCTTCACTACAACATTTGACCATTCTTCACCATTCCACACATCTACTTTTTGTTCGTGCAAGTCCTTAATTTTCTTGTATCCATTTCGCGTGAGAATTTTTGTTTCTGGAGCTACACATAAATTCGAAGACTTGATGACTCCGATGTTCTTCTGGTTGGACTTTTCGTTTGCCGAGTCCTTGTAGCACATGTATGGCGTTCCGGTCTCGACCTGAGACTTGAGCATTGCGTTCCACACGTCCCGGGCCTTCACGGTCCTGACAAACTTGCCCTTCAGAACGTACCAACTGTAGAGCTCGTCAAACTTGTGGCCGTACACGTCCTGCAGACCCGAGCATTCCGACGGGCACATGAGATGCCAATCCCGGTCCTTCTCCACTGCCTGCATGAAAAGGTCGGGAATCCAGAGCGCTGTGAAAAGGTCGTGGCACCGGGCCTCTTCGTCACCCTGGTTCAGTCTCAATTCAAGAAACTCCATCACGTCTGCATGCCACGGCTCGAGATAGATAGCGAACGAACCCTTGCGCTTCCCGCCACCCTGGTTGACGTACCGAGCGGTATTATTGAAAACACGAAGCATTGGCACTATTCCATCTGCAATTCCATTTGTTCCATTGATCTTCGAACCGCGCGCACGTATATTTGAACAGTGAATACCAATTCCCCCTGACCACTTGGAGATGTGCGCGCACTCCTTGAGCGTCTCGTAGATGCCCTCAATAGAATCCTCTTTCATAGCGACCAGGAAGCAGCTCGACAACTGGGGGTGTTTTGTCCCGGCGTTGAAGAGTGTCGGTGTAGCATGTGTAAAAAACTTCTGGGACATGAGATCATACGTCTCGCGAACCCGTGGCAAGTCCCCGCCGTGAATGCCAAGAGCTACACGCATGAATAGGTACTGGGGCGTCTCTCCCTCGTAGAGGTACCCTTTTTGTAAAGTCTTGAATCCAAAATATACAAAAAGATAATCGCGGGCATGGTCAATCCACGAGTCCATCTCAAGTTTGATGTCCTTCATGAACGCGTCTGATATTACCCCCTTGACATGAAGTGCAACCATAGCATCTGAGAATGTGCTCGGACAATTCTTCTGAAGGTTTGAGATTGTAATTCGCATGGCCAGAACTTCATAATTTGGATCTTCAGTAATCATTCCAACTGCCACCTCGGCGCTCAGGGTGTCAATCTCGGCCGTTGTGATGCCATCGTACATTGAAGAAAAGACCTTTTGAGCCACCTTGGGCGCGGAGACCCCATCGAGTGGCTCAAACTCGGGAAATTCATTCAATCTCTGAATTCTACGGGTGACTTTGTCGAATAGCATTTCCTCTGGTGAACCATTGCGCTTGAAGACCTTCATTTGAGTAACATACGCGGCTTTTTTTTATCAGGGCATTACAATGTCTACACGGTTACGTCAGACCCCGTTATCGAATGCTTTTTTCTCGGATTTCAATCGTGAAACAATTCACAATCAATTGATTTCTGAAATTAACGACAAGACTGGCTACACAATTGACAGGCAGAATGATTCGGACATACAGGGTCTCATGCGTAAGGTCTATATGAACATGACATCGGATGAGTACAATAATATCAAGGACAATGTCTCACGAATGAATTCCAAAGTTGTCGAAGAAGCGAGCCAGTTTGTACTTACGGGTGTACTTCAGCAGATCTCATATCTCCAGGATATCGCAACAAACCCCGTGCCACTTGTAAACCCTATAAACACGAGTACATATGGAAATAAAATTCCCATTAATAACAAATATGGAATCAATCCTCAGTAAATAAATGTTGTAATTTATAAAATGCGATCACTTGACGACATTCTAATAGGTTTTCTGATTTTCTTCATTCTGGAAAGGGTCATTCGATTAATAGGTACAGTATTGGTTGAGCCATATGTAATGAAGAAAACGAACGATGAAAAAACCACTAAAAATTGGGTACAGTTTTTTGACATTATTCTATTGTTCATTTCATTGTTCCTCGTCATAAAATATCAAGTGCCTCTTTCAAAGCTTGCGAAAGTAGCTTAAGGGGATGTAGCGTAACATGAATAAGATGAACAAGTATCGCGACGAAACTGCTGAATTATGTAAACGTAAAGGTTGGGACAAAGCACCTATTAGTACGGTATGGATGCTCTACACGGAGGAGAACGGCGAACTCGCAAGTGCTATCCGTCAGAATCAACACTTGTATCGCAAGACACATCTAAAAAAAGATCGAGGAATTGACGTAGTAATGGAGATGGGTGATGTGTTCAGTTATCTTTTTCAACTGGCTCATATGCTCAACATTGATCTTGATCAAATGTGGGAACTTCACAGAACTAAAGTTCGAGACAAAAAATACCCAGTGGAAAAAAATGTACGAGTTTATTAATGGCAACAGCCTCTATGATAAATGACGAAAAACTCATGAATAGAATTGATCCTTTCACTGAGACAAACACATTTGGCACACCAACGAATGGCGGATTCTACGACGGCCCGGATGGGACGTACACCACTCAGATTGACGAGACGCCTATGGAATTAAATGACCCGAACGATGATCTCTCACACTTTACACCAGACCGTGTCAATCGTTCTGGACCTATTATGGTAAATGAGTCTGCGCCAACTGTAGCGCCGTTTCTAGGTTTCCCAGCTCGCAAGTTTGAGTATCCCGAAACATTCTACGCGACATGGTACCGGCCCGGTCTAGAAAAAATGCCCGTCCCGTCAAAGATAAACAAGGTATGTGGAAAACCTGAAAAACAGCCTTTTATTCAGCAAATAAAGAATATTGTATGGGGTGGTCACATGAACAAAGATCAGGATATTATTATCCTAATCATGTTCGTGGTTTTAGTTATTTACGTTTTCAGATAGGTATCACTTTACTCGCAATAACTTTGGGTAGTTTATTTTTTAAATTTTGTCTTTCTGTCATAATTCTGGTGGCCAGACATGGACACGAGTGAATCTCAAGTTGAATACACCGGGTACAACACATACGCTGGCATTCATTACACTTTAGAATCTTCAATTTATGCTTGCAGCCGGGGGGAACTTCCATCGTTCTTCACTTATTTCACATGCGATATTTATCTTAATGTAATGTTCGTCGGGCTGAATTTCACAGAGACCATTTTCTCGACCTTTGACTATCTTATCCCATATGGCCTGCATTTTAGCCAAGTTTTTGTCAAACCATGACATGTCCCGCTTGACACGTGTGACCATGAACTGTTCAGGAACATTTCCTTCGGCTGGTTTGTATTGTACAAAATCACAATCCTCAAAGTCTAGAATTTCTAGAAGAAGCTGAATCTGTGGCATGTAGTACTTTGGGACCTTGTCTTCAATTTTGCGAGTCAAAGGGCATTTGATCTCGAGCAATATCCCATCGTCGGTTATACCATCGGCCGAACCTCCGATAAAAGGATATTTAGGGTGTTGCACAAGGCCAATTTCGGTTGTTTTCTTCCCAAAACGCTGATCGTACATGTCTCGGACCATGGGCTCGAGAAGTGTCCCATGTGCCGTAGCGGCATTTCCGGCCCATTTAGTTTTTAGGACCTTTTTACGAACAAATGCATCTGGACTTTCGTAGTGATTATCGCCTATAGCCGACGCGACATCACTCGCAGTTATCATATTTTCACGAAGTTCCAGCCATTCATCCGACCTCTGGTCGGCGTAGGTCGCCGCCTTGAGTTGCTTTACTCGTTCCAGGAGCTGGGACATTCTTTCCTTTGAAACGTGGGTCAGTCTTAAGTACAATTTCAGCCGCGTTCTGTTCACCCTGTTTCTTAGTTGTTGCGTAACCAAACGCCTCAATTTGGTTATTTACAGAAACTGAAATACAAAACGTACCGTTTATAGTATTCGTCAAGACGTATTCAGGGAGAGGATACTTGAGCGCCTGACACCAACGCATGAGCTGATCTTTGTAGTTGTCATCAATCAGACTCGTCTTCACGCGTTTGAAACTCTCGAGAATGAAATTTTTCGCGTGGACCATTCCAAGATCTATGTAAATGGCCCCAATGAGTGCCTCAAAGACGTCTTCCATTATGTGTTCATTCGTATTCCACCCGTTCCGTTCACCCTTTTCGTCCATAAGAATAAGCTTGTCAAGGCCAAGAACCTTTGAGATTTCACACAACGTTTTACCCCTGACCAACTTTGTGCGCGCCTTGGTAAGAAACCCCTCCTGTTCCTTTTCGTGAAGATCAAAGAGATGCTTTGTGATGATAAAGCCAAGTACTGAATCTCCCATGAATTCCAGAGTCTCATACGACCCTTCAAGACCTGAGTAACGCTTCAGAGCGCTTTTGTGGGTGAAAGCGCGCTGATACGTTTTTATGTTTTTGATTTTAGTACCAACGAGGGTATTCAGAAGTTCCCTAGAAATTTCAGGAGCATTTTCAAGATCCATTTTATATTATATGACATCCATTTGTTTAAGCCGTTGACGCAGGCTTCGCCACCTTTGGCCGAAGCTTCTTCTCCTTTGGGGCAGCAGCCTCTACCGGTGCTGCAACCACCTTCTCGGGCTTTGGCTCCTTGATGTAATGAGGGTTGATGAACTTCTGGATATTTAGAAAGGTCACCTGAATACCCTCTGGAACCTGAAGCAAGTCCTGGAGTACGGCGTCTAGGCTGATCTTCTGGCCAT
>Ga0136642_1001253_pt1 | contig 11176 bp, 9 predicted proteins | sample LowCatLa1302831Y_FD_115313 | JGI IMG/M metagenome (GOLD analysis project Ga0136642, IMG submission 115313) | Freshwater microbial communities from Lower Cathedral Lake, Yosemite National Park, California, USA - 13028-31Y | ecosystem: Environmental > Aquatic > Freshwater > Lake ... | reverse complement strand
TTTCATGCCAAATAAAGGAGGTGATATTTCAACTGCATTTCCTGTTTATCGCGAAAATGAAAATAAAATATATTTACCACGATTTTATGGAGTGAATCGATATGGATTACCTGATCGATCCGATATTCATTCTGGAAAAAACATTGATATAGAATTTGTTAAACCATTGCGGGATTATCAAGACAAAATTGTGGATGTTTACATGAAATACGTGGAAACACCGATTTGTAAAGTTCCAGAAATAAATGACAGTGAAATTGCAGCCAAAGGAAATGGCGGAATATTAGAAGTTCCGTGTGGGAGAGGAAAATGTTTAGGAAAAGACACTGAAATTTTAATGTATGATGGCACAATTAAATTGGTGCAGGATATAAGGGTTGGTGATGTATTAATGGGAGATGATTCTAATCCTAGAAATGTATTGTCGTTAGCAAGAGGAAGAGAAACAATGTATAAAGTAAATTGTAAAAAAGGGAATGGGTATATAGTGAACAAAAGTCATATATTATCTTTGAAAACAAGCACAAAATTAAATAAAAAAACTCCTAAAAACTGTGTGATTGATATGTCAGTTTTAGAATATTTAGATTTACCAAAATATTACCATGGAAAAGGTGGGCCTTTGTTGGGATATAGAGTGCCAATTACATTTCAAGAAAAAGATGTTGAAATTGACCCATATTTATTGGGTTATTGGCTGGGAGATGGTTCATCGAAAGGCACATTGATATCTACACAAGAATCAACTGTTATTAAATATATAGCAGATTGTTTTACACCTTTTTGCGTTTCAAACGCCGAAAATGCATCACCTTTTTCACTCAAAACCAGCCGACTCATCGGCGTTTTGGATGAAAAATGGTGTAAAGAAAAACATAAATCATTATATTTAAAATATACAGGACAACAATATGATTATAGAATTAATACTACAAATAAAAATAAAAAAAATATATTAATGGACTTCCTAAGAAAAAATAATCTTATAAATAATAAACATATACCTCATGATTATAAATGCAATTCTAAAAAAATACAGCTAGAATTATTAGCAGGTTTGATAGATTCAGACGGTCATTATCATGACAATTGTTATCAAATAACTCAGAAAAATGAAAGATTATTAGATGATATTGTATATATCGCAAGGTCATTGGGCTTTTCGGCATTTAAAACAAAAGTGAATAAAACGTGTACGAATAGTAAAAATGGACCAGTTGTAGGAGTTTATTATACAACAAATATATTCGGTTCAGGATTAGAAAATATACCAGTAAAATGTATTCGTAAAAAAGGTCATTGTCGGAAATTGATTCGTGATAATTTAAAATACAGAATTTCATTAGAAAAATTAAAAAAAGATGACTATTATGGTTTTGAAATTGATGGTAATCATAGGTTTGTTCTCGGAGATTTCACAGTCACGCATAATACGGTGATGGGGCTAAAAATAATTTCTCTTTTGAAAAAAAAGACACTGATTATCGTGCATAAAGAATTTCTAATGAATCAATGGATTGAACGCATCGCAGAATTTCTACCATCAGCTCGCGTTGGTAAAATACAAGGCACAACCCTTGATATTGATAACAAAGATATTGTTATAGGAATGGTGCAAACATTATATAATAAAGAGTATTCGACGAGTGTATTCGAGGAATTCGGCCTAACAATTATAGATGAAGTACATAGAATATGCAGCGAACAATTTTCCAGAACATTATTCAAAACAATTACGCCATATATGTTAGGTATATCAGCGACGGTTGATCGCAAAGACAAATTAACAAAAGTATTACACATGTTCATGGGTGATAAAATTTATTCCGAAAAACGAGATAATGATGATGTTGTATGTGTTCGTGCGATTGAATTTAAATCGCCAGATACCGATTTTAATGAAGTTGAAGTGGATTTCCGTGGAACACCAAAATATAGCACGATGATATCCAAACTCTGTGATTTTGGACCACGTAGTGATTTTATAATTCGTGTCATAGGTGATTTATTGGTGGAAAATCCGGACAATCAAATGATGATTCTCTGTCATAATCGGTGTCTTTTGTCATATTTATATGAAGCAATAAATCATAAAAAATTAGCAATGGTTGGATATTATATTGGAGGAATGAAACAAGCGAATTTACAAGAGACAGAAACTAAACAAATCGTATTAGCAACGTATGCAATGGCAGCCGAGGCACTTGATATAAAAACTCTTTCAACACTTGTGATGGTAACCCCGAAAACAGATATTACGCAATCTGTGGGTAGAATATTGCGCATGAAACACGATAATCCTATTATTGTAGATATCGTGGATTCGCACGCACTATTTCAAAATCAATGGGCACAACGCCGTAGATTTTATAAAAAAAGCAATTATCGTATTCGATATATTGATAGTAATAAATACAGGGGAATGAATTTTGACTGGGATGAAGACAAAACTTGGAATAGAATATTTGAACCAAAAATCGCGGAATGTAAAACCACCGATCAAGTAGATGTTATAGTAGATGACGATGATGATTTACAAAAAGATGAGCCAAAAAGTGTATTTGGAAAATTAATGATTAATATAGAGGATTTGGGATAAATATATGAATAAAAATATATTTATACCTTTGGTGTATACTAATTACCGCTTTCTAATTGCCCTAGATTTGCGATTTTTTTTCGACAAATTTTTCGAACGACGACGTTTAGAACCACCTAATTTGCGTTGTTTCTTGGAACAACTATTGGTTCTTCGTTTTTTATATCCACCGACGCTTTTCGAAAACATTCCAATTTGAACAGGACCATTATCAGTAGCACTCGGTAAGATTTTTGGTAAAACACCACCTTTTGTATATTCGCTATAAGTTGAACCGTTTCCTGACATGTATATAATATAGTTATATTTGTTTTATCAACAAAAGTCATAACCACGCACTAATTTATTTATATGAACCACTTTTGAATTTTTATCAACAACCTTGATCGGTATCCATTTTTTGAATTTTGGATGAAATACGCATTCCATGTATAGTTTTTTTTCTAGATTCACATATTTATCAATATTGGTATTTTGGAAATCTTCTTCATCGTCACTTTCTTCAATATAATCTAAATTTTTATTTTCACGTATTTTTCTAAATAATCCATTCATGAATACACTTGAATTATAGTTGGGAATATAAGCGACATTATAATAAATCGTTTCCTGTTTTTTTCCAAATGCAAACAAATGATATATATCAAATTGAATATCGGCTTGAACCTGAAATATTGTTTTGAATTTATATTGTGGTTTGTTAAAATCTGGTTTATATAATGGCATTTCTGTGAAAATATTTGTTGTTTCAAGTTTCGTTGAAATTTTATTGTTATTATTCTTTTTGGGATTATTATTTAAAAATACATTTAAATACGGCATTACAATAGAAGTTGTTCTATATTGAACGTGATGTGTTTGATAACCAATATTTACAGGAAGAATTGGCGTTTCATCTACTGTCACTGGGTGTTTTAATTCCCACATTACTGGTAAAATAAAAGCAGGGTTTTTTATAATTAATGATCCAGATATAGTCTCCATGAAATAAAACAAAAACTCCATTTTATTTCCAAAAGGCTCTTTTTTTAATGGAATCCCTTGATAATAAAAAATGTCTTCAATAATAAATGGCGATTGTTCTGTTTGAATTGTATCAGGAATAGTTCCATACAATAATGTTCCTAAAGATAATTTTTGTATAGGCGATGATTCCATTGTGTAACATTTTCCTTTTGTGACCTTTTTTTCTCTATTTATTTCAAAAATATAACAAACGTCTTTATTTTGGTGGAATGTAAACCACGCAAAAAATTTTTTACCAACAGGAATAGCTAATGCGATTTGATAATCCTGTGACACTTTATTATTCGAAATTGTTTCATATGAAAGTTCAAATTCAGGAAATCTTTTCATTAGATGGGAAAGTTGATTTGGTGTAAGCTCCATTATAATATTATATTATGATGGAACGATACTATATATGTTGTCATTTTTTTATGTCATTTCAAAATATTGTTTATGGTATTGTCTGTAGTTCTGTATTTATATATTCTAATAGTTCATTATTCATAGATTGCTTTTCTTGTTCCGATTGGAATGGTGAAACTGGTTCTTTCTTTGCGATTTGTATTTTTTCCATAATATCTTTGTATTTCTTAATCTGTGTATTCACTAAATCTTTTGTTTTTCGAGTACTATAGGTGTCTTTCATGTAATTCCAAAGTTGATGTGCGCAATAAATAATGAAAATAGATAATAATATGTGAAAAATAATAGATGATAAAAATGAATACATATATATGTATCAATGGTATATGATTTTATATATTTTTACGTGACTTTTGTTGTTTCTTTCTATAAGTTTTCTTAGAATTATAACGTCTGCCTTTTTTGGTGGAACGATTTTTTGATCCTCCTTCTGTTTTTTGTTTTGGAACACTGGCAGCTTGCGCTTGTGCTGATGCTGCTGCTGTTCCGGGTGCTGCTGGCGTTCCGGGTGCTGCTGGCGTTCCAAAACCCCAACCTGACGGCCATACAGATTCCGGAGTACCAGGTTTTGGAGGTGGTGGTCTGCATTTCATTTCTGCATAATTTTCACTATTGATTACTAGATATTCCACAGAATATTCTGATGGCATTTGTTTTAATAAATTATCTATTACTTCATTTTTTTCTACAGGGGGGTTTGTTGTGATAGTTACAGGGGCCTCTGGTGTGATAGTTTCAGGGGCATTTGACATTTTAATATTATAATTATTCTAAGTATATAGAATACGCATATTAAAATTTGTACTTATTTCCTAAATATATTTTCAAAAATATATAAACATTTGTAGCCAAGATATATTATACAATGTCATTTACCATTCTTGTTGTGGAAAAAACAGGATCTATCAAAGAATTAACACTTAAATCATTTGACGAATCAGAACTTTATAAAAAAGCAGGTTTCAAGTCCGCGGATGATTTCAAATGCCACGTTCAATGGAATATAGAAAATATAAATAACAAATCATACTCAATTTGTGTATATGGAAAGACGAGCGGTCGTGCGAATCAAGAAAATAAATTTGAATTCCCACCACCCATTGATAATACTCTTTTCTTTGGAAATTGTTTGATCGTTAATAAAAATACAAACCAAATTGCATCATTATCATCTCGAGAATGGAATTCAATTTATGAACATTTATATGGAGGATTTGAAGAATTAGGAACAGAAGATAGCGAAGAAGATGAATCAGAAGATGATGATTTACCAAGAACAAAGTCAGGGTATGTAAAAGATGATTTCATTGTAGATGACGATGAAATAGATGAAGAAGAAGACGAAGAAGAAGAAACTGAATGTGAAGAAGAAGACGAAATTGAATTTAAACCTAAAAAAAAATCATCTACTGTTAAAAAACCCCGAAAGCCCAAAACATCAAAACAAAATCTCACTGTATTCAATAATTTAACAGAAACAAGTGAAAATTATTTGGAATGTACCAACGAATTAAGTGAAGAAGAATATATCTAAAATATAAATATAAAAAATTGAATAAACACATTTGTTATTATAACTCTATAATAACAAGTATTAATGCATACGATTCCTAACCCCGATAATTTTCGAGAAAATATTAGAAAAAAATTAATACCAATCTTAGAAAATGAAACTTTATGTATAAACTTAGAAAAAGGTGTATATAATTATGCTATAAAAGAGGCGAACAACAAAAAAATCATCAAAAAGTGGGACAATCCCTATTTTGTACAAATGTATTTAGATAGGCTCCGTAGTGTATATATTAATTTAAAAAACCAAGATTTATTAACACAAGTAAAATCCGGTGAAATAACCCCTCAGAATCTGGCATTCATGAGTCATCAAGAAATGGATAGTAATCACTGGAAAGAAATGATTGATGCCAAAGTAAAACGTGACGCAAACAAATTTAATAGCAATATAAGGGCATCGACGGACATGTTTACCTGTAGCCGCTGTAAATCAAAACAGACTACATACTATGAAATGCAAACTCGTAGTGCCGATGAACCTGCAACAATATTTATTACCTGCTTGGATTGTGGCAAATTAATGAAAAGATAGACTCATTGTTACGATTAATGGTTTGATTTTTGTTTTAAAATCATATACAGAATGTTGTTACCAATTATGCATATATAGAAATATCAATTGGTATATAAATTCTGCTCGTAAAATATTTTATAAAAATCGGGTATTTATTTCAAAACATAGAAAGTGTCTGGGTTTTCAAAAATGGACAAAAATATTTGTCCATTTTTCTATTTTATCGAATTAAATCTTGCAAAAAAAGGCCCGATTTTCATTTTACAGCATTATGTAGCAACCCCCGTAATTATTTTTTTTGCACCACTGCATAAACTTTTTGAACAATTTTATGTAATATTATCGAACCGACCTTTTTGTCCTCCGATTTTAAAAAACATACCCCTGATTTTAAAAAACATACCCAATATTTTAAAAAACATACCCAATATTTTAAAAAACATACCCCTTTAGGATAAAAGGGCCTTATTAAAATCTTTCTCTATAATAACAATGAGTGAAAATACAAACATGTATATGTGTGAATGCTGTGTTTATAAAACAGACAATAAATATCATTATAAAACGCATACGTCAAGTCAAAAACACAATAAACGTATAATGGCTCTTAAAAACAATATCAAACCAAATCAATGTTCTATTTGCAACAAACAATATAGTTCTCCCAAAAATTTATGGCGACATAAACAGAATTGTAAAGCGAATATAGAAAATACAGATAACGATTCCGATGAAAATAGTGATGATGATAGCTCTATGTATGACCAAACTCGTAACAATAATAATTCAAAATCAATTGTAAGTGAAGAACTGATATTCGAGATATTAAAAAACAGTAAAGAAATGCAACAGGTAATGATACAACAACAGAAGGATGTGCAAACATTCATGATGGAAATTACTAAAAACGGTATTGGCAATAGTAATAACAACAGCAATAACAGTGCCTATATTTATAACAACAATAATAACAATAATAAAACTTTCAATGTACAGCTTTTTTTAAATGAATATTGTAAAAATGCGATAGATATAAATGATTTTGTGAAATCTCTTGACTATTCTACCGCAAACTTAGAAGCAAACATGAAATTAGGTTATGTTGGTGGTATAACGAAATTAATGACCGATAAAATAAAAATAACTCCTATAGAAAAAAGACCAATGCATTGTTGTGACGAAAAACGTGAAAAACTATATATAAAAAACAAGGGGGAATGGATTACTGGTAATGATTCTAAAGAAAAATTACAAGAAATTATAGCCGATATAGCAAATAATAATTATAAAACATTTCAACGATGGGTGAGAGAGAACCCATCGTGCATGATATTAGACACACCTGCTTATGAAAAATACATGAATATTTATCAAGGTGTAATCGGTTCAAGTACGGACGCCGAGGAAATAAAACACGTGAAAAAAATATTGAATAATATTTTGGAGGATATTGTCATTGAAAAAGACAAGTATCTGTCGTAATTGTGTAAAAATAAAAAAACCCACTTTTTTATTTTTATGTTCTCTAATTAATAATCTCCAAATCAGCAAATCTCCAATATTCACAACCACCATTTGGCAATGGTCTCTTCACGATAAACGGTATTTTTTTCTCTTCAAATTCCTTAAGTGCGATTAAATATCCATCGATAATATTTGGATCAACCTCTATAGTTGATATAGCACCCGAATTCAACTGTTTGGAACGTTCTCCGATAATACGAGCTTTTTCATAACGTGTTAAAAAGGGCAGAGTTTTATGAAGAGGGTCAATAATATTACCATTTTCATCACGAACAATACGTGATAGTATTTCAATTTCTTCATAATTATGAGACTTCAATTCTGGATGAAAATCTTCTATTATTTTATTTTGAATCGATTCATCAAATTTTTGTAAATAATTTTCATCAAGATCATCGTTTTCATCATCATCGTCGTCATCATCACTAATATTAAGAAAGGCGTTTTGTTGTAACATATTTCGTGGTTGTTGTGAAATATCTGTTGTCTCGATATCGTCTTCATTCAATTCACTATTATTATCCGATTCTAAATCTTCACTTTCATTTTCAGATAAATCTTGAGTGTTCTCATCCTCGTCATCGTCGTCATCATCATTTCTATTAATATTATTGTTTTTTTTTCCAAGTATAATGTTTCCGGTATCATCAATGTCATCATCTTCAACGTCAGGAATATCTAAATCACCATCGCCATATTTTTCATCATCCATTTTTGATTTATATATTACTAATATAGATCTTTATTGTGTCTCTAAATCAATTATCGATAAGATTCAATTTTTTAACAGCTCTAAATATTATCACTAGTTTTCCAAGTTGTGTCACACTCCACACAAATGTATAAATATTTCAAATTATCATCATCATAACGAACATATATAATTTCAGTTTCTTTATCCTTATCAGATTGGTTTTTTTTTTCATGATTTGTTTTACATTCAACATTTGGACATTTAACATTATAAATACGAGGGAGAGTTGGATCCATTTTTGTATATTCATTGATAATATGGTTAAATTTTTGTTCTCCTTTTTTTAGTTGTGAATTCAAAACACATAATTTATCTTCTGTTATTGTTTCATCAACGTGTTTACAGTTACGACAATAGTACGCAAGTTGATTCGAGTCATTAGTATTTATTCTAATGTAGTACATGTTTTCGCAAATCTCACAAAATTTCATTGAAACGATATAGATATTATTTATATATTTCTAATTGATTTTAAATCAATTTTTTCGTAATAAAAATAATTCGTTCAAAATCCACTTTTTTGTTTATACCAAGGAGAAAAACGGTCATATGAGGAGGTTAGATGGATGATATTTAGGAATTATTATGGATTGCCATTATGAAAAAATTGAAATAATTCAACTCGTACAATGCATTAATAAATCGCGTTTATTCTGCATATTTGGCTGCAAAAAATTGATTGTAAAAAACGAAATAAAAATATACCAATATAATATCTAAAACAATGGAACTACATAATTCCGGCGTGTTTATTGATGATAATATAATAGCAGCATCAAAGAAATTCACCGGGTCAAAAGACTTTTTGGATAAACACGCAATACGGAGTGGAACTCAAACAACCAAACCATGTACGCACACACGTATTCCTGGCGAGAAAGACTCCGGAATATATGGTGGTTCGTTCAGTATTCCAGATGAAGAAATGCTTGTGTTTTTATATTTATATTATACTGAATATGTTGAAACTAAATCAGGTGCCAAAAAAGAATATTTGACAGAAAAACAGAGACCAGATGATGGTCCTATTCTGGTTGATATTGATTTCAGATATCCTTTTGACACTGAAGATAGACAATATACGGTAGAACATATCGAGGATTTGGTGGACGCATATATGTCAGAACTAAACTCTATGTATCAAATGGATGAAAATATAAAAATTCCTGTTTATGTACTTGAAAAACCGAAGCCAAAAAAATACGAAAGAGATAAAGTTGTAAAAGATGGGTTCCATATTATTATTGGTTTAAAGGCGGATTTGACGGTTCAAAGTATTTTGAGAAGTCGAATCATTCAACAATTAGGACAAATGTGGGATGGATTCCCAACAGAGAACAGTTGGGAAAATGTAGTTGATGATTCATTCAGTAAAGCTGGAGGTAAAGGTGGAAATTGGCAATTATATGGTTCACGTAAACCCAATTGTGACAAATACAGTCTAACTCGTGTTTATAATTATAGTTATGATCCAGGTGATGATGACATAACAAGACAAGAAATTACAGTATCAAAATTTGATATTCGTAAAAATTTTCACAAGTTATCGATTCGATATAATAACCATCCATCTTTATTCATGAAAAATTCTTTTATCGATGAATATAATCAATTACATTCACAATCAACTGGTAATAAAAATTCAACATCGATTATTCCACCATCAAGTGCATCTGTTGCCAGACAAATTCAGTTGGACACAATAATGAATTCTGGAATGTCAATCGCGAATATTAAAAATGCAGCGGAATTGGAATTGGTTGTTAATAATTTCTTAGATAATATTCCAATTACAGACCACGAATTAAAAGATGCTTATTATTATACAATGTTATTACCTATTTCATATTATGGTCCGGGTAGCTATGATAAATGGATTCGTGTTGGTTGGACCTTGAAAAATATGAATAATATTGAACGAGATAAAATGTATGATTGGGGTGATAAATTATTGTTGATTTGGGTTGCATTCAGTGCAAAATCTCCCACATTTCAATATAGTAGTATTCGTGATTTATGCGAACAATGGTCTAATTTTGAATATAGGAAAGGTGATGGGTTAACTAAATTGTCATTGATGCACTGGGCAAAAAAAGAAGCACCTGTTGATTTTAATAGAATCAAAATGAACACTGTTGATTATTTTGTGGAAAATACTATTGACAACATGATGGCAGCTATAAAACGTGAAGACGAGTCATCACCTGGTTGTGGAGATTTTGATTTGGCTCGTGTTGTTTATCAATTATATAAAAATGAATTCGTATGTGTTAGTGTGACAAATAATGTATGGTATCAATTCCGAAATAATAGATGGGAGGAAATCGACGCAGGAACTACGTTGAGAAAATCTATATCCGTCCAAGTTCGTGAATTATATCACCAAAAATCAATGACTATATTGATGCAAAATAATAACAATGTAAATAATCGAATACAAGACCAACCATCAGAACAAGCATTAATGGCACAAGCTGCTCAAATCGAATCCATTCAAAATGATGATAGCGTAGGTAAATTAGATAAAATAAAAAATGCTCGTGCTGGCCGTATTTTAAATATCATGTTACGTCTATCAAAAACCAATGACAAAAAGAACATTATGACGGAAGCCAAAGAGCTTTTCTATGACGGTAGCTTTTTGGAAAAATTGGACACAAATCAACATTTGTTATGTTTTAATAATGGAGTCATTGATTTCCAAAATAAAATTTTTAGACCAGGTCAACCTGAGGATAATATTTCAATGTCTACAAACATCGATTATATAAAAATAGAC
>Ga0136642_1001251_pt1 | contig 11194 bp, 8 predicted proteins | sample LowCatLa1302831Y_FD_115313 | JGI IMG/M metagenome (GOLD analysis project Ga0136642, IMG submission 115313) | Freshwater microbial communities from Lower Cathedral Lake, Yosemite National Park, California, USA - 13028-31Y | ecosystem: Environmental > Aquatic > Freshwater > Lake ... | reverse complement strand
TAAGTGAGAGAGTGCGCAAGTTGGTAGGTGCCATCTCTGCAAATGCATGCAGGGCTGGTGAGAAATCTGAGGCGATGTTATCGATACCATCCCAAATCAGAGTTAAATCATGATTTAAGCGACCGATCTCATTTGCAAGGCGGCGAGTAATTTCAACAAAATCCATCTCGTGCCCGACCAGCTCCTCGGCCCATGGCGCAAACCCAGGTATGGCAACCCGCAGTGCTTGAATAATGTGGAACATGGAGTCTTCTGCACTGTCGCGCGGATCAACTGTGTACCAAAAGAGAGGTCCATCCATTTGTGCTGCCCACTGAGAAGCAAGAACGGTTTTCCCAAATCCGCCGGGTGCCACAATAAAAGTTGCTCGCGGTGCTGGGCGATTGAGTCGCTCGATGAGCCGCTCTCGATAGAGAAAGTGAGGAACAGCAGGGGGTGGGGTGATTCGGGCTAGGGATACCCCTGGCAAAATTGAGCTCTCGTCTCTCACCCCCCAATCATGGCAAAGGGTGAGAGGTGAATCTATAACCCAGTGAGGTCACCCTCTAGCGTGTGCCTAGGCGAAGAAAGCGGTTCCGGTCAGCGGCCTCGCCCGCTGCTAATTCGTTGAAGAAGTCGTTCTTCTTCCTACGCTGCCAGTGATTGGCGGAGAGAATCCGGGAAAGACCGGCAAGGTTTACTGGATTATCAAGGGTTGAGAGTGCAGTCGGCAGATCCACCGGACTGTCATGATCGATAACCGAGGTCGCTATAACTAGATCCGTGCCGTCGAGCAAGATTTCAACAATTCTTCCCTGTTGAGGCCAGTCGATCAGTGACGCGGTGAGGACATGCCAGAAACCGTTAACACCTTCGGTGCCAATGTAGTGGATTCGATTGTCGTGGTCGTGACCTGCAAACCAAGCAATGATCTCTCTATGGTGAAGCAACTCTTCTTCAATCTCTTCGCGCGCGACTTGACGCTCAGCTCCAGCCGGTGCATAGTCATTGAAGAGGCTATGAAGAGGATGGTGCGAGAATAAAATGACTCTTTTACCAGAAGATTGATTGAGCAAGGACTTCAACCAATTAAATTGAGTTTCATTAATCGAACCTTGCCATCCACCATTGATATTGACCGTATCCAGTGAGATCAATCTAAATTCTTCATGGTCACGGAACCAATACTTGGTCCCATCAATTGCATTTTTCTCGGTTAAGCCATGGCCATCATGGTCAGCATGGCCGTCATCCTTACATGCTAAATGCAACTTCGCCCAATCCGAGGCTTCATTGAATCGTCGCCGAGGATCTGCCTTCTGATCTCTGAACGTTCCACCTTGTGGGCTCACATACCCTGCGGGTCCAACCATCGACCAACCACCAAAAACTTTTGTGAGATCTAAATCAGGAGCAAGTGAAGTCAAACGATTCGCTCCCGTTGTGATTTCTATCAGCTCGGCATTGGGTGGAACTGTTCCTTGCAGAAGTGCATCGTGATTACCATGAGTTGCATACCATTTGTGCACCAGACCAGTTGCACTAAATGATTGTCGAACTGCAGCTGTCAGTCCAGGCACTGTTGGGAAGCCATAGAGCGAGCGTGGATAGTCATCTTCACAGCCGGCAGGTGTGCCCTCTGGATTCCAATATGAGCGGTCGTATTTCTCGGGATCTTGCTGTGCAACACCTTCCCAGAGATCGTAGTCACCGCTATCTGGAAGAATCTGCCCACCCTCCATGAGAGTGAAGTACCAATCAAGCTCGTTCGCTTGGGCGTTATCAGTGACATCACCAGTCGCAATGACGAAGTCGACTGCACGATCAGAATGAACCCCGTGCTTGATCGAATTAACAGTACGAACCATCGACTCCAGAGTCTGGGTCGTAAGAATCTCTTGAGCTCGATATGCGCCGACAAAGGGCACCAGTGCAGACATTGGATGATGCGGATCTGCAAATCGATCCATGAGTTCGACCCGGGCTGGCGACTGCGCATCACAGATATGCAGATCCGAGATATGAATAAAGGTCAGTAGAGAATGTGACCCTGGAGAAGGAGCCTGACCGTCAAGTTGTTCACCAGGTGTGATCTCTAGTTCAACCCAGCCTAATTCATTTGCCTGACCACGAATGATTCGCTGATTACGAGTATCAGACACGTTCTGCCATGACTTCATCGCTAGAGATTTTGAAGGCGATCTTGTCGCCAATTTCAATCTTGCGAACATCGCGGCTAGCAATATTGAGGTGGATGAGGGGCGCGCCTTCAACCGCTATACCAACTTTTGTCATAGGTCCAAGGAAAGACTTAAGAGCTACTATTCCGCGAGTTGCATCGCTATCAGTCTCACTCACGATTTCCAATGCCTCTGGACGAATAATCACATTCACTCTCATCCCTTCTGAGAAGTCCCCGGCAGTTGAAGATATGGCGACCTTCTGATTAAGAACGCGCGCCTTTCCTTTTGCAGTAATTTCTGCGGGGATTCGATTTGCTTGTCCCACAAAAGAGGCGACAAATGGAGTTGCTGGAGAGTTATAAAGAGTAATTGGCTTATCGATCTGTTCAAGTTTGCCATGATTCATAACTCCAACACGGTCTGCAATCGCCATAGCTTCTTCTTGATCGTGGGTAACAAAGAGAGTTGTGATCCCAAGTTCGAGTTGAATGCGGCGGATCTCTTCTCGAATCTGCCCGCGAACTTGTGCATCGAGTGCCGACAAGGGCTCATCGAGGAGAAGCACGCGAGGTTCAATTGCAAGCGCGCGAGCTAGCGCCACGCGTTGCTGCTGACCTCCGGAAAGTTGATGAGGATATGCCTTTGCTTTGCTCTCCAGTGCAACCAACTCAAGCATTTCATTCACTCGTTTTGATCGCTTTGCCGAATCGATCTTTCGAGCGCGCAAACCATAATCGATATTCTCTGCCACATTAAGGTTTGGGAAGAGCGAGTATGACTGGAAGACCATTCCCATATCGCGAGCATTTGCCGGAGTCTCGTTATAACGCACTCCATTGACCATGAGCTCACCTGCCGTTGCCACTTCAAGGCCGGCGACGATTCGTAGCGCTGTTGTCTTTCCGCATCCTGATGGCCCAAGAAGAGCAACTAACTCACCAGGTTCGATAGTCAGATCGAGGCCATCGAGCGCTTTGACTGTCCCAAAGTTGCGACTCACATCTCGCAGTTCTAAAGTGCTGCTTGCGCGCTTGTCTGTATTCATTCTTCCACCTCTACCCGCTGCACACGCTTCTTGGAGAAGAGTGCGATTGCTGTTAATAGAACAATTGCTCCAACAAAACTAAAGACAGAGATCGCAATCGCACCCAGAATGTTCTGCTGCGCCGCGACAACAGTCCATGTTGGAAATGTCTCCCAATGCAAGAGCGATGTAATCGTGTACTCGCCGATCGATAATGCAAATGTCAAAAAGAGTGCGCCAGTAATACCGCTGCGGATCGCTGGCACGATGACGCGGGTAATTGTGCGAGTCCATGATGCTCCCAAACTTCTAGAGGCCTCTACTAATGTTTTCAAGGCGACGGTCTGAAGGGAAGTATCAAGTGCACGATATGTATAAGGAAGAGCGATGATGACAAAGAAGAAGACGAGTTCATATTGGCTATTTTGTAAAATCTTTGGCATCGCTACTTGTGCTCCAATTGCCAGAGAAACTACAGGAATTATCAGTGGAAGAATGCAGAGGAAGTCGACGAGGGGTTTAAATTTCTGGCCTCTTAAGTTTAGGTAGACCATTGTCGGAACCATCAAAAGAAGATTGAGCACACCAGCAAGAACTGCCAATTTGAGAGAGGTAAAGAGATTGAGGTAGAAACCATCTGCGTGAAGGAGCCATTGATAGTTAACCCATGAATGCCCTTTTCCGCCCACTCCTTTAAAACTAAAAACGGAGGCTCCATAGAGCGGCACAACGAAGATCATGAAAGCAAGCATCGATGAGACGATGATGAGTGGCCATTTGAGTGAGAAGCGCTTCATGAATTCCGCCACTTCGCGGACTGACGCTGGGCCCAGATATAGCCGGCCATTGCAATAGTTGCCACAACGATCATTCCAACAGCGAGTGCATCACCAAGGTTGGCTTGGTCAGAGACCACGTTGCCATCAACAAGGGTTCCAATGATGATCGGGACGAGTGGCACCGTTCCAACGGTCAGTGCACGAGCTGTGGCATAGGCCGAGAAGCCGCCTGCGAAGAGCAAGAAGAAAGCTCCAATAAATGATGGCGTGAGGATTGGGATAGCAACGCGGCGCCAGTAGGTGAGATGTGAGGCCCCAAGATTGGTGCTGGCCTCTTCCCACTCGCTGCGAAGGCCGGCAATCGCTGGCTTAAAGATTAGGACCATCAGCGGTATTTGGAAGAAGGAATAGACAAGAACGACACCTGTGAAAGAGAAGATTGTGAAGTGGCCAGCGTAGATATCCCAGCCAAGTTTTTTTAAAACGATTGTGACAATACCTTCGGTACCAAAAGCAGCTATAAACATGAAGGCAAGTGGAACACCGCCAGAATTTGCGAAAACTGCAGAGATTGAATCAATGACAGCACCAAATTTTCCATGAGCATATTTGACGATGACATAAGCGAAGAAAGCGCCAAGAATTGACCCTATGACTGTCGTGACTATCGAGAGTTTTAGTGAGACAACAAATGCATGAAAGTATGGACCAGCCTTGAGAATGGGGCGATAATTTGCAAGCGTCCACTCATTCTTATTTCCTCGAAGGCTACGAAGTGTCACCGCGATCACGGGCCATATTAAAAAGAATCCTGTGAAAATAAAGAATGGGAGTAGTGGCAGCACGCCGGTCCCTCGGCCGCTCGAGCGAACTCGAAAAGGTGCTTTCACTACTCCCACTTATATTCGCTTAGTAAGTAACTATTGCTAAGACTTAGTTACCAGCGATTGCTGGCCACTGTGCCTTGAGCAGCAACTTCGCCGCATCCTGATCTGCGACACTCGGTGTCACAATCTTCGCGCCTGCTGGGATTTCATAACCAGCTGGAGCTGTGGCGTTTGTCTTCTTAGCAACCATTGCGTCGTATTCGATTGGAAGTGCGCCGCCTGCGATCCAGATGTTCTGTCCGCCATTGATTGCTGCAAAGATCTTTGAACCAGTCATGCCCTTAGTTGAGCCGAGATCCATTGAACCCTTGCCCTTATTCTCTGAGTAGAGGAACTCTGTCCAGAGACGAGCTGCTGCAGGGTGTGGTGCGTTGAATGGGATCGCCATGATGTATGGAGTTCCCTTGATAACTGCATCTGAAGGAATGACATACTTGACAGTCTTTCCAGCCTTAGCAGCTGTAGCTACAGCTCCTGGACCGTTGAATGACCATGAGAATGAGACCTTGTATGCACCAGCGAGGAAGTTCTGTCCATTAGCAAGAGCAGTAACGAAGTTACCTGACTTCTTCATATCTGAGAAGTAATCAATACCCTTTTGAACGTTTGCAGTTGTAGCACCGGCAGCGAGATTTGCTGCGAATACTGACATCAAAGATTCTTGGGCACCTGATGGATCTCCACCGATTGCGACCATGTTCTTGAATGCTGGATCCTTAAGGTCATTGAATGACTTTGGAGCCTTCGGGATTGAAGTGTCATATGAAAGTGCGATTACACCGGCATAGTCACCGTACCAGCGACCTGCAGGATCTTTGTAGGTTGCTGAAATATCATTCCAGTTTACAACCTTGTAAGGAGTAAAGAGGTTTGTATTGTCAAGAGCGTAGGTAATTCCGACGTCAACTGCATCTGGAATCTTTGAAGCTGGAGCTGTCTTGACTGTCTGAATTTCATAAGCAGATGATCCGTCTGGATTGTCATCTGTGATCTTGATGCCGAAAGCCTTGGTGAAAAGATCCATAGCCTCGCCGTAGTTAGCCCAGTCACGTGGAAGTGTGATGACATTGAGCTTTCCTTCTTTTTGTGCTGCCTTAACAAGTGCATCCATGCCACCGCATGACTTGAGATCTGTGCACTTTGAGTAGTCGATTGTTGCAGCGTTTGAAGCTGATGATGTTGCAACCAATGAAGCCGCTGCCATTGTGGCTGCGATAACTCCAGTGAGTAGACGCTTACGCATATATCCCCCTTAAGGATTTGGTAAGCGCACTCAATCGCGACGAGTTTGCAAACAAACGCCTACTGGGGTGTAAATAGGTGAAAGTAAAGTTAACAAATGGTTGGAAGGTCAACAGACCCATCAAGTACGTGTGTGGCTCCTGCGTGGAAGAGCTGCTCCGGATTGTGTGCACCCGTAGCAACTCCAGCCACGATTAAGGCCCCAGCAGCCACCCCGGCTTTCATATCTGACTCGGTATCGCCGATAACTGCGGTATCGACTGCGCCAATATGTGTATTGAAGTGCTTGTTATAAAGATCAATTGATCGAAAAATCATGTCAGGTGCAGGTCGGCCCTTAGCCACTTCAGAAGAGGCAACTGAAAAATCAATATGTGACGCCCACTTCAGCCCATCGATGATGGTGTCAAGAATCTCCCGAGGGAATCCAGTTGTGATCGCAACAGCAGTACCACTTGCACGAAGTTGATCAAAGAGTTTGCTCACCCCATCGAATTCTTTAAGCTTGCCAGCCTTTACTAGGTTGATGTAACCCTTAATAAACCGATCATGTGCAATAGTGGCCTTCACCAAATCTCCATCACACAGATGCATAAAGACATCGATCTTTCGCTCGCCCATGGTCGAAATGACATAGTGAGTCATGCGTTCCATCTCAGGCGTACCAAGCACAGCCCCAACTGCAACCATCGCTCCTTGGAAAGCTTCAACAACCAGCCCATCATCTTGGGCAGTAGTACCGGCCACATCAAATATCGCTAGTCTTATCGTAGTTACAGGAGCCATTGGTTAACCGTTTCTTCTGCGATTGCTGGTGCAAGTGTATTTCCGCGTCCGCCGCCACCTGTGACAATATGTGCCCCAGGGGCAATCTCTCTACGAATATAAATTTCCTCGCTTGTACTTTGGCTGTAAACGCCATCCCATCGTCTTTCAATCCGTGGAACTTGCTGGCCAAAAATACTATCCATCACGCTTCTCAGGTGATCGTATGGCGCCTCATAAATCTCATGGCTAAATGGTTCGGTGTATTCATGTGTATCCCCAATTGTCATTGTTCCGTCGAGGCGCTGCACAAGAAGTAGTTGCATCTTGTACTGAGCTGCAATCTCACTTTGCGGTGCGAGTCGATCCAACGAGAGATCTTTGAAGGCTGGGTAATATCGCATCGAGTCCGCGTCAGCCAAGGAGTGGCTCAGTGTTGCACCAAGCGGAGCCGTTGCGGCCATTTGTAGTCGAACCTTGCGCAATGGTGCTTGTTCAAGATATTCATCGATAAAACCATTGTGAGCAGCGCCAGCACAGATGGCGATGTACTCCCCAGAATATTTTCGTCCTGCAATATCGGTGACATGGTTGCCGTTTTCATCGTGATAAAAATCAACAACCTCAAACTCTGGGACCCAGGTGTAACCGGGAATGGTTTTCAGATAGTCCCTGAGTCCACCAAGAAGTAGAGCTGGTTCAACAGCAGCGTCAGTTGTGCACCGCAATGCACCAACATACTTTCCAGCTAATCGAGGCTCGAGTGCAAGCGTCTGATTGCGGTCTAGTACGCGAAACCCACGTCGATCAGCATCGTGCATCGATGCGGCTTCTTGAACAACGGTGTACTCAGCATCTGATTGTGCAACTGTGAGCGAGCCATTTGCTCGGAACCCGATAGCAGCTTTTGCTCCAATTGAACCCCATAGTTCACGTGCGCGAAGAGCCAAATCAAGCTCGGTACCAGCCAAGCGTCCGCTCACCCAGATAAGTCCAAAGTTGCGTACTGATGCAGATTGAGGCTTTAAGTCGCGTTCAAGATGGGTGACTGAGAATCCCTTTTCCGCCGCAAGTAGGGCGTGCATTGTTCCAATAATGCCGCCGCCAACTACGAGGACTCGTTTCATTCTACAATCTCAACACACTTGAAAGCATCACAAACTAGCCTGAGATGACAAGCAGATGAATTCTTAGCCGTTGAAGGCGCGCATCTCTGCTCGCAACGAATCAAGACCCATGGGACCGATCTTCAGTGCGTAATTATGGAATGCCTTGATATCAAACTTGTCGCCAAGGCGTGCCTTCGTCTCATCGCGAATCTCAAGCCAGATTCGCTCTCCGACTTTGTAAGAGATCGCCTGTCCTGGCCAGGAGAGATAACGTTCAATCTCTGATTGTGCGAAATCTGGTTCGATCAAAGCGCGCTCAACCATAAAGTTAAATGCTGATTGCGCGTTCCACGTCTTACCGTCGAAATCATCGAGGCCTAGGTGCATTCCGATATCGACAACGATACGTGCTGCGCGAAGTGCCTGTCCTGAGAGATAACCAAGTTCGATTGCAGGATCCTCAAATGCACCGAGTTCATCCATAAAGCGTTCTGCATAGAGCGCCCAACCTTCACCGTAACCTGAGATCCATGCACCTGTGCGCTGGAACCGTGAGAGGCGATCCTTCTCGATAGTCGCCGTTGCAACTTGAAGATGGTGACCAGGGACCGCTTCGTGATACCAAGTTGAGGCAATATGCCAGAAGTTAAAAGTGTCCTTACCCATTGTTGGATACCAAGTAGTGCCTGGACGGGATAGGTCTTCTGAAGGGCCTGTGTAATACATCGCTGCCGATGATCCTTCAGGAGCAAGCCTTGCATCGCAGAAGCGGATGCGGTCATCAATATCAAAGTAGATGCCATCTACCTTCTCGATTGCAGCTTCAGTAAATGCACGCAGTTCTTTGACAAGATTATCTGAGCCATGGATCTTCAGGTGATCACTCTCTTCGCAGAATGCAGCAACCTCAGCGAGAGTCTTGCAATGAGGCGCAATCTTCGCAGCAGCGATCCACATACGATTATTGATCGCCTGCAGATCTTGCTTGCCCCACTCATAGGTGGCTTGAAGGTCGAGCTCTGCTCCAGTGAAGTACTTTGCCCAAGGTGCATAGCGCTTCTCACCAACACCATCAGCCTCGGCAGAACGAGGTGCGTGGACATCACTCATCCACTTCGACATCTCAAGGCATGCAGCTTCGGCATTCTTTGCAGCAGCTGCAACATCAGCATTTCCTGGCGCAATATCTGCAGCAATCTTTGAGTAAGCACCATCTGCATGTGTCTTGAGCTGACCGGCAACAGCGAGAACCTGGCGACGTGCTGTTCGGTGGCCTTCTGCATGAACTTCTTCAATGCAATCTTTCCAAGATTTGAGCGCACCAGCGATGGCATTCATACGCTTTCTGGCATTTTCAATCTTCTCTGGGGTCTCATACGTCATCGTTGAAAAGATTTGGCGGATCGCACTCACTGGGGATGCAAGCTGGCCATATGTTGCATATGCCTCACGTGAATCGTGGAGCTGGATGCGAGATGAGATACGCTCAATAAAGACATTTTGTGCAATGCGATCGATCTCATCGATTGGCTGGAGGGAGTTCATCTTCGCCAAAGTTTCTCGTCCGTAGGCGGTTAACTTGCTGGCATGCGATAGTGAGAAATCATCGAGCTGATCATCAAGTCCAGGGATTCCAAGACGAGTTGAGTTCATCGGGCTAAATGCAGCCGATTTTTCAACAAACTCATCAGCGAGGGCGAAGATTTCAGAGCGGTGCTTATTCGTAGTTGTCATGGCTATTTTTAGCACTTAACAGCCGAAATAGCACCCCTTATTTGCTCAACCAGCCCCATATCGAGCCAGCGATATCTGCACCCTTGACCAGATAAATAAGTGCGATAAATACACAGAGCCCCAGCAGGCGGTAGGTATAGCGGACTGGAAGAGAGGCGCTCTTCTGCATCGAGGTCTCACTCTTTCCGGCAAATGCGTAGATAGCTCCAATAATCAGCGATGGAATCATCAACATCACAATTGCAGCTTGAGCATATGTTTGCTTATCAGCGATCTCACTCTGCAATATTGTTCCAAAAATTCCGCCGATGATTGCTGTGGTAAGGAGTTTGAAGGATCTCTTGGGAAGATACTTATTTGAAATGAGTGGCTTGTTTAAGCGCTCGCCGACGATGCCAAAGAACGTTGGGGCAAGGAAGAGCAGAGTTGCTAGCCATAAACCAAAGCAGTTTCCAACAAATAATTCTGCAGTAAAGAAGAAGATTAGAGTCTTGGTCGTAAGCACGAACCATTCGTGACGTGACTTTACTTGATCTAACTTTACAACGAGCGAACGATGGCGCACAGGATACGAGTAGGTTCCAAAGTCTTCGATAATAAATCGGATAATGATCGCGATTCCAACGATCACTCCTATTTGATTTGCATGGCTGATCAGCGGCAACTTAACGCCTGAGAGCCCACCAAGTGATTCAACCAACTTCTGCGATGCCCAGCCGCCAAGAAGCGCAGCAAGTGCATAGTCTGTGCCGCGTTCCCACAGCGTGGAGAAATCTTTCACTTTACGTCGTGATGGGCGGATCGCACTTGCAATCAGTGCTGGGCCAAAGTAAAGAAGTGAAATTCCAAGCGTTGTAAGAATATGGTGGCGGGTATTGAAGTTGCCTTCAACAATAACGCCGATAGTGAAGATGTATGCAATAACAAAGCCTGCGTAAGCATCCGCTAATCCGATCAGCATTCCAAGAAGTGTGATCCCAAGTGTCGCCGGAGCGGGCTTCCAATGATTGAGATTGAGCGTATGGAATCCAGCGTAGATCGCTAATGGGTAGAGAAGGAACTCGAGTGAGCCAATCATTGAGCGCAGATATGTGCCATCGAGAAGTAGGCGGGCCATCAATGGCGAGAAGCGTGAGAAATCCTTGGCGGTGAGCCCAAATTCTCTATCCACTCGAGATGTGAGAGGCAAGCGCCAGGTTTGCTTCTTATCTCCCCAGCCGGCAGCTCGTTCTACAGCTAACTCTTGTTGGCTAGAGTCTGAGTTCTCCGAGTTGGAAGAGCTCTGCGAATTGCCTGCAATTGAGCCACCAATTGCACCAAGAAGTGCGAGTGCTGTAACGGCAATCGATGTTGAACCCTTTGGGTCTGAGATTGGATCAAATGGTTGATCAAGATCCGGACAGATATTGTTCCAGTGGATTTCACCCTTTAAATTCTTACAGAACTGGAGTGTCTTTTCATTGACGACCCCAGCAGCATCGCTGACTTGAAT
>Ga0136642_1001250_pt1 | contig 11197 bp, 10 predicted proteins | sample LowCatLa1302831Y_FD_115313 | JGI IMG/M metagenome (GOLD analysis project Ga0136642, IMG submission 115313) | Freshwater microbial communities from Lower Cathedral Lake, Yosemite National Park, California, USA - 13028-31Y | ecosystem: Environmental > Aquatic > Freshwater > Lake ... | reverse complement strand
GTCAGCACAATATTGCTGGCGTGCGTTGCCGCGATGACGTTGGTGGCGTTCCACGATGGAGTGTTCGTCACCACTTCATCCACGTTGCCGGAGTGGAATGCAATGACGACCGCACCCGATAAGCAACCCACCATGGCGGGCGTGAGTGAGCCGACGGGGAGTTTGAGTTGGGTGGTGAGATCCGTCCAGACCCAGGTCTTGTTGCTGGTGAGGTATTTCACCGTATCGAGGTGCCCCGCAGTGGTGAGGTAGGCCAGGGAGACGGTGCCGGTCGTCGCGTCGTTCGTCAGGGTGAAACCGCCGACACCGGTGACGTGAGTATTCAGTGCGGTGACGTCGATGAGTGACGGCGTGTTGGTGTCAGCTCCCAGAATGACGTCGAGGTGACCACCGGTAGTGAAGGCCACGGCACAGTTAGTGGGAGTGCACGCAATGCGGGGATTGGAAATGGTCTTCAATTTGAATTTGCTGGTGAGGTTCACGGCGCCACTGCGCGTGCTGCTCGCGATGAGCAAGGCCCCCGACAAACTTTTACCCGCCGCCACGACGCGCGCACCGCTCAGATCGGTGGCGACGGGATTGGCGTTGCCGATACTTTGCAAGATTGTGCCGGCACTCAACCAGCTACCGCCACCGGTCACCGTGGTGGAATTCGTGACGAGGGTGGTGCCGTTAATGAGTGCGCCTCCGCTGACGGCGAGTCGTCCACCCGTACTGGCAGTCACGCTGAGAACTCCGGCGGTGACGTTTTGAATGGTGAAGGCGATTTGGCCGTTGGCGTTCGTCACCGTGGTGGCGGGGATGAGAACGGCCCCGGCACGAGAGACTGACCAGGTCACGGTCTCGTCCGGCAAGGGATTACCGTGCACGTCGCGCACGGTGAGCAGTCCATTCAAGGTCGGGCTCAACATGCTTCCCGCATTCACGGTCAAGGTACTGGTGGCGCTGGAAGGAGACGGCGCGCAGAGACCAGCAAGAAAGGTGGTGGCGTTGGGGGCGCCGAGACCCGAGGCCATGTCGTAGCCGCGGGTGGCGGGGTAGAAACTCGTGCTGAGCGGCCCGCCGTAGAGAGTGTCGTTATGGCCACGCGTGATGTCGTCCAGACCCACCCCCATGCGGGCCATACGGTACAGGGTGGGATTTAAGAACCCCAGTCGATTTCCGCTGGCCGTGGGGCTGCACGATTGCGCAGCCACGGCAGTCAGCGCCGCCATGAGCGGCGAACCAATCGAAGTGCCGCCGATTTGTGACCACGAACCGTCGTACATGACGAAGCCGGTAATGGGATCACCCATCACCGATATATCGGGTACCGACCGCGTGTCACTCGAGGCAACGCCGGGCGCTACCTCCCACGACTGCCGGGGCCACACGGCTGATTTTCCGCCCCCACTTCCCTGTCTCCCCGAAGACCACACCGATTCGTTAGCGGGCGAGAAAGAATTTTGGATGGTGTTCTGCCACGGCACCGTCAAGGCACCCACGCTGGTGACGGTGGGTTGTGAGCCCGGATCATCGACGGCGAGACTGCCCGCGTGGCGGGTGGCGTCACCGTAACAATCGGTCGAGCCAGAATCACCCGAGGCCGCGAACACCGTTTGTCCCTGCAGAGCCATCTGATCGAAAATGGGAGCTTCCGACTGGGGGGAAGAGTCCGCCTCGCAGTTTCCCCACGACGTGGTCACGATGGAGTCGCGATCGTCGGCGGCTATTTGGGTGTAGGCCTGGAGTGGCCCCCACGAGTCATTCGGTGCGCTGTAGACGTCAATGATGGCCCCAGGAGCGAGGGCGCCTACTTCTTCGATGTCGAGATTGGGCTCTGACATGTCGCAGGGCTGCGGGTAACTCGGGCAGGTTGCGCCCTGCACGCCACCATTTGGCGCATCGACAGGAATGTAATTCACCGTGGGAGAGATGCCGTAGCAGGAAAAATACGTCGATAGGGCGGACGAGCTGTAGGGGGCTAATTCGTAGACGGCGATGCGTTGGCCGACACCGGTAAATCCCTTGGCGTAGGCCGCGGTGAGACCGTAGGCCTGTGCCTGAGAAAGGGCGTCGTAGCCACCATCGGCGGATGCGGCGGCGCTGGCGGAACTGCAGGTCGTCGCAGGAGTGGCGTCGTGCGCGTTGACGACGGCGTAGGAATGGGGCGACGCCACGCTGTTCATGGAATACAGCCCCGCAATGGCGTGGCCGACATCGGCAGGGAGCATGGCCGGCGTGGTGAACTGCGAATTGATAGCCCCGCGCAATTTAAAACTTGCGATCCGCGCATGAAACGCCTTTTGTATCTGGGCCGTACTCCCGGCCACGCTGAGCACGAAGGGACTACGGGAATTAGTGCGTACCCGGAGATTGAATCCTCGTAAGTATGTGACGACGAGCGTGCGGGCGCTGGTGCGTGGCGCAAACTTCGTAGCGAATTCACCCTTGGCGAGAAAGTGGTGGTACTCCGGCGATCCGGGCGTTTGTTGCTCAATCAAGAGTTTTTGAATCTCCGCGGGATCGCGAGGCGCTAACACGAGGGGGAAGGAGATGGTCGTCACGGTGCGCACCGGAGTGGCTCCCAGAACTACCGCGGCTGGCCGATCAATCACCATCAATGGATGTGCCGCCCCGACCGGGCCGACGACGCTCAGACCCATCGCAACCAGACTCGCAGCGACGGCGCCACGAGTGAGGAAACGAGTGAGGCTCATAGATAGATGGTAGTGATGTGTCCTGGTTAGGCGACAGGCGGGCGACGACGTGAGATGTCGTTACACGCTTCGCAGACGCTTTCGGGAATTATTCCCCAGCGCATCAGGATTCGAAACCCGGCGCAGCCGAGACAATATCCAACAAAAGCTTCCAAGCTCGCAGCAACGAGCAGCGCAATCAGAATCCACCGGGCCGCGCCCCAACCGACGCTGAGCCATACCACGGTGGCCGAAAGAGAAAAGACGAATCCCACACCTTGCGCGAAGCGCTTCGGTGGCCCGGGACTAAAAACCGCCACCCGCGACCAGCGTGAACGCTCAATCCACGGAGCGGCCACGCGCACCGCAAAGGTTCCCAAGGGCGAAAGGGTCGGTCCGGTAAGAACGCGAGCGGTGAAACCGTAGAGCAGGACCAACAACAACCAGGGTGTAGAACTCGCGAGGGCCACGACACCAATGAGAACGACACCGGCCGCCACCGTTCGCGCGGCAGCTTCGTTGACGGGATTCGGAAAGGAAAAAAGCGAGTTCATCCCCTTAGTCTTACACCGCTAATCGCACGGTGGTCACCACGCCCACGAGCACTATGAGTACGCGCACGGTAGTGGGCGAGAGTCTCTCGATGAGGAGAGTGCCGAGCCAACCGCCGAGGAGCGTCCCCACCAACAACATCAGCACGGCACCCATGACCAGGTGTCCTCGGAAAACAAAAATAATGGCGGCCACTAAATTGATGATGGTTGACAAGACACTGCGCAGGCCCTGCATGGTGTGAATGTCGTCGTTCAAGGTGAGCGCCAGCACGGCCAGCAACATGATGCCCAGGCCGGCGCCGAAGTAGCCGCCGTAGATGGCCACAACGAAAATTCCCACGTGTAAGGAGCGCAGTCGCCCTGGGTGGTGGTGATCCATAGCGCCAAGCCTTTTGGTAATCCACGGCGACGCGGCGAAGACGAGGGTGGCGCCACCAATCAACCAGGGGACCACGCTGCGGAATTGCGAGGGGTTTCCCCAGAGCAAGAGCGCCGCCCCCAGGCCGGTTCCCAAAAGACTCGCGGGGATGAGTTGGCGTATCAGCTTCATGCGCGGGGCGATTTGGTGTCGAAATCGGCGTAGGCCACCGATATACGACGGCAGCACGCCCACGGAGGAACTCACGTTGGCCTGCAAGGCGGGTACGCCCAGGGCCATCATGGTGGGGAAAGTAATGAAAGTTCCGCCACCCGCGATCCCGTTGGAAATTCCGGCGGCGATGCCGGCGAATAAGTAGAGAATGAGTCGCCACGCGAGGGCCATGGTGGCGATGGTCATGCGACCACTCTAGGGAAAAAGATTCGCAGAGAATTACGGAGGGCTACCCCTTTGACGCAGTGCTAACTATTAGCGTGTAACCGTGTTGACTTTCGATGAATCATCCATCATCCCGGCGGATGCCCCGAGCGATCTCATCGCCGCGGCCGGCGGGATTCTCATCCGCGTCACGGCACAAGGTCTTCGAGAAGTGGCCTGCGTCTACCGCGCGGAACGTGGTGACTGGACCTTTCCTAAGGGGAAACTCGATGCGGGCGAAACCTTCGCGGAAGCAGCCCTGCGCGAAGTCTGGGAGGAGACGGGCTTTACCTGCCACATTCTCACTTTCGCCGGCACCACCTATTACACCCACCGCAAAGGGCGGGCGAAAATTGCCGCTTACTTTTTGATGAACGTCGTGGAAGGGGAGTTCGTGCCCAACGACGAAGTCGATATTTTTCGTTGGGTAGCGGCCGACGCGGTATCGGAACTCTTGACCTGGAACCGTGACAAGGATCTCTTCCGGAAAGTCATGCTCTTGGACGAAATGCACGCTCAAGCGTCCTAGCGCGCTCCGACAAAGAAGCCAATTGTGGCCGCCGGCTCTTTTGGGTAAGATGCAGACGCTGGGAGAGGTGGGTGAGTTCGGTTTAAACCACATTCCTGCTAAGAATGCGACCTCTTTACGGGGGTCCGAGGGTTCGAATCCCTCCCTCTCCGCCAAGCAGTACTCAGAACCCAGCATCTGAGTTTCACGTCATCAAGGGAGTACAGCGGTGCGCTACTGGATCGAAACTCTCGGATGCCCGAAGAATCACGTCGACTCCGACAAACTGACAGGCTTACTCGTTTCGCAGGGATACGCACCCGCGGAGTCCGCCGATGACGCGGACCTGGTCGTAGTGAACACGTGCGCGTTCATCGAAGCCGCTCGTGAAGAATCCATCGAAACCGTGCTGGCTTTAGCGGACACGAAGCAAAAAGGTGCCCGACTAGTGGTGACCGGATGTATGGCCGAGCGTTACGGCGAGGAACTCGCCCATGCGCTTCCCGAGGTCGACCTCGTTGCGGGATTCGGTGCGAGTTTGATTACTCCCACTCCCGTCACCTTGGGAAGCAAAAAGTCGGTACCGGAATTTGACCTTCTCAACCTTCCCCGCCCCGCCACCTCGGCGCCCTGGGCGTACATCAAAATTGCCGAAGGTTGCGATCGTCGTTGCGGCTTCTGTGCCATTCCGACTTTTCGCGGTGACCAACGTTCACGCTCTACCGAAGAAATTCTCATCGAAGCCCGTGCCCTCGTTGCCGGTGGCGTGAAAGAAATTGTTCTCATTGCCCAGGACCTCGCGAGCTGGGGCCACGACCGACGTCGCTCGAAGTTGGGCGAAGCGCTGGAGGTCCTCGACACCGGTGGCACGCAGCCCTTGATTGAGCTCACCCGTACCTTGAGCCGAGAAGTGGAACGGGTTCGTCTCTTGTATCTCTACCCCTCGGGACTGACGCAGGGACTTATCGACACCATTCTTGAAACCAAAGTCCCCTATTTCGACCTTTCCTTACAACACGCATCGCGCCCGCTGCTACGCGCTATGAAACGCTGGGGCGACGCGGAAAAATTTCTCGACCGCATCGCCGCGATTCGCGCCAGCGAACCCAACGCGGCGTTTCGTTCCTCGTTCATCTTGGGCTACCCCGGCGAAACCGAAGACGATCAGCGCCAGCTCATTGATTTCCTGGAAGCGGCGCAACTCGATTGGGCAGGATTCTTCACGTACTCGGCCGAAGACGGAACGACGTCGGCGAACATGCCAGATCAAGTGCCCCACGAACTCGCCCTCGAGCGCTTACGCGAGGTCAGCGAGATTCAAGACGCCATTACCGCGCGACGCCGTGACGAACTCGTCGGCACCACGCAGACGGTGCTGATCGACGCCCCCGGCGTGGGTCGTAGTGTTCGCGAATGTCCCGAAATCGACGGAATTATTCGGGTCAGTCCTTCCCTTGCGGTGGGTTCTTTGGTTGACTGTGTCATTACCGCCAGTTACGGCACTGACCTGGAAGCGAGAGCCCTATGACATCATCACGTTCCTACGGTGAGTCCGCTCTCCTGACCCCCGCCAACCTCTTGACTGGTTTTCGGCTCGTGGTGGCCCCCCTCTTTATCTATCTCATCTGCACCCGGCCCATTTCGTGGTGGACCACCATCGTGGGTGGCGTGGCCGCCGCCTCGGATTACTTCGACGGCATCGTGGCGCGTCGACAGGGCACAACCACCTCGGGAGCTTTTCTGGATCCCTTGGCCGACAAGATCATCGTCTTGGGCTCGCTCTACGCCTTGGTGTACAAACACCATGATCATTTCTGGACCAGTTTTTGGATTCCTGCGGTCATCATCACCTTGCGTGAAATGTGGATGAGCGTTCATCGCAGTCGGGCGTCGAAGCGAGGAATTTCTATTCCGGCCAGCCACTGGGCGAAATGGAAAACGATGGTGCAGGATCTCGCCATTGCCTTGTCCGTGATTCCCTGGGTGGGTACTCACCCGAATATTGCTCTGGTCACCATTTGGATCGCGGTCGTGCTGACGGTGGCGACCGGATGGCAGTATTACGTAGAGGGACGAAAGGCACTGGGCCGTGCGGGTTGAAATTGTCGCGGTGGGCACCGAGCTCCTCTTGGGGCAAATAGCCGATACGAATTCGCAGTGGCTGGGTGAGCAACTCGCCGCTAGCGGGCTTACCTCGCAGTATCACCAACACGTGGGCGATAATCACCAACGCATCGTGGCCACCTTCCGTACCGCGTTGGCACGTTCGGACGCACTCATTGTGTGCGGTGGTCTCGGACCGACCCAAGACGACATCACCCGGGCTGCCATCGCTGAAGTGATGAACGTTCCCTTGGACCGTGACGAAGATCTGGTCGAGGTCATTCGTGCCATGTTTCAGTCACGCGGTCGCGCGATGCCGGACAACAACCTGCTCCAGGCTGACGTGCCGCGCGGGGCCGCCGTCATTGCGCAGCGCCGCGGAACGGCACCTGGACTCATCTGCCCTCTTGGTCAAAAGGTCATCTACGCCGTGCCGGGCGTTCCTTACGAAATGACCGAAATGTTCGAACGCGCGATCTTGCCGGATCTCTTAGACCGCGAACGCGCGGATGGCCGCACCTCGGTGATTCGCTCACGAGTGCTGCGCACCTGGGGCGCCAGTGAATCCGGTTTGGCCGAGGTGCTCAATGACCGCTTTGCGGAATTGGAAGTCGACTCGCGAGTCACCATCGCCTTTCTCGCTTCGGGTATCGAAGGCATCAAAGTTCGTTTGACGGCGCGCGGCGACGACTCGGCCCACGCGGATCAGTTGCTGGCCGACGAAGAAGTCGTGGTGCGTCGCATTATCGGTGACTCTTTGGGCGACATCATTTTTGCGACCGACGACGACACGATGGAAGACGCCATCGCGCAACGCCTCGTGGCACGCGGGCTCACCCTCGCGGTGGCGGAATCGGTGACCGGCGGACTGACCGCGTCGCGACTAGTCAACGTGGTGGGCGCCTCGAATTGGTTCCGCGGGGGCGTGGTGAGTTACGCCACCGAAGTGAAACACAATCTTCTCGGGGTCGCCGACGGTCCCGTAGTCTGCGCCGAAACAGCCGAGCAAATGGCGCGTGGGGTTCGTGAACTGCTCGGTAGTGACGTGGGCCTGTCGATTACCGGTGTCGCCGGCCCGGAGGAACAAGATGGTCAGCGTCCCGGCACGGTCTTTGTGGGAATTGCCGTCGGCGACAGGGTGGAGCACGTCGCCTTGCACCTACCCGGCGACCGCCCGCGTATTCGGGCCTACAGCTCGATTAGCGCGCTGGATGCCCTGCGCCGCGTCTTGGATCAGAACACGCCGCAGTAGCGCGGAGTAGCCTCCGACGCGGAGGTGAAGATAATGACGAGTGGTGTTCCCCTTGAGGCCGACGCACGCGAAATGGGATTTGATCCCGAGCGACTGGCGAAGATAGCGCCCTTCTTTAATCGTTACGTGGACGAGCAACGTTTACCGGGTTATTTTCTTTCGGTCTCACGACGCGGGAAAGTTGTGTACACCGCTCAATATGGTCACGCTGACAAAGAAGCCGGTCGTCCGGTGAGCGACGACGCCATCTGGCGTATTTATTCCATGACCAAGGCCATCACCTCGGTCGCGGTGATGATGCTGGCCGAAGAGGGCGCCTTTGATCTCTTCGCTGATGCGGGCAAATGGATTCCCTCCCTGCGCGAACCGCGCGTGTACGTCGGTGGTTCGGCCGCGGCGCCGCAGACAGTGCCGGCCATTCGCCCGGTGCAGATTCATCATCTCTTGAGCCACACCGCGGGGCTCACCTACGGTTTCAACTACCTCCACCCAGTGGACGAGATCTATCGCCAGAAGGGCTACGCGTGGGGCGCACCCAAAGATCGTGATCTCACGGGAGCCGTGGAGGACTGGTGCACGAGCCCGTTGCTGTTTCAACCCGGCGATGCGTGGAACTACTCCGTCTCCGTCGACGTATTGGGCCGACTAGTGGAACTCTGGAGTGGCCAGACTCTCGATGAGTTTTTCCGCCAACGCATTCTCGATCCGCTGGGCATGAACGACACCGATTGGTCCTGTCCGCCGGAAAAAATTGATCGACTCGCTCAGCTGTACATTCCCGTCAACGGAGTGGCCACCGCTTCCGTGAAAGGTGGCGCCGGCGCCACGCGCTGGCCACGCCTTTTGGGCGGCGGCGGGGGATTGGTTTCCACCGCGGGTGACTACAACCGTTTCATGGCCATGCTGTTGAACGGTGGGCGCGCCAACGGGCATCAATTCCTCGCTCCGGGCACCATCGAACTTATGACGCAAAATCACTTGCCGAACGACACCGACCTCGAGAGTTTCGCGACGGACGGATTCTCGGAGGACTCAGCCGCCGGCGTAGGTTTTGGACTCGGCTTTTCGGTCATTACTGATCGGCGCAAGTCAAAGACTTTGGCCACCAACGGAACCTTCGCCTGGGGCGGGGCCGCGATGACTGGGTTTTGGGTCGACCCGACCGAAGAGATCACCGCGGGCTTTTTCACCCAGCTTCTCCCCTCGTCCACCTACCCCGTCCGACGCCAGTTCCAGCAGCTGGTCTACGCCGCCCTAGTGGACTAAAAGCCTATTTTTTCGGGGTTTCTTCAGTATCCACTATGCGAACACTTGTTCGTGTAGAGTTTTCTGCAGGTGGAGACCGATGTCACTAGGGGTTCGTAGCGTTCCCCTCGTGAAGAAAACGAAGGAAGAGAACATGGCAACAGAAGATAAGAACGACAAGGGCAAGGCCCTCGAATCGGCCATCGGCCAGATCGAGAAGCAGTTCGGCAAGGGCTCGATTATGAAGCTCGGCGAAAACTTGCACATGAACATCGAGGCCATCTCGACCGGTGCGTTGTCACTGGACTTGGCCCTGGGCGTCGGCGGTCTTCCCCGCGGTCGCGTGGTGGAAGTATTCGGACCCGAATCTTCCGGTAAGTCGACTCTGGCGCTGCACGTCGTCGCCGAAGCGCAACGCAACGGTGGCGTGTGTGCCTACATCGACGCCGAACACGCGCTCGACCCGGTCTACGCCCGCGCCATTGGCGTCAACGTCGATGAGCTACTCATTGCCCAGCCGGACAACGGCGAGCAGGCCTTGGAGATCGCCGACACCTTGATCCGCTCGGGAGCGATTGACGTGCTGGTCATCGACTCCGTTGCCGCTTTGACGCCGCGTGCGGAAATCGAAGGCGAGATGGGTGACAGCCACATGGGTCTGCAGGCGCGTTTAATGAGCCAAGCCTTGCGTAAAATCACCGCGAACCTGTCGCGCTCGAACACCATTGCGCTGTTCATCAACCAGATTCGATTCAAGATCGGCGTGGTGTACGGCTCACCCGAAACCACTCCTGGTGGAAACGCCCTGAAGTTCTACTCATCGGTTCGTTTGGACATCCGTCGCGTGGAGTCCATTAAAGATGGCACCGAAGTGGTGGGTAACCGCACCCGCGTCAAGGTCGTCAAGAACAAGGTGGCTTCACCCTTCCGTCAGGCCGAGTTCGACATCATGTACGGCCAGGGAATCTCGCGTGAAGGCTCAATCCTCGACGTGGCCGTTGAGCTGGGCTTCGTGAAGAAGGCGGGCGCCTGGTTCACCTACGAAGGCGAGCAGCTGGGCCAAGGTCGTGAGAATGTCAAGAACTTCCTCCGCGAAAACCCACAGATGATGGCCGAGATTGACCAGCGCGTGCGCGATCACATTCGTAATGCCGGCTTGGACACCACCGTGCCGCAGGTCGACGTCGACGCGCCGCTGTCGCTGGACTAGTAGACCGGTAGTTTTCCTAGAACGCAGAACGGTGCCGAAGCGGTAGCGTGCTTCGGTGCCGTTGCGTTCTCGATTCCATTCCCGCGTGGGAGCACTCTTGCGACGCGCTCGGGCGTACGCGCAATTCGTAGGTACCGTGGGACCGCACGACCCCTACGCCAAAAAATTTCATTACTTTGGCCACGGCGCTGCGGTGATGTATCCCCAGGGTGTTATTTATAACGAGAAATACCTCTCCATCGGTGACGAAACTCTCATCGGTCCCAACGTGTGCCTGACCGCCGGGATTGGTCCGGAGCAACCCATGCTGGCCACCCCCACCGTCGCCATTGGTCACAAGTGCATCATCGGTCGCGGCTCGCACATCATCGGTCACTGGAGCATTGTTCTGGGTGACGAAATACAAACGGGTCCCTACGTCTACATCACGGATCAAAACCATGGCTACGACGATCCGAACGCGGCGGTGGGCTGGCAGCAACCCACCGAAGCCGCGGTGACAATCGGGAGTGGGTCATGGCTCGGAGCCAACGTGGTCATTCTTCCCGGCACCGTCTTGGGCCGCAACACCGTGGTGGCGGCAGGCGCGGTGGTGCGTGGTGTATTCCCGGACCACGTCGTTCTCGGTGGCGTACCCGCCAAAATTCTTCGACACTACGACGCCTCGCGTGGGTGGGTGAGCGGAGCGCCGGAGACCTTGTGAGTCTTTCCCTGGGTGTAGACCTGTCGCCGTTGCGTATCTCGCGAACCTACCGACGTCTCTACGCGTACAACTTGGTGGCGGGCTTGGGTTCGCAAGCCGTCAACGTCACCATGTTCTATCAATTGACGCAGGCCACCCACTCGCCGGT
>Ga0136642_1001248_pt1 | contig 11209 bp, 27 predicted proteins | sample LowCatLa1302831Y_FD_115313 | JGI IMG/M metagenome (GOLD analysis project Ga0136642, IMG submission 115313) | Freshwater microbial communities from Lower Cathedral Lake, Yosemite National Park, California, USA - 13028-31Y | ecosystem: Environmental > Aquatic > Freshwater > Lake ... | reverse complement strand
TGCACAGCCTGCTTGTCCCAAATGTCGCATCAGTTCGTCATTGACTGCATCTACATCTTCTTGTTTAAACAAGCCTTTGTTAATTCCACTTTGATCTGTGATTACTACAATTCTATAGCCTTTATTGCGTATAGCAGAAACGGCAAGCATACTCTTAGGTATAGCCTTAAAGTCTTCTGGCTTGCCACAGTCTCCGATCCACTCGTTAAGAACACCGTCACGTTCCATACCAACTACACATTTGGTTTTATATTCGCCGCCAGTCCATACAATGCTAAGGGTATTCATTATGTTTCTCTTAACCATTCATACACATTGAGCCATTTACGTTTGCCAATGGTGGCTTTTAACAAAGTTAAATCTGCTTTAGTAGTGTGTCGCATACGTTGTTTTTCTGCTTCAGGAACCGGTACTAGTTCAATAGGTACATTTTCTATTTCAGCAATTTCTTCTGCTATGTCTAAAAAACTATGTGCTATACCTGCACCGCAATTCCAAATACCAGAGCCTTTAACTGTTTTAATAAAATCAATATGTAAACGGCAAACATCACCAACGAATGTCCAGTCTCGTTTAATATGTTCTGCGTTTTCCCACACAGATATCTTGCCTTCTTTGCGAGCCTGTGTGCGCCACTTTTCTATTACATTGCAACGACTGCCTCGCAAGTGATTGTAACGTCCATAAACATTAAAGTATCTAAATCCATGCACGTATATCTTTACATCTTGTTTGGGCCAATAGCGATCAAACAGGTATTTGCTCCAAGCATAGGCAGTTTGCGGATTACATGGAGCATGTTCACTAAAGTCTTTGGTATCACCGTAGACACTGCTACTGCTTGCGTACTGTAAGTTTGTGCCATGATAATTGCACTCGTCAAACAGCCAGCAACTAAAGTCATAGTTTTGTGCCATTATAGCATCTACATCAGTAGTAGACATATCTGCTATCGCACCCAAATGTATGACCCAATCAAACGAACTGACATCCGGTCTTTCAACAGGATGCCAGTCGTAACCTTCTACATACCAGTCGGCCTCTTGTTGGAGCCAGCCGATGATGTTTTTACCAATAAAGCCATTACAGCCTGTGACTAAGATTCTCATGTAGATATTTACTATCTACTGTCATTCGTCAAATAATTCTGAGAAGTGAGCGGCTTCTCTAGCTAGCTTTTCAAAAGTTTTCATAACAGCATCAGGGAATCTAAATCCCCAACTGTTACTGGCCTTCCATTCAAAATATCCCTTGGCAACTGAATTACTATAAGCATCACCTCTAATATACTTTGGTACGCTAGGGCTGTTAAGCATTTCGGCACGGGCAGTTTCGTAAGAGATTCTTGCAGCCTTTTGTATGTCAGGATGACTAAAATCTAATTCTTCAACATCCGTAATTATACAAGTATGCTCGTCGTAGTGTACTCTAACTTGATGTTGAAATTTTCTGTAGAGAGGAGTGTCTTTCCAATTGGGAGTATGTTTGATATCGTGGTCAGTCATAGAGCCAACAGTTTGCGCACTTGTTGCTCCATTTGCTCGAGTCTTTAATTCTCGCTCTTTGCCTTCTAAATCGACGATATCCGGAACGTTACCAGTACGATCTATCTTTACTCCCCATGCTTCAATTAAGTCTTCAACAAATATGCCAACGTTACCATAATACCGTTCGGGTACACTCTGTCCGATTAATGCTTGTTGTAAGTTTTTAAAAGTTGTTATCATTTTGTGTTTCCTCTACTATGTATTGTTTTTTAAGTTCTTCTATGTCTGCTTCAAACAGTTTACCTGTATGTGCAGGGCTTGTAACGTCTACCCCTAATCCTTTAATTGTTTCTTCGATGTCACGAGACAAGTCGTCAAATGTAACACCTTTGATCCATTCGGTGTACCCACGCTTGTTGCCTGCAATTTTACTGCGATACTTAATCTTAAGCAACCTTTCTAACTCTCGAATATCTGCTTCGGGTCCAACCCACACTCGTTCGAATCTATCTTCGTAGTCGGGACCAAAACTGTTTTGATAAGTGCCAAGTCGACTGCCAACATGTCGCAAGGCACTAATACCTATTTTAAGGGCTGAGCCTAACGGATTGCCTTTGATGTAAAACACGTAGTCTACCATCATTGCACCTTGAACTGTAGTTCAGGTGTGTACAACGTAACCTTAGCAACATGTTTGTTGTAAGTGTGTACAAATCCGCAAGTGACAATCAAGTCATCGCTAGATGAACCGTATGGGTTAGCTGTTGCATAAGCATCCTTGTAACCTTCGTGTGTAAACTTACTTAACTTGTAAGAATTCTTAAGAGCTACACCTAAGTCGTTAAAGAATGATTGGCTTAGATTAACCTTAGCACGTTCGCACTTATGAAAAAAGTTAGCCAATCCAATCATTGTCGACGGATAAACAATCTCCAAAGGCCAAGTAGTGCGATGAAAGTCCAAGGCCAAGTCCAAATATCGTCCTTTGTTTTTGCTACGGTCAAGCAACTCGTAGGCATTCCATAATGTGGGGTAGTGACTGATATCGCCAGGGTCTCTTGAGTTGCGAACAGCATTGGTAGTGTTTGCTTGCAGAATGTTTTCAATTGCAACTGTGTCTGGATCTCCGTAGTCACGCTTGATAATATATTGATCGTAACCGCTTACACCCTTTTTATGTGTAAGGTTAATACTTAGAAAAGCTTCTCCTGCAATAAGCATTAGGTCTTTACGAGCTTGCATGGGGTCTAATGCAATAGCTTCGGGTGTTGCACGTAGTACAAAGCAAGGTGCTTTGGTCCAACCTTGTCGGCGCACTGTGCCGCGAGTATGGTTGCCGTCAAAAGGACAAATCAATCCTGTAACAGGATCTTCCATTGCAAGTATTACTGATATCTTTTTAGCATCGAAATCCATTTCAATTTCGTAGATATGTTGTGGAATCATATCTCGCTGAATTGCGCTGAGTATCCCCATATTGTCTAAAGGTTCCCAACTAAGCTCTAATGTATAGTTGTCTTTAGCAGTAGGATCGATTGTGTTGGGTGGAACTGGCGCTGGTCCAATCAGTGCATCAACTAGTTCATCTAAATCATTACATGGAATGACTCCCGACGGATAGTTTGTTGCCATTGTTCGCATGTCAATGAAGCGGCGCTTGACTTCAAATTGATGCTTGTACTTTTTTGTTCGTGCCTGTACCAAGGCCAATACTGGTGTTTTCATTTACAATTCCTTTGTGTTTATAAGTTGTGCAACACGAACATAAGTTCATATCGCATAGTTAGTATTATATATAAACACTAGGGCGTTGTCAACGGTAATTAAATTCTTTTGGTATTAAGATGCTCAAAGTGCGAGCATGGTCTCGTAGCTGTTGTAAATCTGCTACTATAGGATCGCCTTGATCAATATAATCGTAAGCATGTTTGAATGTTAGCTGTTCGAGCCAGCGTAACTCGTTCTTACTCTTATCCAAAAACTCTACCCAACTGCCTGCGGTGGCTGTTATTTGAACAAGGTCTTTGAAATGCTTGTGGCGGTATAGGTCTGTAGTTTCCATATCAGTTCACATGTGGACGAAATCTATGTACAAATGCTTCCCATCTGCAACTGTACTCTTGAAGAGTAGTCTTGCTAACATAAGTTACCCAAGTGTCGTTATCTTCTTCTGGAGTATAAAGACTAGTAACTATAAAGTTTACTCCGTCTGAACTGGTCCATTCTTTAATTGTTTTTATGCGTTTAATAGGTCTTCTGTTGTATATGTTGTCATGGTATCATTGATCCGGGATCTGCTTGTTCTATTTCGTCTAACTGCGTCCAAACATACTTTAATAGTTCTTTGCCTACGATTGGATCCATAGTCATTAGTAATGTAACTCGGCTCAACAGCATGCCAGCTACATTATGTGACTTGAACTTACCTTCGTATTTAAATATTACTGCGTCTAAATCTTTTATAAAATCTTCTATATCATTGTCTGTATAACTATCCATTTACAATCATCCTAATTAATCCAATACTGTCGATTGTGGTTAACAATATGTAGTTAGCCAACATGCCAAACGATTTCCTAGTATAACTAGCCCACCCATACATAGCACAGCCACTAATCCAAATAGGGTATAGCGCGAGTAATGGCGGAGTAGGCACGGTGACGGCCATAGTGATACTGCACCCAATGCTAATAGCCCAAGCAAGTAATTCAATAAAAAAGCGAAAGGGATTAGTACGGTAGTCATCGAGGATCCATTCTAGTGTAGGTTTAAAAATAGTATCAATCATATAGTAATTATACACTCTTTGGTTGTCGAGTCAACAAAAAAGGCTGTTGCCAGCCTTTGATGTTTAGGTTAAGCTCTAATCAAAGAGTGATACCCATTGCTTTGGCCTTGTAGCCCAGTGCTACGATTTCACGGCTAGCATTGCCCATTTCGTATTCAGTAACAGTAACACCGTTACCAGCAACACGGCTCTTGCTGTAAACAGCATAGCCTGACTGACGAATACGTGAAGCTTCAGCGGCAATGTTCTTGATACCGAAACGCTTTTCAGCTTGAGCACCAGTTACTTTCTCGCCATTATACAATGCATTGAACAACTTATAAGTTTTAGTTTCTTTAGAAATGAATTTCATTTTTGTTTCCTTTAGATTATGCTGAAATTTATCAGCTGTATCTATTGTAACAAACCTTACATGTTTATTCAAGCTGTTTGGTTATCTTGGGTCATCTCAGGATGCCAAAACTTCTTGCCAGGATAGCGTTTTGCGGCCAAAGTCATAACTTGATGTAGATTATTGGCCTGTCCCAAAAACTCCCCAGTTACTTTATTGTAAGCGTATACCAAATCGTTTACGTTTTCAGTTTTAACTTCAATGGCATCAGCTGGCAATGCTTCCTCATCGTTAATTTCTTTGAGTTTGGTGATAAGCTCAATCATGTTGTCCGGGTTGTTGATCATGCGTTGCATCATTCTAAATGCGGACACATGACTACCTACATTATAAAACACAATAGCAACCACAGCATACGGCAGGTATTCTAAAAAGAAGTCCATAGTTCTCTCCTAAGGTAAGTTTATTTAATGAAATTAATCTTTAAGACACTCTAACATAGCAATTTTGGCAATTTTCTCGCCAAAGTCTTCGTTTTTGCCAATGATATAGATATCATGAAAGGAACGATCTTTATGACGATCATAACGGCTAAACTCTACAACCTTTCCGCCAATGGCATTGTACACTTTGAACTGTAGTGCAGGGTCGCTGTTAACATCACGTGTGCTAACTGTATTCAGTCCACGGCTCAGTTTGGGACTTGGATAACAATCTTGTTCTTGACCAGCACGATCCCAATCATCACGTACCCATTTGACTACCATTCGTTTAAACCAATTCATTTTGTTTCCTTTCGGGGAGTAGTACAACTGTCACTCCATGTTTCCTGTGCTTGTTTTTGATATTCTTCCAGCTCAGCATCTCTGCGAAGTTCTTCTTCCAACCAAAGCATTTTGGCATGTGCGTAGCCATCTTCTGTAAGACCGTGCCAGCCAATACACTTGCCTGTTGGACTGCGGCCACAACCGCATTTACCAAATTCTTCCGCATTTTCTTTTACTCTAATCTGCATTATCATCTCCTGCGCAATTTTGTACAAATTTAACTATGGCAAACACCACAATTAATGCTATTCCAATAAAACATAATCCTTCTACGATTGCTGTCATTATATACCTCTATCGTTGTATTGTTTAGTATGATCAAACACAAACCAGCCTGTTACAATATACTTTTCTTCGGTCATAGATACTACACCTCTGTGAGTATGTGTCCAATCAGCCGGCCACATTAAAGTTAATCCTTTTTCAGGTTTAATTTTAATATTTTGGTGTAAGAACTCAGTGCCACCTTCATCTTCCACATCATTCAAATAAGTCATGTAAACCAAATGCCGAAGTATATAAGGAGCTTCTCCACTATTTTCAGTGTGCCATGCGTGGTAAGATTCACCAGGACTATAGTGCTGTACTTTGATATCTCTCCGTAAGGCCCACACTTCTAAGTGTTCATAACATTGTGGAAACTCTTGTTTATATTGATCCATACAAACAAATAAGTTATTCAGGTAATCATGACGAGTTTGAGAAGACAAATTTTCTAATATACCTACCCTAAAATCTCTGCCGGGTTCTCGATAGAAAATTTCTTGTCGTTGCTTTGATTCTTCTATGATCGAATCGCATGCCGCCGGATCAGTATAATATCCTCTGATAAACGGATTCTGCTGATTTATTTCATGTTCTCGGAGCATACATTATCCTTGCTATGATTTTTTTAGCTTGTGGAAATTCATTACGATCTAGCTGGGCTTCGATTGCACGTTCCATTGCTTCTTGTAAGTTTCTCAAATAGGGTCGTAAATGATCTGTTGCATATGGTTGCGTCCATCTCAATGTATACAAATACCTACGTGGTATAATTGGTTCGTCCATATTACTCCATCATGATAAAAATCAAAGACACCAATAGTGCCCAGCCAACATTGCCAGTGACTACCAATGCAACAGGTAAGAGCCAATGCATTATACACTCACATGTTTAATAAACTTAAACAAGTCCTTTTTGTCTCGGGGTTCCCACCATTTGCCTGCCTTGCCACAAATTCCATCCTCACGATCTTTGTTCAAATAGTCCATGCGAGTGAGACTACACTTGGCATAGTACGGAGGCTTGATAGTATTACCAGTTACACGATTTTCTATTACTTCATTTTCAATGTAATTCAAACGGCAACGCCATTCATAGCCAGATCCCCATTGCGGGAATTCTGATAGATTTCTGAAGCTATTTTTACAGTCCTTACATAAAACATCATCGCTCATATTGTTCTCTTTTCATAGAGTTAGTGATGTTGTTATTATATACGAACAGTATCCTTCCTGTCAACTTCATTGCCCCACTTTAGCACCCAAAATGAGTAATCTGCTCCTTTGAGAAACGCTTCTACTGCAAATTGATAACCATAATTGAATTGATCATGTTGTCTATGCCAAACTGGAGTTTCTACACTCTTTGACATGACAAACTTACCCATTTCACTACATTGCCATTCCCAAAGTGGTTGAGCCGCATACAAATCAGGATCCTCAACATCGCCCATTTGGAATCTATGTACAATAACTTTGTGTATTTGGTGAAACTTATCTTCTATTATCATGTATTTGGTTAGCTTGGTGTTTTTTGTTTGGCCCAAGTGTCCTTTTTTATAGCAGTAATCTTTGAGATGGCTTGACGTGGTAAAATCTCCGTTGGGTAATTTAATTACATTGTTGTTCACATGGCACTTTCAAACACAATAGGATCCTGCTCTTGTGGCTTGACTGGCAAAGGATCGGCACTGATCAAACTGTTGGCCAGTTTGCTACGCTCTGTCACATTCTTCTGTCCTAACACTATGATACCATAATGCTTGTGTTCCTTTTCAACCAACATCAGCACACATCTTCCAGCGGGATTTGTATATCCTGTTTTGCTAATCAAGATATTATCAAATTTAAAAATACTAGGATTAGTGTTGTGTAGTTTGATGTGTATATATTTTTTGCCTTTGGGTACAAGTATTTTGGCAGTCTTGTCATCCGCAAAGTCACGCAGGGCAATATTGTCTTTGACGGCTCCTAGTAGGCTAATCAATTCAGTAGCAGTGCTTACATTATTGCTGGACAAACCTGTGGGCTCTTCTATGCGAGTATGCAACAATCCCCGGCCTTTGAGATAATCGTTAGCATCTGTTACAAACTGGTCAAAACCGCCTGGATAAGTATTGGCTAGAGTTTCGGCGGCTCTGTTGTCACTACTGATCATCATGGCCCTCATAAGGTCCTCACGTGATACCATCATACCATTTGCAAAGTGTCCTCCGCTCTTACCTTTGATTTGTACACGTTCAGATAATTCTGCGCCACTCCTAAGCAAAGTAATGGCTGTGATCAATTTGGTAATGCTGGCAATAGGGCGCACTTCTCTTGCATTGTAACTGACCTGGTACTCTGCACGTTCAAAGTCATACAAAGCATAACTGCCTTGTTGTGCGTATGCAGATGTACAAAATGATAAGAGTAATAAAAGTTTCTTCATTATGTCCTTAATTCAAACCACATCCAATCTCGCTCATCACGGAAATAAATTTTGTGTCCATGATAAAACCAACGAGTACCTGCTGGTCCAAACTTGTCTGTTAGCCAGTTGTATATGTCAGCAGGTACTCCTGTAACTTCTACTACAGTATATTCATGTTCGAGCAATAAGCCGTTGTGTAATGGTATCATACTGTTCCCCAACGTAGTCGAAACCAATTGGCATCTTTGACATTTTCAAACAAAAAGTCTCTGCCTTCTCGTTCAAAGTTTCCCTTGCAGTTGTCCAGCAACCAAAGTGTAATGTCAATGGCATAGTGATTGTCTACAAATCGAGGAAGCATGACTCGACACCATCCTATGCCTTGAAGCATACTCCACAGTACTTCGCGATCCATTTCAGTTTGCATCTCTTTGGCTTTGGCTTCAAGCATTTCTTGTTCTAATATATAATTTTGACGTTCTATCCATTTACGCATATTGGCCCTTGCCTCCGGACTGTAGTTCATTTACGTGCTAACTCCAAGAGCATCACATACTTCTGATAGGCCTTTTCAACTGTGGGATTGGCAAGCCTAACACTCCTATCCTGTTCATACCGTGCCATCAGTTGACGGTCAGTTTTGTACTTTTCAACTTGATCTTCTGAGTATTTGATATAATCGATAATATGTTGTAGTCTATCTTTAGGCATTAACACTTCCACACAATCTACTTCTTCAACAGGAAAAGTTTGATGTTGATACATGTCACTATCGCTAATGCTGTAGTTCCATGCGTTAGAATGTTGCCACATGTTAGGAATCCTGCGTAGTTTACGCTGGCTGGGATAAACCTGCATGTCAAACTTACGAAAAAATTCTTCTTCTTTCATTGTGACCACTTCATTAAGAACATTGTGATGTGTTTTTCACTTTTGAACTGCCAAACATTGAAACTCATACGTTCTCCGCAACGGCATTCAATGCTCCATGCCTGTATGGGATCCATATCCGTTTCATTAAGCCCGCGTTCAAAGCCGCGTGGTGCTACATCATCTGTATAGGCCTGTAGTCGGAATCCTGGTAATCGTTGCCATTTGATCTTGGGAGTGTGTGGGATTTGCATAGTGGCATAAAGGTTTTGTAGTAGACTATTAACATAGCTCTTACCCATTTGGCTGCTGTGTGCAATTACAAATCGAGTACGAGGTTTAGTGTTTGTTCCAGCCATGGCTTGCATGCCTCCCAAGTTCTATAAATGTGTGCGTGTCCGCCTGCTTTAATCCATTCTTCACAGTTACTAGTGCGGTCATCAATTAATATGTCGCCAGGTTTACAATGTTTGTGCTTGTCAAAACTGTAAGGTCCAAAGAACACTGGAATACCTTCAAAGCGTTCGTGTGCCCACCATACTTTATCCTGTGCGGCAAACTGTACATTATCATCATGGGGTAGTGCTGTAAGAAATGCCATGCCGTCTGCTTGTCCTCGACTTACTACATCACGACAGAATTGTACAAGCTCATGTGCTCCTGGCTTGATTGGCAAGTCGCGATAGAATCGTTGCTTGGCTTTGACCTTGTCCCAATCTTCTGCTGGAATACGTTCACCATAGTTCCAGTTGCGGTTAACCATGCGACGAGCTTCTGTCATCCAGTCAGCTACAACATCGTCCATGTCTAAATATATGATCATGGTGCTAGCTCTCTCAGTTCTGCATCTAAATCGTGTTCTACAAATTTGCTAAGGATTTCAAAGTTATCTTCAGCACGTTTAATTGCCTCCAATGCTTTCATCAGTGCAGGATTCTTTTGAGCTAGTGATAACTTGTTCATAGCAATAGTGCGTTGAGCCCTAGCCCATTGCAATAAATCTTGTGTTTCCTGATCTAGGCCTACAGTGGCATAGCTAGTACCTATAGTAAGCCACGAGGAGCCGTCGTATACCTGTATATCAGTTCCGTTGACACGCATCATGCCCTGCATTGGGTTAGAGCTATTTGGGTTAATATAAGGCACACTGGTGTTGCCACCATTGACTGTTAGTCCGGGACTAGCTGATAATCCTTTGATCATAGTTTGGGTTCCTGTGTTTTTTCTAATTGGTGTTGTGGAGGATTAAATCCCTTCCAACTATCAGGTGTGAACAATTGGATAGGCTTCCAATACTTGTGCAAGATGTTGTTGACTACCACTGCACACACCACTATAGTTACTATTGATAGTGCTGTTAAAATACTGCCAGCTAAAACTGTTGCGGCGTTATCCATGTCCATTATACTGCTTCTTTCTTTTCTTCTTTGGGAATATGATCAATCCATCTAAGTATGAACCAATCACGTTGTGCGGCCGTTTTAAATGACCAAAATCCAGGACCCATACAAGTCCCGCAATGGTTGTCCTTGGCCCATGTAACCATTTCTTCTGCCACTTCAGGGGCAAGTTTGTCTACCTTGAATGTGATGCCTGGCAGTTTGAACATGCCTACTTCCACGTGTTTCATATGAGCGTATCAGGTTTCACAAAGTTAGGTACGGCGTCTTTACCATAACCATCAAACTGATAATCTTTTAGTAGTTCTACCAATTGATCCATTTGGCTCACGGGCATGGAGCCTGGAACTTTGCCATCAAAGCTGAACAGCATGTAGTCTACTGTGTCTTTGGGTGTGAACTCTTCTGTTGCTGTTGTTTGGTAGCGAAATATGTGTTGTAATTCTGTTAGTGTTGTCATTTAATAGTGTCCTCTGTGGTTACAAAATGGCTGATAATTAAATCCAGTGCCGCAATGGTTTGCATGTTAAGTCCCACATCTTCTGGATGCATCCAATAGCCGTCTGGATTGGCATCTGTTTTGGGATTTTTCTTCCACTGCCGGAGTTCTTTTTGGAGATACGCACGATAGTCTTTGAGATTGAGACTGGTAATGCGATCAGCAGTTTCGCCATCGATCCATTGATAGGGCTTGTGTTTGGCCTTGCTCATTAGTCTACTCCAAATTGTTTCAAAATCAAACTGCCCAACATCACACCAGGTATGTTCATGGCTGTATAGTTATCTGCCACTTGAGCGCAGTGCCGGACCACTTGCCGCCCAAAGTGTT
>Ga0136642_1001247_pt1 | contig 11213 bp, 13 predicted proteins | sample LowCatLa1302831Y_FD_115313 | JGI IMG/M metagenome (GOLD analysis project Ga0136642, IMG submission 115313) | Freshwater microbial communities from Lower Cathedral Lake, Yosemite National Park, California, USA - 13028-31Y | ecosystem: Environmental > Aquatic > Freshwater > Lake ... | reverse complement strand
GCACGAAAAATAATTGCTCAGCAGGCAAGTTATCTTGACGTATTGCACGCCGATGATGAACACTACGCATGGAACCCCTCCGACTTCGCATTTCACCTTTCACGTCGCCCACGCGGGCTTCCATTCTGGTATTCACTAGTCACTAACGGAGTTACCGCCTACGAAACAGCTGTACAAGCAGCGATAGACCTTGCTCAGAAAGCAGAGGAAATGATAAACGCAATGGACCACGTTGAGATGGTTCGACCCGCCAGTCTTTCAATTGTGCTCTATCGACGAATGGGCTGGGGGGAGAAAGAATATCTTGCGTGGAGCCAAAAATTACTTCGTGATCAAGTGGCCTTCGTTACGCCTTCAAAATGGGAAGGCGAGTCCGTTGCACGATTTGCGTTCTTGCACCCTGACACCTCCGAGGATCTTGTACGCAAGATTCTCGAGTCGATGCAAGGTTAACGGCCCTTTAAAAGAGGTTCGTTTGGGTTTCGAGTGACTTCACCACGTAACTTCTTCTGGCGCCACGCAATTCCCCCGAGTGCTTCTAGGACAATGCGATTTCCCAGATACGCAGTTATCTCCGCGTGGTCATATGGTGGCGACACTTCAACAACATCCAGACCGCACACTGGAACTTCCATAGCGATTCTGCGCACTGCATCTAACAACTCTCGACTCGAGAGCCCACCTGGCTCAGGTGTGCCAGTTCCTGGAGCTGAACCCGGGTCAACAACATCGACGTCCACTGACAAAAACACCGCATCACAGTCGTCCATTGCGAGTGCGAGAGCTTCGCTAAGTACTTCATCTAGCCCACGAGAAACAATTTCACTCATCTCAAATGAACGCATACCTTGATCAGCCATCCACGCAAGAGTTTCTTCTTCAGGCCAGTAGCCACGAAGACCAATTTGCAAGAATCGGTCTCCACGACATGCGCCAGATTCAATAAGTCTGCGCATCGGTGTTCCGTGTCCATGTAACGATCCCATTTGAGTGTCGCTCGTATCAGCGTGTGCATCAAAGTGGATTACTGAAACTCGGCCCCAGCCAACGTGGTGAGCAACCCCCGTAATGTCAGGCAACGCAACTGTGTGGTCACCTCCCAGAATGATTGGGATGACTCCAGCGAGAGCCACTTGTTTGACCCGTTGCTCGAGTCTCTCCAACGAGAGCTCGGTGTCACCTGATGGCATCTCCACATCACCAAGGTCAACAACCCCGAGGTCAGTAAGTGGGTCAACACCCAACGAAAGACTCGGACGCATTCCATCGTGAGGTAAGTAGTCAGTTATGCGGATTGCTTGAGGGCCAAAGCGTGTTCCTGAACGATGTGAAGTACCGCCATCAAATGGGGCACCAATGATGGCGGCTTTCGAACTGTCCCATTCAGATGCGACGTCGGGGTCGGCGGCAGGAATGCCCAGAAATGTTGCATCTGGCCCGTAAAGGTTACCTATTCGCATGGTGCCCCCTCAGTGACAGTTGACTGTAAGTAAACATACCTAAATTTGAGTCAACAATTTTACTATTGCCCTACGATGTGAGTATGTCAAAGAAAAACATCATTTCCACATCCCGAGTCATAGCTGCCCCGGCATCAAAGATTTTTGATCTACTCGCCGACCCTCATCAGCACTCAAAACTTGATGGGCTGGGATCTGTTGTCTCAGTTCTGAAGGGCCCGGATCGTTTATACCTCGGTGCAAAATTTAAGATGCAGATGCACCGCAAGGCAAGATACTCAACTTCAAATGTTGTTTCAACGTTTGAAGAGAATAAAGCCATTGCATGGCACCACTTCGCACATTTCATTTGGCGCTACGACTTAGAAGAAGTCCCCGGCGGAACCAAGGTCACCGAGTCATTTGATTTCACTAAGCCATGGGGCTTCGCCATTCCCCTAATGGGCTGGGACACAGCAGATCTTCGAGGTATGGAAAAGACTTTGGAAATCCTCGAGAAGGTTGTTACGGCGTAACAGTTACTTTGGCACCTGTATTAATTAGCTCTACCCACGTCTGTCCCGGAGTCAGCGCAATAACCTTGCTAGTCAATGTTTTGTAGATGACTGGATCAGACATCGATGGCCCTCTGGACCATGTCGCTTGAAGTTCTTTCCCCGCTGTAAAGATTTGAGCGGTTCCAGACCCTTGTAAGTCCGCGTACGAGTTCATTGTGCCGATGCCATTGGTGTAGTTAACGAACATGACAATCACATTCTTTGGTGACTCGCGTTCACCGGTCCCCGTGATGTCAGCATTTCCAAACATTGATCTGTCCCATGATTTTGTTGATGAGTTCCAATCCCAGGTTGTAGAGAAATTACTGGGAAAACCCACGACGAACGAAGTTACTCTCGTCCCAAAAACTTTTCTGCCGGCTGCACGAAAAGTAAATAATGGCAGAGGAGGGATTGGTGCTCCACCAAGTGTGAAAAGTGATTCGCCAACAGCAAAGAGATTGTGTGGGGCTTGTCGGTTGAGGTCTCGGTACATTGCAGTTCCGGCAATCGATTCATTGATTAGTTTCACTGGTGCTGTTCGAACACTGTCAATTGCGTACTGCGCACCACCGGAATACGCAAGAATTCCTCCGAGCGGGTAAATAATTTGAGTGTCAGTTGGGCGAACTGATCGAACCGGTCCAATCTGACTTGGCGCCGATGAATTAAACACTGCCGCAAGACGGGTGATACCCCCGTTGACGATTTCCTCATAGACAACGTCTGCTTTTGTAATCCCCCACTGAGGCATTGCATCAGGAGTGTTCTCAATCTTTATCGTGAGCGCTGGGCGCTTGGCAGCATTTCCTGAAGTATCTGGGAGGCCAGTCAGCGGAGCGATTGAATTCGAAGTAATTGTTGTCGTTGATGTGTGCTTAAATTTCGACTCAATGTTTGGCCAAAGTCGAATACCCGCAAAAATAAAAAGGGCAAGAACCACAACGGTTAGAAGTTTGCGCACCGTATCAACTTAATAATGATTTGTAGATAATGGTGTGCGGCAACTTCGTTTCAGGACTTAGGTGCTCTGACCCTGCAATCAACTTCCAGTCATGCGCTCGGTAAAAGTCGAGGGCAGTATCTCGACCATTGGCCCAAACTTGCTCGACCCCTAGTGACCTGAGCTCGTCTTCAACAACATTGAGCACAATTCCACCAAGACCTTTGCCTTGCACATCAAAATCTGTTGCAACGTAGCGAAGCTGAAAAGTCTTCAATTCTGGATTGATCGGCGACTCTGAGGGATAGAGCGAAGCACTGACAACAACTCGGTCTCCTAGAAATCCAGCGAAGTGAATAGAAGTTTCTTCAGTGTCACGAACATACGCCACAGAAACATCGGGGTTGTTTGCACGTAAAACCCGACGGCGAAGATCATAAAGAACTTCAGCATCAACTCGGCGCACTTCAAATGTATTAGTCAAGTTTCTTCACCATTGTCACAAGTTTTAATGATGGGTCTCTGTCCATTGTCACTGAGCCTCCATTAAGCAAAAAACCAATTTTTGTGTAAAAAGCACGAGCGCGTTGCATTGTTTCAGTGACGTGTAGATACAGCTCAGCTGCACCCTGTTTTTTTGCCCATTCTTCAACAGCCCTAACAAGATCAATTCCAACAACTGAGCCCCGAGCCTTTGGACTTACGAACATTCCAAACAACCAGAATGTGTTTGGAAAATCCGTATTAAACCCGCCGGTAGCCATACCTACAACTTCACCATAAATTTCTCCAAGGTAGCAATTGCCAGACGCCAATTCTTTCCAACGCGCTGGTGTCCAGAGCTCACACTCTTTATATGTTGAGCCATACGCAGCTGGAGAGTCCCTTAACGCTTCGAGACGAATTGCCCGAAGAGCAATGTGGTCGCTCTCATTACTGCGACGAACAGAGAATTCAGTATTACTTGTCAAGATACATTCGATTTGCAACATTTTGCTCACTAAGTGTTCCCTGGGCAAAATTGTCGCGGATGTTGTTGTGGTCAATTTCTGGGCGATTCTGAGAAAGCTTTGTTTTCCCTTGAATGTCAGTGACCAAAATCTCAAGCCCTACGATCGCTTTCAATTGCTGGTCGTAGTACTCGCTTGGCGTTTCAGAAACGAGCCACTGAGGATGACGGTGCTTTTCAAATTCTTCAGTGACTAGAGTTGTCTGTCTTTTTAGCCACTCAGCATCAGAATGAACTGTCACAGTCCCGCGAACTTCAGCCACTACAAAGTTCCACGTAGGAACCACCCCAGGCTTTTCGAATCGACTCGGATAAAGGCTTGGTGATACGTATGCGGAAGCAGTTAGGAAAACAGCGAGCACTTCATCACCATCATTCAACGCTCTCCACCACTTATTCGCCTTTGCAACATGAGAAGTTAACTTTGACCGGTCTTGACTTACAACAACTGGAACAAAAACACTTTCCATTCCTTCAGGGCCACTCACAACGAGCAGCCCAGCACCTGCTTCACTAACAATGTCCCACGCAGCATTTTGCTCAACACTGAACTGCGGCGGAATGTACATACAGTTATTCTTCCTTGCGCGGAAGGCGTGCTGAATAAATTGAATAACCATCAACTTGACGCACGAGAGTTGTTGCAATTGTGGTTGCCAAAATCATTGGCAACGCTAAATGGAATCCAGATTGGGTGAGTTCAAAAACAATTACCAAACTTGCTAACGGCGCTTGCATCGAAGACGCCAGCATCGCTGCAGCCCCAATAAGGGCGAAAGCACCAATTGGCGTGCCAGGGTAGAAATGTGTCCAAAGGGTGCCTAGAAACGCCCCCAAAACGGCACCAGTGCTCAAGAATGGGGTGAACAGTCCACCTGCAGCGCCACTACCTAGGGTCAGCGACGTTAGTAGTGGCTTAAGGGCAAACAACAGAAGTAGGAGTCCAGCACTGCCTAGGCCCAGGAACGCGTCATGCGCCATGTCTTTTCCATTGCCGAATAATTGAGGGTACTTCACACCAATAATTCCAACAAGGCCAAACACGAGAGGCATTTTCCAAAAGATCGAATTGCCCTTGGCACGCTTGTGCGCCATGAAACCAATCAAACGAATAAAGAGAACCGCAGTGATACCAATTATTAGTCCAGCGAAAATAGACCAGAACATTAGCGAAGTGCTGAATTTGAAATTAGGAATGTCACCATACGTTGGTCCTGAAGAAAGGTACAGCCAGCCGGTCCACGTTGCTATTAATGAACATGCCAGTGCAGGCAGCACCGTTGGAAGCGTGAAGCTGCCAATGAGCACTTCAGCAGTAAAAATCGCACCACCGAGTGGCACGTTATAAACAGCGGCTAACCCGGCCCCACCACCACACGCAACGAGAAGTCGCTTCTGCGTAGAAGTCAGATCAAACCAGTGTGACAAAACACTGCCTGAAACTCCACCCATCAACTTTGGCGCTGCTTCACGACCAATGCTCGCTCCAAGTCCAATGACAATTTCTGACAGAAAAGAGGTAAGAAAACTACGTCGAAGAGAAAGTTCTCCATCACCAGTCCACACCGCTTCATCGATTTCTGATTTCTCATTCTTCAGACATCTACGAATAAGGAACCAGCCAATTGCCCCAATTAAGCCAGAGGCTAGAAGGACAACAACTCGGTGCACGCCAGATGAGGCACTCGCTGCATCGCTGTAGCTTCCGGAGTTGTAGTTAAACGCTAAGTGCTCGAATTGCTTCAGGACCCACATCAGTGCAATGCCAAAGAGGCCTGTTGCAACACCTGTCAGACACAGTGCTATCCAAAACTTCGGAGTTAGTGGTGCTTCGTCAGATGTGACGTTGGGTTGCTCCATGGCACCACGGCCAGAAGCAATTCGACTTTTAATTAATGGTTGTGGAAAGCGCTGACGCTCACTTTCACCACTTCGTTTTTTAAACATATTCCCCATTAGGTTTCTACGACTAATCGTAGTCTCGAGGACAATGCGATTAACGCGTCGAATTAGTCAAATAACTCTGGATCAGTTTTTACAATGTCGTCCCAGAGTGGCTGGAATGAGAACCATCCAGCGAGTGAGTGACCCGTTTGCTCCAGGGTGTAGCGAGCGTTCTCGTCTGAAATGTGAATTGGCTTACCTGCCGCCTCAGCGAGAAGCTGTGCTTGGCATGTTCGCTCCATAGTGATGAACCACCAAGCTGCTTCATCTACTGTTTGGCCCACTGTAAAGAGTCCATGGTTTTGATGAATTGCAGCCTTGCAGTTTCCAAGTCCATCGGCGAGAACGCGACCGCTCTCTTCGTCGAGGACAATTCGCCCTCCACCTTCAGTGACGAGTACGTGGTCTTCGAAGAACACGCATGCGTCTTGTGTAAGTGGGTCGAGTGTGCGCCCAAGTGATGAGAATGCTTTTCCGTAGACCGAGTGTGAGTGCGCTGCAGCGACAACATCAGGTCGAGCTGCGTGAACGGCGGCATGAATTACAAAGGCTGCTCGGTTCACTGGCTTGTCACCGTGGACAACTTCTCCACTGTGGTTTACCAAGATGAGATCGGATACTCGAACGTGACGGAAATTCATTCCGAATGGATTCACCCAGAAGTGATCAAGGAGTTCAGGGTCACGTGCGGTGATGTGCCCAGCAACACCTTCAGAAAATCCGAGCTTGCCAAAAATACGAAGTGCGCCAGCAAGCTTTTCTTTACGGTGTTGTCTTTCGGCCTCAATCGAATCGAAAGTTGGAGGAAGATTGAACTTCAGTTCGCTCTGTTGTGGTGTGAACTTCTCAGCAATATCAGTCATGATTTCCCTTTGATTGTGCTCTAGACCCACTCTACATCTGGTCTAAATACGGAGCCATTTCCTTCAAAAACCCTCTAGTAGCCACGCTCCACATCAATAATTCCTTCGAGTGGCTGACCGTCTAGGTGGCGGCGGAGGTTCTCGCAAAATACTTGCGTTGCACCAGAAAGGAATGGCCGACCCGTCCAAGAAGAGTGTGGGGTAACAAATGCTTTTTCGTGTGAATAAAGCCAGTGGCCCGCTGGAAGTGGCTCTGGGTCAAAAACGTCGAGTGAGGCACGAGCCACTCGCCCATCATCGAGTGCAGTACGAAGTGCAGCTTCATCAATTAGTGCTCCGCGCGCAATGTTCACAAGATGTAGTCCTGGCTTTAAGAGAGAAAACATTTTCTCGTTCATTAAGTGCTTGGTCTGGGTAGTGCTTGGTGCACATAGAACTAAGTGATCAAGGGTTGGGAGAATTTCTTCGAGTGAAGTGGCAATTGAAACACCAGGAATTTCACTCGGAGTATTCGTGCGACGGATTGCGACTACATCCATATCGAATGCCTTGGCCAGTGTGGCAACTCGCTGTCCAATTCCTCCAAAACCAACTAGACCAACACGCTGGCCCATCAAGCACTGTGTTTTTTGAAAGAACCAGTGCTCTGGGGCTACTTTTAACCACGTCTCAGGGAACGTTCTACCGAAGGCGAGCATCGAGGCAAGAACGTATTCAGCAATCGGAACTGACTCTGCGCCCTTGGCGCACGTCACAACCGGAGCATTGAGTAGTGAAGGGTTAACTGTGTCGATTCCTGTGTGTGGGAGCTGAATCCACGCAACTTCAGCCGTGTCGGCTGCCCTCATTGACTCTTCGCCATACCCAGCAAAAAGAATTGCACCCTTGGGTAGCGGGTCTTTATTTGTTGTGAGATCGATTACTTCTACGTCTGGAAAGTCAGAAGCAAGTATGTCAAGAGCTTGGTGGACACCACAGAGAACGGTTGTCATGCATTTCCTTTATTCATCTGTATCGACTCTATTGGAATTCATCCAAGAAGGGAGAAAGCCCCCTACCGCTCAAGGTGAGCAATAGGGGGCCCTGATACAGGTAAAATTTATTTAGCTGGTGGTGTCCTAAGGACTGCGAGTGCAGACTGACGCGCACTGACCGCACTTGCCACTGCAGCTTGAAATGCTTGTCGCGCAGCGATTCGTTGAGCTGAGGTTGTCGCTGTCGAGAGCGAAGCCTCGAGAACGGACTTTGCTGAGGCGACAGCGCCACGGAATGTTGTATCAATCGCGCCATGCTGAGTCTTTAACGAGGGCTTCGAACTTCCGGGTGCTGCTTTTGTTGGTGGAGTCCCAAGTGCTGCAACTGCAGCGTTGCGAGTGGCTACTGCTGACTGCACTGCTGCTTTGAATGCTGCATGCGCCGATTTACGTTGTGCCCCAGTGGTCGCGCTTGCTAGTGCTGCTTGTAGCGCGGACTTTGCTGAGGCAATAGAAGAAGTGAAAGCTTTTTGAATCGTGGAGTGTGCTGCGTGATAGGTCGAAGCTGCACTTGAAGTATTTCCGGTTCCACCATCTGCACTTGCAGCAGTAGCTGTTGCTGTAGCAAGTGATGTCGTCAAGGCTAAAACAGTCACACCTCTAAGTAGAAAATTCTTCATGTGGACTCCTTCGCTATTTCAATACTAAGGGGCGAGTTTGTGAAGATTCTGTGAGTAAACAAAGTCTCACCTTATAACTGAACGTGTCCTGAATAAAGCACTTTTCCCTTACATCTAATAAGGGTACGCTCATCTATGTGACAACAATCTTGGTAGTTGATGATGAGCCAGGTGTTCGAGACTTATTAGGTGACTCGCTTCGAATTGCTGGCTATGGCGCTGAAGTTGCTTCTGATGGTGAGCAGGCTCTTCGAATTTTAAAAACCATCAAAGTCGATCTCTGCATTGTGGACATCAACATGCCAAACATGGATGGATTCACATTTCTCGAAACATTACGGAGAGATGAGAACGAAATCCCAGTTTTGCTGTTGTCTGCAAGAGACGCACCAACCGATGTTGCGAAGGGCCTCAGAATTGGTGCTGATGATTATGTACGTAAACCATTCAGCTTGGAAGAAATACTCCTTCGAGTTGCAGCCATTCTTCGTAGATCAGAGCCAACAATAAGTACATCCGAGAAACTTCATTGTGGACAACTCACACTTGACGCTGGCGCACACGAGGTTCATTACCAGGATGAATTCATTGAACTTTCAGCAACAGAATTTCATCTCCTAGAGGTTTTGCTTTCCAAGAAAAATAAACTTTTCACTCGCGAGCAGTTGCTGAGTCAAGTTTGGGGAATTGATTTTGACTCTGAAACCTCAGTGCTTGACACCTACATTTCTTACTTACGCAAAAAGTTACATCGCGATGGATTTAATCCCATTACGACAGTTCGTGGTGTTGGCTTTAAATTAATGGAGCCTCAGAAGTAAAGTGCGACTATCAACTCGAATTACTGTCCTGCTTGTCGTTACAACTGCATTAGTTGCGTTTTCGATTGGCTGGCTTGCTATATCAATAAGCTCGCGATCAGAAATTGCAGCCATTGATGCACCAATCACGGCAGTCATCAATAGTGGTTTGGGCAACGAAATTACCGCTCTCGACAATGCTCTAAATACCGTCCAGGAAAATAACTACGACGTAACTCTTGTTGTCCTTAGCCCTTCAAATGGGGCAACGCCAATAAGGACAGGGACAAACCCGCTCACAAAGATTCCAACACTGGCGACTGCAAAGTCCACGCTTCAATCAATTGCCGAGGTGAACAGTATCCCTGGTTTCAGAATTAAATCTATGCCAATTGGTGGTGGCGATTTCTTGCTGGTCGCGGCCTCAACGCTCTCGGTACAAAATGCTAATCATCGCTTAGTGAGAGAAGTATTTCTTGCAGGGTTGCTAATTGCTATTTTCATCACCCTCATCGCTCGCCGATTAATGCGTTCAAGTTTAAAAACCGTCAATCAATTGATTGAATACGCTGAAGCAATCTCAAAGAATAATTATCTTGCCAAACTTCCAAAAGCCAGCACTACTCCCGAGTTGAACAGCTTGCAATCTTCTCTCGATGTAATGGTTGAAAATCTCAAGAAGACTATCGAAATTGAAAAATCAAGCAACCTCGCGATGCAGCGCTTTATCGGCGACGCTTCTCACGAATTGCGCACTCCCCTCACTGTTATCAAGGGTTACAGCGAGATGTTGCAGAGCGGAAGCATCTCTGATGATCAGAGGCAGCGCGCATCAGACCGTGTTGAGCGTGAAGTGGACCGCATGGATGCACTTATCGGGGACCTCCTTTTTCTTGCAGAAATTAATGAAACACCATTTGTGCAAGGATCCTTAATGGACTTGAGCACATTCGCGGCTTCTGCTGTATTTGACTTCAAATCAGATAACCCTGAACGCCAGGTCACATCGAGCATTGAAAGCGATGTGTATGTAATCGGGACTGAAAATTACTTTCATCGAATGGTTACTAATGCCTTTACAAACATTCAGCGCTACACACCGAATGGAGCTCCAGTGAATGTTTCATTAACTAACGATTCAACATACATCCAACTGAAAATTGAAGATGGAGGTCCAGGACTTTCCTCAGGATACGGGCTTTCACCTCAGCGATTCGCTCGAGGTGATGATTCCAGATCACGAGAAAGTGGAGGCTCGGGCCTAGGCATGAGCATCATGGCTGATGTTGCAAGAGCTGTCGGTGGCTCAATGAAAACCGAGCAAAGCGCCCTCGGTGGTTTAGCAATTATTTTCGAATTACCACTCGCGACAAAGTGATTACTTTTCGCTTAGCTGCTTAATACCTTCAACGGTTTTCATCATGTTTTCGCGCCAGTTACTCATGCGCCATCCGACAATCTTTTCTTCGTTTTCTGGATCTTTTGCAATTGCTGCATGAAGTCCCGTCCCGGTGAACGTACCTAGAACACCGGACATTTTTAGAAGTGTTGTGTCGCCATCTGGGAATAAATGAAATGACCAAATTGATACTGGGTTATCTAGGTCTTCCACGGTCCACTCAAAAACTTCATTGACTGAGAAATCTGTGATGGTTGACGTCGTGTCCCACACTCGTTCTCCCATTTTGTTGGTACCTTTAAATTTTGCACCGAGACTGGGCTGTGCGCCGTCAAGCCATACTGCGCCTTGAAACTCTTCAGAAAATTTTGCTGGCAGATCTGGATCACAAATAAATGACCATACTTTGTCAACTGGTGCGTCAATTAAGACTTCAACATCTGCACGAGGTTTATTACTGAGCTTCATAGCCACTAAGGTTACTTGGGATCTAATTATGTGCATGTCTGTTGCATCAATTTTGAGTTAAATGTTTGGAGAAAGTTGAACACCAACCACGACCGTAGATGGCAGATTCTCGCAGTTCTCTGTCTCAGTGTTTTCCT
>Ga0136642_1001246_pt1 | contig 11218 bp, 12 predicted proteins | sample LowCatLa1302831Y_FD_115313 | JGI IMG/M metagenome (GOLD analysis project Ga0136642, IMG submission 115313) | Freshwater microbial communities from Lower Cathedral Lake, Yosemite National Park, California, USA - 13028-31Y | ecosystem: Environmental > Aquatic > Freshwater > Lake ... | reverse complement strand
TTCTTTTAATCTTTCGAAGCCAACGCTAGGCGAGTGATTTGAATCCATATATTCTTTCATTGGGTATCCACCAGCTCTTGTATTTCCCAATTCATCTTTTCCATATATATATTTTTCTATAAACATTTTTTCTCTAGTTTTCTCATTATCTGAAATCATATTGATATTACTATATATTGAATACACATTTATTTTTTGCTATATGTTCTACGTATTTCGGAAACAATAGTTTGTTCTCGTTTTTCTTTCAAATATTGAATGATAAAATCTACTTGTGATTTTTCAGGTATAATTTGCCCTAAACAGCGTTCAATATATCCAAAACTAAGTGGTGTTTGTTCTTTTTTTTCTACAAATCTAAGTTCTCCATCACTGATTCCTATCTTTTTATCCAAGAGGTTGTTTTTTTCCATGTATGTGTGGATACTCTCTTGAATATTGTTTTTCATTTCTCTGGCCTGCTTTGTTTTTTCGTGAATGGTTTTCAATTGAGTATCTATAACAACCCATTTTTTTATATTTTCTGCGAATTGTTCTCTTTCTGTTAGTTGATGTGTAATAGATGTTGGTGTATTTTGTATTGTTGTCGTTATCATATTACAGTTTATAATATGATAATAGAATATTTCTATATTTCTTCTCTAGTTTTATTTACGTTGTTTTCTTGATTTGGATTTTTGGGATTTCTTGGTTTTATTGTTTTGTTTCTTACCACCCTTTTTGGTTTTGTCGCATTTGACTTTCTTTTTTCCACCAGTTTGAGGGGCACAACCTAAAGTTTCGATTAATTTTTTTGTTCTCTTTTCAACTAATCTGACATCATGACACATGTTAGCATTTTTATCATCAGGTTCACCAGTCGTGTCAGGTTCACCAGTCGTGTCAGGTTCACCAGTCATGTCAGGTTCACTAGTCATGTCAGGTTCACCAGTCATGTCAGGTTCACCAGTCATGTCAGGTTCACCAGTCATGTCAGGTTCACCAGTCATGTCAGGTTCACCAGTCATGTCAGGTTCACCAGTATCAGCACGACGAGGATCTCCACCCTTTTTATATAACTTAGCGGCATCTTTCAACGCATCTTTAAATTTATACGAAGGATCTTTCTTTTTTTTATCATTATAATGTTTCGTAACAAATTTTGTCCAAGCACTCATTTTATATAATAATCTTAGAAAATATTATGATTTCACTGAATCATAATATTGCTAAATAGTTGTAAAAAATTTATTTACGTTTTTGAGTTTTTCCTCTTCTCTTTTTCATTGTTCCCGATTTTTTTGTTTTTTTGCTATCAGGATTACCATACATATCACCACCCAAAACAGCAACGTTTTTCTTTTTACCACCAACAATAGTATTAGGACTTTTATTCATTGCAATTAAATTACTATCACCACCTTCGTTTTGGTGAGTTCCTACTTTACCATATACAGCTTCCGCCCAATTCGATGCGTCACCGCCTCTTAACTTTTTACGCAAACGTTTTCCACCACTAAATGTTGATGATTTTGAACTAAATATATCCGCACCGGCAGGAACATAACTAGAACCACCTTCTGATCCATTAGATGGCGCGGAAGATACAATAGGAGTGTTAGTTGGTTCTTGTGCATCAGCATTACCTCCTCTCATTTTTTTACTAGAGCGTTTCCCACTTCTTGCTTTTTTACTATTTTGAGATCCCATTATATATTATATATATATATTATTGTCCTAAATTATATCCTGATTGTTCGAATTTTTGTAACGATTCATATTAAGAAATTGTAATAATAAAAACAAATTTGCTAAAATTATGAAAATAAGAAACACATTATAAAAACAAATTAACCATATATAAATATAAACTTCATTATATACAATATTCACAATAGGTTTTATTATTTCCTTCACATCTTTTCGTATATCTTCGTTTTGTAAAAATTCAATACACGTTTCTCTTATTGTTTTCATTTACAAATATGTATAATAATAGTTTAATTATATAACGCGTTTCTCTAAATTTTCCTATAAATTATTTGCATTATTGTTTTTATCATTTGAATGTATGACACGGTTATATCCTGATATTCCTATCGATGTTGTAAATAAAATTCTATTCTATAAATCACAACTAGATGACGATATTTGGGAATTACAATTCACGCCAAACCACGAAAGCATTTGTAAGTTGAATAAATATTCCAAAAAAATACAAAAAATACGTGAATGTATTATACAAAAAATTTGGTATCCGCTTCCGGTTTATTATTCATATTATGGTGACGGGTTTCAACCTTATGTTCTCTTTTTTCATGTTCGTGTTTTTTCATATATATTATCTTTTATTGAATTACGATTAGATTCGTAAAACAAACAATAGTATTTTATCTATAAACCTCATGGTAATGACAACAACAGAGCAAATTTTTGATACAAATGAAGAATTTGACTTTAATAAAATGGTATTATCTAGACCAAGCGTGATGGCCGGTGGTAACCATTTTATTCGATTTTATATGAACCAACAACCATTATATATTCAACCACCGAAATGTAAAACAAAACAGGGAATAATAAAGGCTGGAAAACGATTTTATACAGATTTAATGTTTACAAATGAGAATGAAAAATTCATTCAATGGATGGAAAATTTAGAATCATATTGTCAAGATTATATTCATAAAAATAAAAAGGAATGGTTTGATGGTGAAATGGAAATGCACGATATAGAGAACTATTTCACATCACCCTTGAAAATATATAAATCTGGGAAGTACTATATCGCTCGTGTGAATATTACACCAATTTTAGGCAAATCAACACTAAAAATATATGATGAAAATGAACAAGAAGTTGCAGGAGAATCACTGTCAGATAGCACAAATGTAATGACTATTTTAGAAATACAAGGTATAAAATGCTCGGCTAGAAGTTTTCAAATAGAAATGGAAATGAAACAGATGATGGTGCTAAATCCAGTAGATATATTCGAAAAATGTTTGCTTAAAACCAAACCCGCGATAGCGCCCGTGATTGAAAAATCGAGCCTTTCTGTTGGCACTGACGATAATAAAAATGAACACAATAATTTAGTAATGAATAATGAAAAAGAAATTGTGATTGAAACAGCATCTGTGAATACAGAATTAATGCGTGATCGTGATGATAATGTTATGCAAGAAAATGAAGAGAACGTGTCGACGGAATTAGTGGTAGATACAGATAATACAACAAATGCTGAAACATCAACGGATTTGGATAATACATTTATGAAAGAAGACAATATTTTAGCAGATTTAAAAGATTCAGACGGAATGGAAGAAATAGATTTTCATTTAGATGAATTACCAGAATCAGAAACTGTGCAAATAAAAGCCAGAAATGATGTTTATTATGAAATGTATAGGGAAGCTCGCAGAAAAGCCAAAATCGCAAGAGATTTAGCACTTTCATCATATTTAGAAGCAAAACGAATAAAAAATACATACATGCTTGATGATATAAAAGATAGCGATGATAGTGATTTTGAATCAGATGATGAAAACGACGAAAATGACGAGGATGAAAAATCTCCACAATTAGAAATGATTTAGAAAAATAAAAATATGTGATTTTGAAGATTTGAAACATCGAATACTTTAGAGAATAAACTCTCAATAACAGGTTATTCTCTATGAATTAATACTTAATTACACAAATAATTTTATCAGCCGTTTATATAAACAGATGTTTAAAGAAATCCGTCAAGGCCTATTAAAGTTTTTTACAAAAGAACGTGTGATCGTTTTAATTATATTTATTGTTCTCATGTGGGGATTATTCACGTATTCTAGTACCAAAACATCTGTGCGTGATTTAATGACAACTGGCGGTAGTGATTACTCTTCACATACACAACCAACAATTGTACCTCATGAGTCATATCAACAACATGGAGCATCTCCTGACACAGAAGCCGATTATTCAACAATGGACTCTCATCATGAAACAATGGACTCTCATCACCCAATAATGGAGTCTCTCCATCAATCAAATGGATATGCCCTTCAACCGGTAGCTAATCCAAGTGAGCTATTACCAAATGATCAAAATAGTCAATGGTCCGCATTAAACCCAAATACAATGTCTCAAGGAAATATTATGATGCCTGATCTTCTCCAAGCAGGATACCATATTGGTTTAGACACAATTGGTCAAACTCTTCGCAATCCAAATTTACAGCTTCGTTCTGATCCTGTTATCGCAAAAGCGGATGTTGGACCCTGGAATTTAAGCACTATTGAACCCGATTTAGGAAGAGTTCCGTTGGAAATTGGACAAGGTCCTCGTTAATATATACTAGTGAAAATATAAAAACCTGATATAATTTTATTTGTTAGTATAAATCTAATGATATTATAGAATAATTTTCATATAATATCATAAATGTCATTTCAATATCATGCTTATCCGAATGGATTACGTATTATTTATGAAAAATCAAAAACGGAGATACCTTTGTCATATATTTATTTATTCTGTGATGTTGGTTCAGCGCACGAACCAGATAACTTACGTGGAGTATCACATTTTATTGAACATATGTGTTTTAAAGGAACTAAAAAAATACCCAAAGCAAAAGATATTTTTATAGAATATGACAAAATAGGTGCGGATTTTAATGCTTTTACAATAAAAAGAGCAACCTGCTACATGGTGACTTGTCAAAATGATTATTTTCATAACTGTTTTAGTATATTAGGTGACATGGTATTAAATTCTACATTTTCTAAAAAAGAGTATGAGAAGGAATATGAAGTTGTAATGGAAGAAAACATAGATGATAATAATGACTTTGAAGAAATTATTTATGTAAACTCGGATGCGTTATTATATAAAGGGAGTTCTTATGCGAATCCTGTGGATTCTATAAAGTATCATTCCAAAGGGAGTTATCCAAATTATAAAGATGTTCTTGATTTTTATCATGATTTTTATAAACCAGAGAACATGGTCGTGAGTGTAGTTTCAACGATGCCTTTTTCTAAAATTAAATCGCTTATTTCTTCGACTTTTTTATCCAAAAAAACCTGTATGAAACCAAACCTTACCAATAATATTGTGATAAACCACACATTAGCCCCGCAACAAAATATTCAATTTCATCTAGAGAAGAAAAATGGTGTTGAAAATACGCTATTAACCATTGGTTTTCGCACTTGTGCAATGAATTCCACTGATAAATATAAACTTGAATTATTGAAAACCATATTGGTAGGTGGAATGAGTGGTCGTCTATTCATGTTGTTGCGAGAAAAACACGGACTCACCTATAGTGTTCGTGTAGAAACAGAGAACCACGAAAAAACCGGTGTTTTTACGATTTTTACACAAACAGAATCCTCAAAACTATTGAAAAATGGTTCGCGCGGAAAAGGTGTTCTCCCTTTATTGATAGATTGTTTGGGTGATTTGATTAAAAATGGTGTTACTGATAATGAAGTGGATATCGCAAAAGGAAATCAAGAAGGTGATTGGATGATTCAAAGTACAAAAAATGCAAACAGAGCGGAATACAATGGATTCGAATTTTTGGTGAATAATACAATTCGTGATATTATTCCTTATGATGATATTTATAAAAAATGTATTCGAAATTTGAAAAAAAATGATGTTCGTGATGTAATTCGTAAATATTTCACTAGAGACAGAATGACGGTTTGTTTATTATCCGATAAACTACCAAGTTTAGGTGTTATCCAAAAATATTTTGATGAAATCTCATGAATTTTATTTTCACATATTTATATATAATAACGATGAATTGGATTGTTACTATTTACACGGCTTTGTTGTTTTTCGCATTAACCCCTGGCGTTCTTGTGCGTTTTCCTGCAAAAAGTGGATTGATGACAGTTGCGTTGGTTCACGGTTTGATTTTTGCCATTGTTTGGCATTTTACGCATAAATTAGTTTGGCGTTTATCTGCTGGTTTTGAAGGATTTAGAGAAGGCGCGACACAAGGTCCGCATAAGCAACACGCTCAACGTAAGACACAAGGTCCGCATAAGACACAAGGTCCGCATAAGACACAAGCTCCTCGTGGGACACCAGCTCCTCGTGGGACACCAGCTCCTCGTGGGACACCAGCTCCTCGTGGGACACCAGCTCCTCGTGGGACACCAGCTGGTTCAAATAAATTAAGCAGCATGAATACAGCTCCATTCAAACGTTAATGAAAAATAATACAAAACATTATCTAATATTCGCAATTTATAAAATATTATGGTAATTTTTCTTTTCAGCCAATTATGTATAAGCGTTTTTATTATACATAATTTAAAAAAATGAATAAATATGATACTTTAGGATATTGTATCATTGGATTTATAATATTTGTATGCATTTATATTTATTTTGATAATATAGAAAGTTTTCAATTAAAATGCATTGTATCCACTGTAGATGGAAATAAATATTGTGTGAGAGAACGTGAAAAATTACAAGCCGCTACTGATTTACTCGCATCTGTTACAGAAAAATGTAAAAATTTAGTTGATTATGTAGATAAAAAATATCCAACTAAAGAAAACATTCAGCGTTTAGTAAAAGGATATAATCCCAAAAAAGTGATGGAAACACTACCAACAAGTGAATACACTGCATATAGTGAGAATAAAGGTGAAAAATTAGCGTTTTGTTTGAACCGTAAAAAAAAGGATGATAACGACTTGATTGATGAAAGTACTTTGATGTTTGTTGCTATTCACGAATTGTCACATATAATGACAAAATCGATAGGACATAAAAGCGAATTCTGGGATAACTTTAAATTTTTATTAGAAGAAGCCAAAGAATCTGGGTTACATAATCCTATTGATTATAAAAATAAACCACAAGAATATTGTGGAATGAACATACACGACAATCCATATTATGATGTATAGAGCACGTTTAGATATTTTTCATTTTCAAAAATATCTATAATAAAACAATTCCTTCGATGGTAAGTGGTGGCGGGTCAGAATTATCGATCGGTGTAAATTTTTTTATTGTATAAACAATATCAGATTGACCATCTTGACAATGACTACCAGACATGGATCCAACGCCATGGTTTAATATATTATCACTCGCGAACGATGGAATTATATTAGAGTCTTCTGGTTTTTCTATAATAAAATAGTGATGTTCTCCATCCAATATTGCTTGAATATCTTTTAGACTAACATAACGAATCGGTAATCCTAACTGTTGGATATTAAAATAACGAATTTCGGGTATTACTGTTTGTTCTAATAATCCCCAGGTTTCAGGATCTGTCCAATTCCCTACTATTTCACAAATGCAGCCATAAAACACAGAATTATCTTTTTCACCAATTTGTATCATTGATTTTATGCGTTCTTTACTTGCCATATAATAATGTTCATTCATTCTGAATACAATATTATCCTCAGGATTTATTTTTATAAAATCTATAATAGAAACTTCGCCGTCTATTGGATCATACCCCATCGTTTCTTTTGTTATAACGATATTTCCATAATCTTTCAATTCGTGGGGTGGTGTAGTTATTACGGTAGTATCGCCAAATTGATCTATGTTTTGTCTTGAAAATTCTTCCTGCCGAATTCGATTTCTTAATTGCAGTTGTAATCTTTGAATTTGTGAAATTTGCTGTTGCATAATTTGCTGTCTGCGCAGTACTTCTTGCTCTTGTAGTTCTTGTTGTTGTTGTTGTGGTTGTTGTTGTTGTTGTTGTTGTGGTTGTTGTTGTTGTTGTTGTGGTTGTTGTTGTTGTTGTTGTTGTTGTTGTTGTTGCAGTGGTGGTTGTTGTTGTTGTTGCAGTGGTGGTTGTTGTTGTTGTTGCAGTGGTGGTTGTTGTTGCGACTGCAGCTGTTGTGGTTGATCGCGTTCTCTCATGAGTTCGTGTTCGCGTGTCAATCTTATTCTATCCAATTGATATTGAACACGCCTTCTATTTTGATATTCCCGTATTTGCTGTTCTTGATTAGATAATTGTTGTAATATCGGAGCAGGTTGTCTAACATTTTCGGTAGAACTAACTACTAGATTACCGCTTATTTCTAGATTAGTTATTTCACCATTCGTTATTTGTTGTAATCTTTGTTGCGTATTGTTTGTTTGATTTATTAATTCTAATCTAGTTTGAAATGGACAATGTATTATATCTTCATCCCTATCGTTATTCGATTCTTCCGATATATCAATGGTTGGCCAGCCTCGTCTTTTTGAAATTTTCGTATAATAACTAAAATAATTTAGTATTTCCGGAATAAATGAAGATAAACATAAAAAATTGGCTTGTCCCAAAACTGGTAAATGTTTGTTTTCCGTCAATGCATATATTACACCATGTACAAATGATTCATAAGATATTTCTTTTTGTGGTTCTCTAAATAAATTGGTTTCAAAATTAGAAGATGACCATTTGGCAAATTTCATTAAATTATCCATGGTATATGCTGTTCCATCTAATCGATTCATTAATATAGATATATACATCAAATCACTTATGAAACTAATATAATCATTAATATCTAATTTTCCGTCACCATCGTCATCATATAAATTAAAAATATTTTGAACAATCTCTTCTAATATATTTTCCAATCTGTTTTGAGTGCTGAATATTTGAGATAGAAAGTGGGAATCATATGAATTTTCCATAGGCTCTATATTATGCTACGAAAATTGATTTTTCGAAAATTATGCAGAGGTTTTTGAATGTTCGAAAACGACGGTCTTAACTATATAATGAAAATAAATTTTCCCAATTACAACACATTGTCATACTTTTATAGGATTTGAACATTGCAATTGGTAAATTTAATAGTGAATAGCCTCTCATTAGAATTATATTAGAGGCACCGATTAAAACTCGACGTAAATGCCAAAATGTATCATTTTTTAAATGTAAATATGCAGATAATAGCCAATTGTCAAATACACCTGGAAATAAAGACATTCCCATTGTTCCATTGATTTCCACAATTTTGAACTCCCCTTTTTCTAAATCATCAATCGATTTAAGACGAATATCATAGCGACCTGTATTTAATCCAGGTACCAATTTACTTATATCATTAAACAATTTGTTTGTAGTATCATTTATCATCTGAGATTTATTGGATGTTTTATATTTAATATAATTTCTTATTTGATTTGTGTTCGTTTTTTCATAAATTTCTATAATTTTCCCAGATTCTTCCCACGGCATTTTTTCAAATAAAACACAAATTTCCACATCGTAATCTTCCAAAAAATTTTGAACCATGTATTGGGATCTATCCTTTATTTTATTTAATATATTTTGTAAATCAGAAAATGATTTTGCAATATGAACTTCAACCGAGCACCCGCTACAAATAATTGGTTTTATTATAATAGGATATTCAATCGATTTGTCGGATATATCTACTAAAGAATATTGTATTTCTGGTCTAAATTTTTCAGGAATATTATTCATGACAGCAAGTTTATTGTCCATGGAAATAGGATAAGGATTTACATTTAAAAATAATATCCATTGCATAACAAATGCAATAAAAAGACATGATAATATAGTGAATTTGGGGAAGATAAATTTAATAATGCAAGCAATAATTATTGGATAAAAAATAAATGGAAATTCACAATTATGTTCCATTAGGATAAATTCAATGATAATAAATTTTTTTTCTAGGAGCATTGTTAAGATCCATTGTAATAAAAATAATGCCATGAATACTTGATACCAATTAAATTTTGTAATTTGTTTTTTCAAATTCATTTATATAATAAGTATAATATTATTCAAGTTACAAAATTTTATAAAACCAGATTCCGTTGATAAAGTGAAAACATCAAGAATACTAAATATTACTGATGTTATCAATGCAATAATATACACCCTTGAACATTTAAAATGGAACAATTTTAAGTCGTTTCACTTTAGTTAGTTTAAGGTTGGGTTTTTCAGTCCTTTGTATAGTTTGTTTATAGGAACTCGGTAAAGAACCTTGATTATTTTTGATTTCTCTACATAGATAACTTGGTCTTTCTAAATTATGTATTGCTTGATATGCTATCTTGTAGATGTTGGATGAACCATTACGGTCTCTGTTCCATAAACCACAACCGCTCTTACAGCGCAGTAGTCCATGAACCAACCGAGTTTCATCGTATTTTATTTCTTTCTTTTGATTTTCCTTACTTTTCTTTGGTTTTGGCTTTGGATTTTTTCTTACCATAAACTTCTCACATACTCCACCATTACAATTGGAACACTTACATGATGTTCTAAACTCATCTACTAAAAACACCTTATATTTGTTCTTCCTGAATAGAGTTCGTATTCCTATTCCTAATGTTGGTTCTTTGAATTTCATTTGTTTCTTCTGTTCCCAGTCCCCAATACAAATTACAACATCTTCGGGTTTTCCAAATATTTTCTTGAAGTTGCTAATCATTTTTATTTCACTGCGTTTTGTGTTGATATACCTACCAAACTTCAATTTACGAAATAGTTGCTTCGCATAAAATCCAAATAAAATATGATTGATACGATTTTTTGCTTGTATATATTCTTTGAACTTTGTAATATCCAATGTTTTCCTATTGAAATTAGATAGTTCAGTTTCATATTCTATGATAGTTCTACCATCTATTTTATTGGTTTTCATAGCAAGAATAATATTGTTGTATTTTTTCAGTTTTGTTTCTTTTCTTCGTTGGTTTTGAGAATAACGAAATATGGTTGCATCTTTGGAAGCATCATCTACGCAATAAATCAAATCTTCTTTACCAGGGTCTATCCCAACAATCTTCTTATTTTGTAAAGCAGAATAATCATTCAATTCATCAATATACAATTCTTTGGGTGCATTCTTTTTGGTATTTGGTATCTTATTGCCTACCAAGTCCTTCCGTAAAAATAAAATACTTACACCAACTCCGTCCGTAGAAATCATATGATGGAAGGAATATCCTGTCTTTGTAAATAGTTTCCGTTCCGTGCGAAAAAAGAAATTCCATATTTTATCTTCGTGCTTTTTGGTATTTCCTTCATCTGTATAATCTCCTTTGTTTCCTTGTTCTTTTCTTAGAAGCAAATGAACTAATGTAATCGTGTCCAACCGAATATAATTGGAAGTTATTCCGCTTCGTAGAGGGAATACATTACTGATGGTTTCTAACTCATTTTCTACTTGCTTCATCATTGTAATCATACACGGGAAATAATCCATCA
>Ga0136642_1001245_pt1 | contig 11219 bp, 9 predicted proteins | sample LowCatLa1302831Y_FD_115313 | JGI IMG/M metagenome (GOLD analysis project Ga0136642, IMG submission 115313) | Freshwater microbial communities from Lower Cathedral Lake, Yosemite National Park, California, USA - 13028-31Y | ecosystem: Environmental > Aquatic > Freshwater > Lake ... | reverse complement strand
ATGTATCTGCTGCGTTTGCATTGGTGATCACGGCAAAAAGTGCACCTGCGCTGACGACAGATCCAGCTGCAGCGAGAGCTATCTTCTTTTTAATATCCATTTCTTACCCTTCAAACTTTGTAGCGCTAAACCGGAGACCATCTCCGAGCCTTATATAAGCCTAGTTAACCAAAAAAAGTGTGAAATCGACCTGAGAAAATACCCAGAGAGGAGGGATTTGTTTTAGTTCGCAGGCTTAATCCTGAGAACCTGCTAAGAAAAAGAAGAGTCGCCCTATAAGCCGGATCCTGTCGTTCTTGCGAACGGATCACCATCCATCTAGTTACGTAATTGCTTACGTAATCAAGCAACCTACCCGATAGCTCGAACGAGCAGTTCTCAAACGCTATCTATCTGGTCTTGCTTCAAGTGGGGTTTACCAAGCTATCTGCATTACTACAAATACTGGTGGTCTCTTACACCACCGTTTCACCCTTACACATTTGCATGTGCGGTCTATTTTCTGTGGCACTAATCCCGCGGATTGCTCCGGGTGGGCGTTACCCACCACCTTGCTCTGTGAAGTCCGGACTTTCCTCGGCCCGCTCAGAAATTAATCTGGGCGCAACGCGGTGATCCGGGCGACTCTTCACGCAAAGGATAGCGCGGGTATAGCTACTTACTCAAAATAATTTTTATCTACGCGCAATATCAACTAATCAATGAGCCAGACAGTTGTATTTGCGCCAATTTTGCCGCCAACAATTGGTCTACTAGATAGAACAACTTTTCCTGCAGGTAGTTTGAAAGACTTTGCATTGAAGTTCATGATGCACTGCCAACCATTAGGACGTACGAAGTGGATTACTTCAGGATTATTTGTGGAAATCCATTCCAACTCTTCACTTGTTTGTAATTTCTTTCGCAAGGTAAGTGCGTCGCGGTAGAGAGAAAGTGTGGAACCTTTGATTCCATCTTGTTTATCTACTGCGTGGTTAGCAAACCATTGGGGTTGAGGAAGGTGAGATTTCTCTTGACCAAATCCAAATGATGGCTTTGTTGAATCCCAAGGAAGCGGAACGCGACAACCATCGCGACCTTTATCTGTGTGAATGAGTGCAAGACCAGATACTTTTCCTGTGACCATTTGTGGGACAACATTTCTAAACCATGTTGGATCTTGTAAATCCTTTTGCGCAATATCTTCTACTTCGAATAGTCCGAGCTCTTCGCCTTGATAAATGTATGTGCTTCCAGGAAGGGCTAAGAGCAACAAGGTTGAAGCATTTGCGCGAGCAAGTCCAAGTGCGCGATCTAGCTTTGCGCTTTTTCCGTCAGATAGAAGCCACTGAATTAAGTTGGTTTTCTTTGGTAATCCATAACGGGTGGCATGGCGCACTCGATCATGATTATCTAAAACCCACGTAGATGAAGAGCCCTCTGATTTAGCAAGGCGAATGTTGTCAGAGATAATTTTCTTGAATCTGCGAGCATCGAAATCTTCAGTGAGAAGATCGAAGTTAAACGCTTGTCCTAATTCGTCGGGGCGGGCATAGAGCATGCGACGCTTTGCTTGAACATATGCCTCTGCAACGGCTACACGTGGAGGGTTGTATTCATTGAAAACTTGTCGCCATTCGCGAAAAATCTCATGGGTTTCATTACGGTCAAAGAGAATATCTGTGCCATCTTGCGCGATCTTGAAGGCATCCATTGATTTTTTAGCAATGTGTAAGCGTTTGAAATCTTTCTTCATCGCATGAGCAACATCCACTCGGAAACCATCAACGCCGCGATCCGCCCAGAAGCGAAGTGTCTTCAAGAAATCGAGTTGAACTTCTCGGTTATCCCAATTGAAATCTGGTTGTTCTGGTGCAAAGAGGTGCATGTACCACTGCCCCGGTGTGCCATCGGCATTAGTTGTGCGAGTCCATGCAGATGGTGCAAAGTGTGAAATTTCATCTGATGGTGGAATTTCACCATTCTTGCCGCGGCCATCTCTGAAAATATATCGATTGCGCGCCGGTGAACCTGGTTCAGACTTTAGAGCTTCTTGAAACCATAGATGCATATTTGATGAATGATTAGGAACGATATCGACGAAGACAGAAATATCTGCTTTGTGTAGCGCCTTCAACATCTTGTCGAAATCTTTGAGAGTTCCAAGACGTGGATCAACATTGCGATAATCAGCAACGTCATATCCACCATCTGCTAATTCGGACGGATAAAAAGGACTTAGCCATACAGCATCAAGACTCAGGGATTTTAGGTAATCAATTTTTGAAGTAATGCCCTTGATATCGCCAATTCCATCTGCGTTGGAATCTTTGAAGGAGCGCGGGTAGATCTGATAAATAGCAGCTTGGCGCCACCAATCTGCACTTTTCTTCATACCTCTACTTTAGCGCCCCTCAAGAATGACTCTGCATAATTGAGAGCGGGTAAGATTCAACATATTCATCAGCGGCGATAGGGGTATTGATGCTTGTTTCACTTATCTCTTCCGCAGATCAAGTCACTGATGCTCGTATGCATCGCTTATGTGGTGCACTTGTACGTAAAGGTATTGACGTTGAAGTGTGGGCATTAGGTTCTGCCAATGATGCACCCGCTGGAGTAGTTTTTCATAGAGCACCAGGCGGAAAAGGTTTTGCGTCGCGAGTGCTACGAGACATAGTTATTCCGCTTCGCGCGCGTGGTGATATTTGGATTGTTGTTGCACCTGATTTATTGCCGATGTCTTATTGGATGGTGAAACTTCGTGGAAAGAAATTAGTAGCCGATGTACATGAAGATTATTTCCAGCTACTTAAGGATCGTGCATGGGCGCATGGTTTGGTTGGATTTCTAGCGCGAATCATTGCTCGTTCGGCAACTCGTATTGCTGCTCGGGCGGACCTTACGACAGTGGCTGATGTACAGGTTCCGCCTTTTGATGCGCGAAATAGATTGGTAGTGCGCAACTTTCCTGATTTCACTTTACTAACACCAAGTGGTGAATTGTCTTCGCAACCACGTGCAATCTATATTGGTGATGTGCGCACCTCGCGCGGAATTAAAACAATTTTAGAAACAGCGCAACTCGCGCGGACATGGAACTTTGACATCATAGGAAATATTGCCGCTACCGATGCAGCATTCATTGATGCATGGAAATCCACAAATCCTGCGAGCGCACGTGTAACTTTTCACGGGCGCCTAGCTCCTGCGCAATCGTGGAAGTTTGCACGCGGTGCATGGGTAGGGCTTTCATTATTAGAATCAACACCAGCATTTATTGACGCAGTTCCAAGTAAGTTATATGAATATATGGCCAGTGGTCTTGCAACAATTTCAACACCGCTGCCCCGATGTATTGATTTAATAGAAAAAAGTAAGAGCGGGGTAATCGCTACTAATGCCAAAGATGTTGCAGCCGCACTCAATGCTTGGTCGGAGAATCCAACGCAACTAATTGAAATGCGCAGTAATGCAGTTATGTGGACCACATCTCATCTCGATGCCAATGCTGAATATGAGGCATTCGTAGGCTCAATTCAGGCTCTCGCGCACTCGTCACGGTAGGCTCGCGTTATGGCCACAATGATTGCCGCAACAGCTGATGTAGATGCAAGTGCATCCATTGGTGAAGGTTCAAAGATTTGGCACTTGGCCCAAGTGCGCGATGGTGTTGTCATGGGAGAGAACTGCATCGTCTCGCGCGGTGCATATATCGGTTCAGGTGTTCGAATTGGTGATAATTGCAAAATTCAAAATTATGCATTGGTCTACGAACCAGCAGTTTTAGGTGATGGTGTATTTATTGGTCCCGCCGTTGTTCTTACTAATGATCAATATCCGCGCGCTGTGAATCCAGATATGACTCTTAAAAGTGGATCTGATTGGGATGCAGTAGGAGTAAGCATTGGTGATGGCGCCAGTATCGGCGCGCAATCAGTCTGTATCGCTCCTGTGAAAATAGGTGCCTGGGCACTTGTTGCTGCAGGCTCGGTAGTGACTAAAGATGTCCCCGATTTTGCATTAGTGGCTGGAAATCCAGCAAAAAGAATTCGTTGGGTGGGTCGTGCAGGGGCTCCGCTTGAGAATATCGGCGATAATCGCTTCCGTTGCCCCATCACTGGGGAGTTATATCTAGAGGAAAACTCACAACTTTTGACGCAATTAGAAAAGGGATAAGAATGATTCCAGCAGCAAAACCAATAATTGGCGATGAAGAGCGCGAAGCAGTTGATCGCGTACTTCGCTCTGGAATGTTGGCACAAGGGCCAGAAGTAAAAGCATTTGAAGATGAATTCTCGGCTCACGTAGGTGGACGTCATTGCGTTGCAATGAACTCTGGCACATCAGCTCTGCATTTAGGTTTCATCGCAGCTGGAATCAACCCTGGTGATGAAGTAATCGTTCCTTCATTCTCATTCGCAGCAACTGCAAACTCTGTCGTACTAGCTGGCGCAGTGCCCGTCTTTGCAGATATCGATCCAAAGACTTTCAATTTAGATCCAGATCACGTTGAAACTTTGATTACGAAAAAGACTAAAGCAATCATGCCTGTGCACCTTTATGGCCATATTGCTGCGATGGATCGCTTTGATGAAATCTCCAGCAAATATGGTGTAAAAATTATTGAAGATGCCGCTCAAGGCCACCTTGCTTCACTGAATGGTCGCAACTCAGGTGAATTTGGAGTTGTTGCCTCGTTCTCGTTTTATCCAACAAAAAATATGACTGCGGGCGAAGGCGGAATGGTTGTTACAGATTCTGCGGAAGTTGCGCGCACATTGCGCTTACTTCGCAACCAAGGTCAAGAAATTCGCTACCAAAATGAAATTATCGGATTCAACACTCGTATGACAGATATCCATGCTGCCATTGGTCGCGTCCAGTTAGCCAAACTTCCAGGCTGGACAAAGCAACGCCAAGATAATGCCGCATACCTCGATGCAAATCTCAAAGGCGTAGTTGTTCCTTACGTTCAAGCAAATACAAAGCATTCATATCATCAGTACACAATCAGAATTCCTGGTGGTTCAGCACAAAAGCGTGATGCATTCATGGCAGCAATAACTGAAAAGGGCGTGGGCTGCGGTGTTTATTACCCAACTCCTATCCATCGCCTTCCATCATTTAATCTCTCACTCAATCTTCCTGAAACAGAATTAGTAATCAAGGAATGCGTTTCATTGCCAGTGCACCCATCACTGAGCGCTGATGACTTGAAAACAATTGTCTCTGTAGTCAATGAAGTTGCGGCATCTCTCTAATATGGCTGAGAAAAAATTGCGCGCAGGCCTTGTTGGCCTTGGAATGATGGGGCGCCACCACGCACGCGTATTGAGTTCTCTTGATGGCGTTGAACTCGTTGCGGTATCTGATCCGATGGGCGATCCACATGGTGTTGCTGGCGGACGAAAACTATTTTCTTCAGTGACTGATCTGATCAAACAAGGAATTGATTATGCAATGGTGGCAGCTCCTACTGCATTCCACGAAGAGTTAGCGTTAGAACTTGCAGAAGCTGGAGTTCACGCTCTCGTTGAAAAACCATTAGCTGTTGACACTCCTGCCGCACAAAAAATTTATGAAGCATTCCGTTCACGCGGATTAGTCGGCGCAGTGGGACATATCGAACGCTACAACCCAGCTCTACAACAACTTCGTGCACGTCTTGATGCTGGCGAACTTGGTGATGTCTATCAAATTACAACTCGTCGACAAGGACCATTTCCAGCGCGCATCGCCGATGTTGGCGTTGTAAAGGATCTTGCAACTCATGACATCGATCTGACTGCGTGGGTTGCACGCTCTTCATATATTTCTGTTTCAGCCCAGACTGCACATAAATCAGGGCGACCACACGAAGATATGGTTGCAGTTGTTGGTCAATTACAAAATGGAATTATCACTAATCACCTCGTCAACTGGCTCACTCCATTCAAAGAGCGTCTCACCATCGTTACAGGTGAGCGGGGCGCACTCGTAGCAGATACTTTGACTGCGGATCTCACTTTCTATGCAAATGCATCCGTTGACACGCAATGGGATTCAGTTGCAGCATTTCGCGGCGTCAGTGAAGGAAATGTTATTCGCTATGCCTTTGCTAAGCCTGAACCGCTCAAAGTAGAACATGAAGCTTTCCGCGATGCCGTTCTCGGTTTACCGGGTGCCACCGAAAGAATTGTGACAATGGAACAAGGTCTTGCAACAGTTGCAGTTGCTGGTGCAATCCTGGAGAGTGCAGCGACTAAGAAAGTAGCAACACTATGAAAATTGCAGTCGTCGCCCTTGGAAAGATTGGTTTACCCCTAGCAGTTCAATTCGCAAATAAAGGTCACCACGTGATTGGTTGCGATGTGAACCAAAAAACTGTTGACATGATTAACGCCGGAAATGAACCATTTCCTGGTGAAGCCCATCTTGATGAATACCTAAAAAAAGTTGTTGCATCTGGTCATCTCGTTGCAACAACTGATACCAAATCAGCCGTTGCCCAAGCAGATGCTGTCGTCGTCGTTGTTCCACTCTTTGTAGATAATGATGGCGTGCCCGATTTTGGTTGGATGGACGCCGCTACTGAAGATATTGCCAAGGGACTAAAAGTTGGCACTCTTGTTTCCTATGAAACAACGTTACCGGTTGGAACAACGCGAAATCGATTTGCGCCCGCACTTGAAAAAATTTCAGGCCTCAGAGCAGGCGTCGACTTCCATCTCGTATTCTCACCAGAGCGTGTACTTACTGGCCGAGTCTTTGCTGATCTTAGAAAATATCCCAAGCTTGTAGGTGGCATTGATTATGCAAGTACTCACGCAGGAATTGAGTTCTACAAGCAAGTTCTAGATTTTGATGATCGTCCTGATCTCACCCAAGCAAATGGCGTGTGGGATATGGGCTCTGCTGAAGCAAGTGAAATGGCAAAACTGGCGGAGACAACATATCGCGATGTAAATATTGGACTTGCTAATCAGTTCGCAATATTTGCTGAGACAGCAAATATTGATATCTCTAAAGTTATCTCTGCCTCGAATTCACAACCATTTAGCCATATCCACCAACCAGGTATTGCAGTTGGTGGGCATTGCATTCCAATCTATCCGCGCTTTTACTTATGGAATCATCCAGAGGCAACTGTTGTCCGTGCTGCACGCGAAGCAAATGCAGCAATGCCTGCGCACGCAGTCTCAATCTTGGCTGATGCAATGGGTTCATTGAAGAATAAGAATGTTGCAGTCCTTGGTATTTCATATCGCGGTGGCGTAAAAGAGAGTGCATTCTCTGGTGTATTTCCAACGGTCAATGCTCTTACTAGCGCTGGTGCCAATGTCTTTGTACATGACCCTATGTATACCGATGAAGAAGTTACTCAGTTGGGCTTCAAGGTTTATGCAATGGGTGGTGCAATTGATGCCGTCATTCTTCAAGCAGATCACGCTGAATATAAATCACTAACGTCAACATCATTTCCTGGAGTTCGAGCAATCGTTGATGGCCGTCGCTCAATGAACCAGAGTAATTTTCCTGGCGTTGAATTCCGAGTTATTGGTGCGCCGGCTCACTAACGAGAGTAAAAGGTAAGTGTGCTCTGCCTATTGGTGAAGCATTAGCAATTCGGTTATAAACCGATAACAAATTATCTGCCTGTCGTTCCCAACTTCTCTCCTGTAAAACTTCGTGCGTATAAACCATTTGATACTTGGCTTTATTAGCTAAAACCTTCTGTACCGCTTGCGTAAAATCTTTAACATCTTCGGCAATAAATACTTCTCCATTGCCGAGGCGTCTTACTTCAGCAGCCATTGTTCGTACATCACTTACAACAATAGGTAATTTCGCTTGCATATATTCACCAAATTTAGTAATCAGAGATATCTCATGATTTTGCTTATGGTGAATAGGAATCAAGCCAATATCTGCTGATGATAAGTAGGAGACAAGTTCGGAGTTTGGAACGTAGGGCAATACATGAAAGCGAGCTTTTAGATTCAAATACTTAGATTGCAGATCAATGACAGTTTGATTACTTGGGTTTGCAATCAATGCAAGGTGGACATCAGGCAAGGTTTTCATTGCCTCAAGCGCAGTTACTACACCTCGTTGTGGTGCCACTGCCCCCGAATAGACCATGAGTGCAACATCATTATTTATTCCACAGTCTTGGCGCATATTACGTGTACACGGTTGTTGACCTTCTACAAGTGGGTCATTAGCAACTAATTCTGGACGTACTTTTAGGTCTAGATGTGGAATCAATAAATCTGACATTCCTTCACTCACCGATAAGACAGCAGATGCCGATGCGCAATATCTTTTCTCCTCGCGCGAATAAACTTTTTTATACCCTGCATTCAGATGCGAAACGCCAGGTACATATTCATGCGCGTCATAGACAAGATGTGCAATGTGACCTTGTGTGGCTAAATATTCAATCAGGGCTCCTGCTACTGGCAGTGCGGTGTAATCATGGGCGTGAATAACATCAGGCTTATATTCCAGGGCAATGGGTTTGAGAGTTGAAAGCGCACGGGAAAGATTTGGAATTGCAGGATCGCGCGTGGGCATAAATTTCGCGTTGAATTTACGTTTATAGTGTCGAATTGCGCGGGCTACAAAGGCTGCAGATTTTTGTTTCACAACAACTTTGAGGTGAACTCTTTTTATAGTTGCATATCCAATGCGGAGTTGGTCATTATGCAAGCTGATTCGGGCCCCGCACACCAAGACATCCCAGCCAGCATTTCCTAGGGACCAAGCACATTTGAGAACTCGAGAATCTTCAACAACTCCATTGAGCACAATATGCATTGCGCGTGGAGAGGAATTCATTTCAATAGTTTATCTGGCAAATTAGAAATAGTGCGGATATTGACTACGAACGCAAATGCCCACGTTCATTCATACTACGTACTGCCCGAAGGCCATCACTTGGCCAAATAGAAATCTGAGAAATAGAACATGGCGCTACATCGATATGAAAAATACTTTCCGAGGAAGTTCCCATCGCTAGTCGCGCCGCAATTTTGATTACAAGATGATGGGCAACCACTAGAACAGTTTGACCTGGATACATGTAAGCAATTTTTTCAAGTCCTGCTTCAATTCGAACTGCCATAGCGTCGTATGACTCACCTTGTGGTGGAGCTACAGCAGTAGAGGTAGTCCAAGCTTCATATTCGTTAGGAAATTTTTCTTTTACTTCTTCTACTGAGAGTCCATCCCACAATCCAAAATCACATTCCAGCCACAGGTCATCAAATATCGGTTCTAATTTTGTTGTTTGAGTGATCTTTTCGCCCGTTTGTTTGGTGCGTTTGAGTGGCGAGACTATGAGGACTTCGCCATTTAATTTTGCTACTTCTTGTGCAACTAATTGCGCTTGGGCAAGTCCGGTACTTGTAAGTTCTGGATCGAGAACGCCTTGTCCAGAAAACTTTCGATCAGGAGTCAAAATAGTTTCGCCATGGCGAATAAAGAAAATATTTGTCGCCGTCTCACCATTGCGTAGTCGATCTGTTAGGTAATTGAGTTGTCGTGGCGCTGGTTGTGTTTCACCATCGAGTGCCTTATTGGCCAAGCGATCTGCGTGTGAATTCAAATCACGTGGAATCCATGTGTAAGAAACAAGTGAGGGGTCATGAGCGCTTCGTGCATCTTGAGCCAGTGTTCGCATATCCGCATGCTTTATCTGCCAGCGACCAGACATCTGTTCTACAACTAATTTGCTATCCATTTTTACATCAATTGTTGCTTGAGAATCGATCTTATTTATTGCTCGTAGCCCTGCAATAAGTCCGCTGTATTCAGCGACGTTATTTGTTGCTATTCCGATGACGTCAAAGAGTTCGGCCAGAATATTTCCATTCTCGCTTACGACTGCTCCATAACCTGCCGCACCTGGGTTACCACGTGAACCGCCATCGGCAGTGAGTGTGAAGTGACGAGCCATTTAGTGCACTCTCACCAAGATGCATCGACATTCTTCACATCGCACTACTTCATCTTCAGGAAGGGCGGCAATTCGACCAATTTCTACTGTGTTCACAGATAGATGGCAACCTTTGCATTGACCACCGACGAGTGCTGCTGCACCAGTTCCACTCCCACTTCGAATTTTTTCATAAAGTTGCGCAAAAGTTGTATCTACTGAAGCCAATGTCTCTGATCTCTCTTTTGCTATGGATTCAATCTCGTTATTCAATGTAGCCAGAGCATTTTCTTTACGAATTTCTAGGTCTGCAATATCAGTAGCTAGAGACTTTTCTTCATTTTCTAATTCAGAAATTCGAGTATTGATTCCTTCAACTCTCATCATAATTTCTAATTCAATTTCTTCTAATTCACTTCGACGAAGATTCAAACTACCGACTTCGTGTTGAAGTTGTTCCAATTCTTTAGGTGAGGCATTTCCACTTGAAAGCCGAGCTTCATCTCGGGTAATTCGCGTAACAATTTGCTCAACATCGCCTTCGGCGCGCAAGAGCTCGCGCTTTACGTCACTGAGTTCAGTCTGGGCAGCAATGCGAAGATCACGCGCATTATTGGCTTTGATAATTGTCGAACTCAGTTCAATTGCTTCCGGTAAATTCTTTATCTTGTTTGCGAGCGCACTTGTTGCAAAGTCAAAACCTTGGATATCTAGAATGCTGCGCTGGTCTTGTGGGCTGGCTTTCATTTCGCCTCCGACCATTTGATTGCATGTAATTGTTTGAAACTGGTGGGCGCTGAGGGTTTCGAACCCCCGACATCCTCGGTGTAAACGAGGCGCTCTACCACTGAGCTAAGCACCCTAACGTCGGCAGTTGTTTTCACACCTGCCTAGCTAGTGACAAAATCTTACTTCACAACTGCGAAAGTACGAATTCGCCCGCATAAAAGAGTGAGATTAGAGGGCAGATATTGCGCTTTTGTAATCAGCAATATTGCGAGCATCACCCAAACCATTGACTACCTGCCAACGAAGTATGCCTTCTTTATCGATGATAAATGTTCCACGCATTGCACAACCAAGATCTGCATTGAAAATTCCATATGCCTTTGCAGCCTCACCATGTGGCCAGAAATCAGAGAGCACTGGGAACTTGTATCCCTCTTGCTCAGCGAAGATTCGTTGGGTGTGCATCGAATCGCATGAGATTGCAAGGAGTTGGACATTCTCATTCTGAAAAGCTGCGAGGTCATCACGGATTGCACAGAGTTCGCCGGTGCATGTTCCAGTGAAAGAAAAAGGAATAAAAAGAACAACT
>Ga0136642_1001244_pt1 | contig 11221 bp, 18 predicted proteins | sample LowCatLa1302831Y_FD_115313 | JGI IMG/M metagenome (GOLD analysis project Ga0136642, IMG submission 115313) | Freshwater microbial communities from Lower Cathedral Lake, Yosemite National Park, California, USA - 13028-31Y | ecosystem: Environmental > Aquatic > Freshwater > Lake ... | reverse complement strand
TAAACTGTGCCGATTATTCATCGCATATTATAAGCCTAAAATATCCCCTGAATAAAAAGCGCTCCCACCATTCACCTCCGTCCCATATCGGCCGATATGGGACATGGGTGGGTGGTGGGAGTGCTTTTTATTCAGTGGATATTTTGGATGGGGAATATGCGATGAATAATGGAGGTGCGGAATATTCACCGCGGATTTTGAGGGATTTCGTTGTTTTTATGAATAGTGGAAATGAAAAATAGTAATTTAGTTGATTTAAGAGCAATTTATATTAGAATATTTACAATATAATTAAAATGGACGGTTATAATGCTATATTTAAAAATTCTATAAATAACTTTAATAATTTAAACGATATAGATAAACTCGAAAATTTAAAATTTTTTCGCACTGGAACTGCTTCTCATATTTTTAGTTTTATTCATAATAATGATAAACCACCAAATCAAGATGCAATTAATATATCTAAACAAATTGATGATGTTTTATATGATAAATACTACAAACGCTGTTTAGAATATCCTAAGATTGGCTATAATTTTACACCTAACAACTTATTTTACGACGAGTGTGATAGTCATCATATTATGATGTCTATTATATTATTTAAAAATATTAAGGATACTATAAATACTATTGTTGAGATTGGAGCTGGTTATGGTGGATGGTTGTATTTAAATTTAAATATAGTTTCTTTTAATAAATGGGTAATGATTGATTTACCTCATCTTGGATCATTACAAGAATTTTATCTTAATCATTATAATGTTCCAAAAGAACGTTATGAGATTGTATCTGCTTTTAATTATAATGGCTTAAATAAAATGAATGATTTAATAATAGGTGCTCATAGTTTAAGTGAATTCGCATTAGATGTATTTATTGAGTACTTTAATCATTTTATTAAGTATTCTAAATATTTATTCTATGCATATTGTAAATGTGTACATTTAGAATTAAATGCTAAAAAATTAGAACTAATAATGCAATATTTTGAAATTGTTATTGAAATACCCAGTGAAAATAATAATGTTTCTAATATTTTATTTAAAAACAAGACAGTATTCATTTAATGTATTATTATCTTATAGTTATGTTTTGGTTCATTATATAAATTATTTAGTACAGATGTGTAAGATATAAAGCTCTTCTATTTAAGAATAACATAATGTTAATCTGTAAATAATAAATATGTTTACTTATGGTTTTAAACATGGTATTAAACACTCTTTCGCTTATATGAATAATGAACCAATTGATAATTTTGTAAAAAATGCGTTTTTTTCATCTTGGGAAGAAGATACATTTAATATTTTTGATCAGGTAAAAGATATTAATGGAATCGCAATAGATATTGGTGCATGGATCGGAACAACATCAATGTGGCTTTCACATAATTTTAAAAATGTAATTGCTATAGAAGCAGATAAAGAGTCTTTAAAATATCTTAAACTAAATTTACTTGAATCTAAATGTAATAATGTTTTTATATATGAACAACCTATCGGAAAATCTAATAAAAAAGTTTATTTTGGACCAAGAGGCTCTTTACTTAATGAATCAATGTCACATATTAAAAATAGTAAAACTAATATACATGATATTGAAATAGATTCTATTACATTTAATGATTTAAAAATACCTGAAAATTCATATATTAAATTTATTAAATGTGATATTGAGGGTGGTGAAGAAGATATTGTTGAAGAATTATTAAATTTTTCTATTAAAAATAATTCACAAGTTTGGTTATCTTTTCACTTAGATTGGTGGACAGATAAAAATCTTCAACGATTTGAAAATATCTTTAAAAATTTTAATACAAATGTAAGTAATCCTATAGATTATATTTATAAAAACCCATTTGGCTCAATCTTATTTACACCAATTAATTGTTCTTAATTATTTATAACTCATCTAGTTTGTATTAATTTTTATCATTATATAAGATTTATATTTGTTATATTTATTAAGATTATGAATATATTATTAACCGGTGCTGCTGGTGGTATTGGATCTACACTTGGGTATAATTTATACAAACAAGGTCATAATTTAACACTAATAGATAACTTTAGAAATGGACATCGTGCGAATTTATCTATAAATAATGAAAGCTTTGGAAAATTTATAGAATGTGATATTTGTGATGTAGACTTATTTAATAAATTGTATGGACAACAGTTTGATTGTATTATACATCTTGCTGCAATTACTGAATTACCCGATTGTGAATCAAACCCTGAAGACACTATACGTGTTAATGTTATTGGTACAATGAATATTTTTGAATGTGCTCGAAAATTAAATATTTCGCATATAATTTTCGCAAGTACAAGTGCAGTATATGAAAATAATAAAGAGTTACAATTTACAGAAGACTTACAAGTTTCACCAAAGTTATGGTATTCTCTTTCCAAAAAAATGGCGGAAGATGTATGTGAATCTTATCGCACTAATTACAATATGACTATTACTACATTACGTTTCTTTAATGTATTCGGACCAAGACAGGATTTATATCGTAAAAACCCTCCTTTAATTAATTATTTAGTTCGAGAATTTATTGCTGGTAAAAAACCTCTCCTTCATTCAACAGGAAATCAACAACGAGATTACATTCATGTAGATGATGTAATTGAAATTATCAAACAATGTATTATAAACAAACCGAATACTACCTTTAATGTATGTACAGAACAACTATTATCAGTCAGAGATATTGTATCATGTGTTCAAGAATCGCTCAACGTATCTATTGAACCAATTTATCGAGATGCTGTTAAATTATGGGATTCATATCCTGCATTATTTAGTGGATACTATCCTCTATTAGAAAAAGTTGTAGTATCAGAAACAAATAAATATTCAAAAGGTTCTAATCAAAAAGCTCTATCTATGTTAAACTGGGTACCAAATATAGATTTAAAAAAAACTATTAAACGTGTTGCGATTGAAATTAAAGAAACCTTACTTAAAGATATATAAATAGATTTATTATAAATATTTAACAATGAATAAAAGAACTAAATGTGTAATATGTACAACACCTACTTTGAATGAATTTGTTTGTTTAAAAAATTTTCCAATTAAATGTTGTTCTGATACAAATGAAGTAGATAATATTACATGGGATATGAGTATTGGTAAATGTAGTGAATGTGAATGTTCTATTGAACATGTTAAATTTGCAATTGAATCAGTTGGATATCCAATGCAAAATATATATTTCCATAAAGGAGATATTAGAGCAGTTAATATTGAAGACATACCTATAAAAATTGCAAATCTACGGTTAGATAATGATTGGTATGAATTATATAAATTTGAATTACCAATATTTGAACCAAATGTAACAAACGGTGGAGTTATAACAATTGACGACTATGGACATTGGAATGGTTGTAAAGAAGCTGTAGATGATTATATTAATGGAAAAAATATTAATTTAATAAAGATTGATTATACTGGTGTTTATTGGATTAAACATACTTAATATAATTATTTTAAATACTGTTATTTTTTAAGATGTGCTTGTACATCAAGTATCATATTAATTCTTTATTTGAAAATAAGTGATTGTAAAGCACGTCTATAAGACATAATGATAGTGTCATATTTTCCTGGTTGTCCCTTGGAGACAAAGGTCGGATCTTGAGCTTCAAGTATCTTTCGATCCTGTTCTACTATTTCTTTTCCCATTGCGACAAAGAGCTCACTCGGAACTCCAAAGTTTTGAGAAAAGACAACAAACATTTTGGTTCTAGTATCAGTCATTGGCAAAAGAGTTACAAAAGTCATGAGTTTCTTTCCATTAGCTAGAATAACATCAGACCAAGTTGTGTAAGGGACGACAAATGTGTGGAAATTTTTGGTATTTGAAATTCCAAAAAGCTGACTCGTCAGGGCGTAACGATTTGGGATATAGTCAAACTCAATTGTATTTTCAGTATGATTTACATTACGAGGCTCCTCATCTGCAGTTCCAAAGCCAAGACCATTGGCATGGACCCAGCTTGCATGGCTCGAATCAATGCCATTTTCAATGATAAGTTGTGCGCACTGCTCGATTTCAGTCTCGAAACAGGACGAATGAAAGCCGTTTGTATTCAAATTTGGCACAGCTGGCGGATCAAGAAGGTTGTGGAGCTCCCAAGGACGTGCCCATACAAAGCCATCTTGTTCTTTTATGACAAATTCAGGGATTGTATTTTCAATAGGACCATTCCATGGTTGAATAACTTTTGAAGAGTTGGTCTTCCAACCGTGATATGGACAGACGACACACCCATCATTTGATAACTTGCCATTTGATAAACTTGCACCTCGATGGCGGCACTGATCGAGAATAACATGAATTTCGTTCGATGTCAAGTATTTCCACACGGCGTAGTTTTTATTTTTCAATGTAACCTTTGTCGGTATATTGGGTTTGAGAATAGATGTACGAGTCAAAGCTATCCATCCTTCCATCTTACCTATAGAACACATAACAACTTTATATAGTTTGCTAGAATACACAAAAATTGATATTTATTTAAAAATTATGACATAAACAATATAAATAAACATGTTTAGCATTGTACGAGTGCCGATTGTGCGCTGCACATGGGTTCGATTTGTCATGGGTAAGCCTTACACAGGCGAAGATTTGAAGGAACTGTGGGAGTATAATAATGCAAATATAAAAGATAAAAACTCTATCACAATTGAAGAGGTGGAAAAAAATTCTCCCACTGTGAAAAGGTTCTCCAAGTCGTTTCAAACCTATCTTGACAACTTAATCGCCGAAGATTTGAAGAAAATTATTGAAAAGAAGTAACTGCCAACCAAAAGTGCTTAAAGAAGTATATATTGCTCACTAATTATCTTTCATAATTATTCACAATAGCTAGTGATTTTAGTACTTGTTACCTTTAAGATTTGTTTGTATATCAAGTAACAAATCTAAATACTGCGCATTTTTGTTTGTTTTTGTCTCAATTAAATGAGCTGTTTGTTTGATAATTTCTAAATTAAGACCTTTCATAAATTTTTGTTCATCTTTTATAATTTCTTTATAAGTATCTACTACATACTTCATTGCTTGTTTATCATGATGTGTTGCCATTTATGAATATAATATCCTTAAACATCTAGAAATTTCAATTTTTGTACTTTAAATCAAATAAAACTGCGTATTTTTAAAATTTTTATGTTCTTAATTTAAGAATTAATTACTTTTATATAGTTAAATGACTATGACTACTCTCAATCTTTTTCCAACCCCAGAGCTTTGCAAAAAATGTATTCACTATAACTCAAAAGATAAGACGTGTGTTCGCTCTATTGTAGCTGTATCTAAATCTAAAGTATTTTATGACTTTGCCAAAACTATTCGAAACGACCCGAAAAAATGTGGTATTGATGCACTGTGGTTTCAGGAAGCAGAACCATAAATAAGCTTATTTTTATGACTCAGTTTTTATTTTTAAATTTTTTATATATGCTGGGTGAATTTCTGTTAATATATAACACTTGTCTGGTTCATCTATCCAATGATTTATTTTTCCTGTCTCGTAATTAAATTCCCATTCGTATCGATCTTTATTTATAGAATATCTGTCTAATCTACTAAGTAAAAAACGTTCAATTCCCATTCCATATCCATACCAATAAGTACGTTCAGGATTTTGAGTCGTTTTCCATATTGGTGCGACGAATATGTGGGAACCGATACGGTTTGGTGGAAATTTGAGAAATATACATAGCTCTATTGTAAAACCTAAAATTTGGCGTTCTCTTCTGTCTGAAAAATATGCAATATTCTGTATTATTTCTCGTGATAAATATGGAAGTTGGTTATTTTCGGTCATTTTTGTTTTTCTTACATATAATGGGTATGTTTTTAAATCATCTATATATAGATTATATGATTAAAATAATATTATTATTCACTCTATTTTTAATGTGTATATTTAGTTATAGTTTATATGAACCATTTATAAATTCGGAGTATCCTTGCAGAGTATATTTATCGGATCGTGATTTTCTTAAACATATGATAACTCATCATCAAATGGCGGTTGATATAAGTGTTGTGCATAGTAAAAATACTACAAATGCTATTATTATGAAAATATTGAGAGAGCTTATATGGACACAACAATATGAGATAGCTATGATGTTACAAGAATTAAATAATAAAACTGAAAATATTTCAATAATAGACAGTGAACAAAAATTCATTCCAACAGTTTCATCATTTATATATCCCAATACAATTGGACTTACAAATACTTATTGTGATCCAGCTTTTTTTACTTCAAACCATCATAATATGAAAACTATGATTTTAACTGATAAGCAATATATATTACATATGATACCTCATCATCAAGTAGCGATTGATATGTGTAAACTTGTTTTGAAATATACTAAAAGTGATTATATTATTTACTTAGCATATCGGATGATACGAGAACAAGAGGCAGAAAATATTTTACTTAATAATTTATTACATAGTTCTTTTATAACACTTGAAAATAGCAACTAATACACACTTTGTTAGTGATTTTATAAAAATTGAAAATAACTATAAACTAGCAACTATGACGCACTCTGTTGGTGATGTTGTTGAAGTGACAATGTATGTACCGGTTACATTTAAAGCTATTATCAAAGACTGCAGTCCGGCAATTAAATTTGAATATGAAGATGATAACGATGTTACATATGCGCAGTTTCCAAAGACTTATACTGTAACGCCAATTAATCGTGAGGTTAGTGTTAGATTAGACGATGCTGAGTATAAAAATATTAATAGTGTTCATATAAAATAATATATATGGACAAAAGCAATTTTAAACAAATAACATGAAACGTTTATTAAATAAACTCTATACACTTGGATATTTAGCAGGTGTAGTTGCAGGATATATCATTGGAAGATTTAAAAATTGATTTAAAATTAGTCAATATCTTGTATAAGAGCACTAGCATTTCTATTTCAAAAGATTTATACATAGCTTTCACCATTTGTTTCATCATAAATGCGGTTGCGGCGATCGCTTACAGCTACATAGTATTCTTTGTATTTTTCAGGTGTTAGTTCAATATAAAGGGTTTTATCGGGTTCTTCTTTTGTAATAATAATTTCTTCAACGATAACATCCGAGTTCATTAGATATGGTGTGAATTCAGTAACTAATGTATAATCATCGTTAATATCTGTTGATGATGTTGATGCTGTTGATGTGTTGGAATATATTTGAGTTTCATTTAGTAGTATTTCATTCTTAAAAAGTACTACATTTGTAGCAAACCTTGAGCGAATATTCAGTCCAAAGAAAGCTGTAGCAGATTGCAGGAAAACTGCGGCGATTATTAGAACACTCATCTTCATTTTTATAGTTTTGAAGATAAAATAGTGGATAAAATCAATTTTTAATGAAAATGTTAATTTAATAGTGTATTAATGATGACGAAAGAACGATTGGCCCTATGCAAATTTAAAAATTGAATAAAATCTTTATTTTTGTAATGAATGAAATTCGATGTCTAATAATGAAGAACTTGATATAGCTATTTGGAGAGAGCTTCCTTTTGATATGTATGAATATATTGTGAGGATGCTTGATATTGATACTCGTTTAGCGCTTAAGATTCACCCACGCAAATTGACTATTCCAAAAAATATATCTGGTTTTCAAGCCAATAATAAAATATTCCACTATTTAGTTGATAGAAAAAGTTTGATTGAAATTAATATATATGAATATGGTGATGTTAGAATGCAATTTATTACAAATATTGATTATGATAAAAAAACAACTATGTGGACATTGAACAATAAAATAACCACAGTATGTGAGACATTTGTTACATATCCAATTGGTGGTCTTAGACAATCATTTATCAATTGTCCTAATACGTGGGACCCTCCAAGTTTTCAATTAGATATATTACCTAATTTTATATACGATTCATAAGAATTTATTAGCTTTATTATTAGCTTTATTATTAGCTTTATTATTCATCTTTCCAAAGTCATGTACCTAAAGTTAGCTTACATATGAGTGATTTTTGTAAATGAATGATATAAAGCTATATGTTTAAGATAATATAATGGTTACTATATATGTGTTAAAATGTGAAAAAGAGAAGTACTATATTGGAACTACTAAAAGAGCTGTTAGCGATAGGGTGCTTGAACATTTTAATAATTGTGGAAGTGAATGGACGAGACTTTATAAACCTATTGAAGTTATTGAAACCATTGAGAATGCTGATTTATTTGATGAAGATAAATATACTAAGATCTACATGAGCCGTTTTGGTATTTGGAATGTTCGAGGTGGATCATATACAACTTTAATGTTGAATACTGCACAAAAAGGTTGCATTGAACAAGAATTACGTCATTGTACTCATAGTTGTTATCTTTGTGGTTCAAAAAAGCATTTATCTTTTAATTGTACTAATTTATTAAATAGAGACACTATTCCAGACGATTACTAATAAGTACAATACTATCGGCGTGTTTATGAACAAATAAGGTATTGCTCACTTGTTCAGCGTCTTTTTGTTTAATTGTGACAATATTAACGTGTCTATAATTGTATTCGATTCCTATAGCTACATCAACTGCAGCAAGAAGTGCAGACGAGCCACGCATTCCACGAGTCATATCCTTCCCACAATGATGAATATAAAGTAGGGCACAATCCAGATTTTTTTTAACTACATCAAATTTATTTATAAACAGCGACGTATCTCTTGTTGAATTTTCTTCGACACCCACCATTGCTCGCGCGAGAGTATCTATAATTATTAAGGATGTCTTAGTATTGTATTTTGTTTCCAAGTCTTGTATTTTTGATACAAGGTATTTCATATTCTCCTCGCTATGGATTATAAGATGCTGAAATGGTATTGTTATAAAAGCTGAAGTATCAGCAATCTTGTGGTAATCATGCCAGGCTTTAGAGCGCTTTGAAATACCATGTAAACCTTCGCCTACTAAATATATAACCAGCCCTGGTTTATGCAATTGGTTATCATGCCAATTTAATCCATTAGTTATATGAAGGCCCATATCAAGTGCGAGGAAACTTTTAAAACTTGCAGGAGGTCCATAAGCTATACAGGTCCCATTTTCAGGTATAAAATTTTCGATAAGCCATTTATGCTGAAGAACTTTATCAAGCTTTCGCAATGTGTATGATTCAAATGGATTTGTATTCGCCATATTAGTAAATGACTAATGAGTAGTAGTCTTATATTTTCATTTTTTACTTAAGCATTTTATATAGTATCTATTGTAATAACTAAACTATAATTATTATAACTACTATGAAACAAATAGTGATCGATCCTATACATATTGGTAAATATCCATTAGATGTTGTATTTGAAAAAGTCTTTGGTAAAAAAATGTTAAAAAAAATACACGGTGAAAGTGTCGAATCAAGCGACTGGGACATTAATAATAAGCGGATTATCAAGTTTTGTGTTGAATTTGATGAAATTCCGTCTGAACTGAAAGATTTACTTGGTAATAATAAAGTTAATATTACGAGCAAGCAAACAAGATATATTGAAAGAAATCGTGTGAATGTAAATAATCGTATTACGATGAATATAATGTTTTCAGAGTTATTTTCAATTGAACCTGAATTTTATATTGAAGCAACACGAGATGGTGTATATTTTAGTGGACGAATTCAACATAATGCAGTTCTTCCTCCTCCATTGAATAGAATTGCTGAAAGTTTTATGATGGAAAGAAGTCAAAAAGAAATTGAAATGTATAAAAAAGCGCTTTTAAAATTACATTCGAAAAATTGAAATCTTTTATAATTTTTTGTTTATAAATCCTTACAAAGATGGGTTGGGGGCTCTGTATTCAGCAAGATGAATATGGTTTCGTGCAGATTCCTGATGCCGACTTCTTCACCGATGCTTCGGACTATGAAGGTATTCCACCACACGCTTATGATCTAATTTATAAGTGTATGGATGAAGATCATCGTCGCGAAATTGATATGGCTCGGGACGAGATTGATCTAGATTTTGCTCGAGAAACTGCGAAAGAAGCATTTGATTGTGCGAAACATGTCGATTATGAAGATGACAAGCAGATGTGGAAACTTCATCACACAAAAATGAAAGAATTGCAAGAACAAATGAGAACGTATACAGCTGCGATTAAAACAAATAAGCCTCTTGTTGAAAAGGCAAAAGCTGATATTGACTTATTTCTTATTACGAATAAAGCGACTCAAACAACACTTGAAAAAGATATTGATGATTTGAAAGCTGCCCTTCAAGCAAAAGAAGACAACTATGAAGAATTAATGCAACCATTAATAGCTCTTCAAGATGCCCTTGAAGAGTATAAAGCACCTGAAAAGTCTAAGCGAAAGCTACAAAAAATATTGAATGCTGAAAAAGAGTGGGCAGCAGAGCAGCGAAGCAATGAATAAAACTTATTTAAGTCAAATTATGAACATCTGTTCTTGCTATAACTACACCTGTCGTGAGAGCTTTGCGAACATATATAAGAATTTTTGATCTAACTAGATATCTATTATCAATTTCTGTATGAGTATTATAAATATTTTGAAAATAAGTATTACCATATGCTATTTGATTAAAAGTTATATTTTTATAAATCTTATATGAGTATACTGGTTCTTCTTGGTCTATAAAATCATCTACAATATAATACGATAAAATGTGCAGTGATTTTAAATCTGGTAAGTATTTTGCAATATAGCCAGTTTGTTTAACTGGAAGATGAGTATCAAGAAGTTGTTTATGGTCGGGCGATATGATACGATTTCGAATAGGCATTTTAAAAGCGCGGCGAATATCTATTGTATCAACAAAAGACATAATATGAAAAAATAGTGAATTTGGCAGACTCTTCCAACATTTTGCCATTTCTACTGTTTTTGTCATTTTCTAATATTGGTCTATATGATTAATGAGTTTATTTTTAAGTGACTTTATATACAAAATGTAGTATTATTTGTATATTTCTTTTTAAGCTTAGATTGGTGATTCGCTCAGCCGGTGATATTCTATACGGAGCTGTTCCAGTTCTTTCCGAAGCTCTACTTGACGTTTGTAGTTCGCAATGAGGTCATCTTGTCGTTTTTTCTCAGCTTCCTTTTTTGCTTTGAGTGTTGCGGCACTGACTTTATGAGGGTACTTCTTAGCGCAGAGTGTTAGGATT
>Ga0136642_1001243_pt1 | contig 11224 bp, 12 predicted proteins | sample LowCatLa1302831Y_FD_115313 | JGI IMG/M metagenome (GOLD analysis project Ga0136642, IMG submission 115313) | Freshwater microbial communities from Lower Cathedral Lake, Yosemite National Park, California, USA - 13028-31Y | ecosystem: Environmental > Aquatic > Freshwater > Lake ... | reverse complement strand
GAAGTTGATGGACACAAGGGCCCGGGCTCAACACAGACTCCTATAACAATCGTGCATGCAACAATCGCGCCAGGAGCAGAACTACGACTTCCATGGAGAGCTGATTACAACGCACTTGTCTACACACTTAGCGGCAAAGGAACTATTGGAGAGAATCGCCAACCTGTGCAGATGGGCCAACTTGCAGTGATGATCGATGGCGATACCTTGGTTATTCAAGCAAATAACGTTCAAGAATCACGCAGCCCAGAGATGGATGTACTCATTCTTGGGGGGGAACCAATCCGCGAGACTGTCGCATGGATGGGCCCCTTTGTCATGAATACAAAGAGTGAAGTTCTCCAAGCATTTGATGATTTCCAAAAGGGCTTGCTCGGAACAATCCCAGCAGATCACCTCAGTGCGAAGCAGGCATTAAACCGCAGCGGAGATGGCTCAAAACTCGGTGGAGACATTAAAAAAGTTCACAACACGCCCGATGGAATCCAGGAGAGTTAATGCCACATCTATTTGATCCAATCACTCTACGAGGCACAACTTTTGCAAATCGGATCTGGGTTAGCCCAATGTGCCAATACTCAGCACCCGATGGAGTGGTTGGCGATTGGCATATGGCTCACCTAGGTGGCTTCGCGACCGGAGGAACAGGACTCATCGTTGCTGAAGCAACAGGTATTGTTCCCGAAGGCCGTATCTCAATTGGTTGCCCAGGTTTGTATACTGACGAGCAGATCGCAGCATGGAAGCATATTAACGATTTTGTTCATACTCAAGATGTAAAAATTGGAATCCAACTTGCACATGCAGGCCGCAAGGCAGGTACAACGTTGCCTGGCTCAGATCACATTATGGCAACGCCAGAAGAAGGTGGCTGGCAAGCAGTCGCTCCATCGGCGATCGCATTTCCTGGATATCCAGAACCTCGCGAATTAACTCGCGATGAAATCAAATCTCTTGTTCACTCATTTGGTACTGCGGCAAAGAACGCTGTTGCTGCTGGGTTTGATCTCGTTGAGATACATGCAGCGCACGGGTATCTCGTTCACTCGTTCTACTCTCCATTGTCGAATACTCGTACAGATGAATATGGCGGTTCTTATGAGAACCGAACAAGGTTTCTCAAGGAGATTGTTGCAGAAGTGCGTGCAGCTATTCCAGAGTCGATGCCACTCTTTGTTCGTATCTCTGCATCTGATTGGACTGATGGTGGCTGGACGATCGAGGAGAGCATTCAGTTAGCTCCAGAGCTCACTGCCATGGGCGTTGATCTCATCGATGTATCAAGTGGTGGAAATGTCTCGGGTGCAGCGATCACTGTTGGACCTGGCTACCAACTTCATTTCGCTGATGCGATTAAAAACTCAGGGGGCGCAACCACATCAGCTGTCGGCATGATTACGCAAGCAGAGCAAGCTGAAGAGATCGTCGCCTCTGGCAAAGCAGATGCAGTCATGATGGCCCGTGAATTCTTACGCAATCCACGTTGGCCACTCGCTGCTGCGGCAACGCTCGGTCAGGAAGTGAAGTGGCCGAAACAGATCGAGCGTGGCAAGCGCTAAAGGTTTGACTGGATTAGAGCGCTTTAAGGGATGAGACGACCTTAGTAAGCGTCTCTTTAGCATCTCCAAAGAGCAAGGTTGTCTTTGCATCGTAGAGAAGTTCATTCTCGATTCCTGCAAAGCCTGGTCTCATCGAACGCTTTAAGAAGATTACATTGCCAGCTTGCGCGACATCCAAGATTGGCATTCCATAGATTGGGCAACCTGGAGTTGTTTTCGCTGCAGGGTTCACAACATCGTTTGCACCAACAACGAGAACAACATCTGTCTGAGGGAATGTCGGATTTACTTCTTCCATCTCAACGAGTTGCTCGTAAGGAACATTTGCTTCAGCAAGTAAGACGTTCATATGACCTGGCATGCGACCTGCAACTGGATGGATTCCGTAGGCAACATCGATACCTTTGCTCGTCAAGAGATCAGCAAGTTCACGAACGGTGTGCTGAGCCTGGGCAACAGCGAGACCAAATCCGGGAACAATAACAACGCGTTGGGCGTAGTTAAGAAGGATTGCAACGTCATCAGCTGAACCAGATTTCACTGGACGCGCTTCAGCAGCGCCTGTGCTCTCCTGTGGCTTGGCAGTGAATGCACCGAAGAGTGTTCCAAAGAGTGAGCGTCCCATCGCTGCAGCCATTAAGCGAGTCAAAATTGTTCCTGATGCTCCAACGAGAGTTCCTGCAACAATAAGGAGAGTTGCCTGTAAGACATATCCGCTGGCAGCAACGGTCAGACCTGTAAATGCATTGAGGAGAGAGATAACGATTGGTACATCTGCTCCGCCAACAGGCAGAACGAAGAGAACACCAAAAGCGAGTGCCAGAGCGCCCATAATCAGCAATGGTGAAGTGCCGCCAGAGTTAATGACCCATCCAGCAGTGCCCAATACCCCTGCAAGTGTGGCTGCGATAACAAAGCGACCGCCAGGGAATACGACCGGGCGGGTTGTCATCAACTCTTGAAGTTTCATAAAGGTGATGATCGAACCCGAGAAAGAGATGCATCCAACAATGACTGTAAATACAGTCGCGAGAATCTCACCTGTTGTCGCTTCATTTCCCAGCTTGAGATATTCAACAGTTGCAACAAGAGCCGCAGCTCCGCCACCAACGCCGTTAAAGAGTGCGACAAGTTGAGGCATCTGAGTCATTTGAATCCTGCGAGCAGCTGGAACTCCAACGAGAACACCAAATGCAATAGCTGCGAGAATCAGAAGTAAATGTTTGCGTGAACTTCCTGGAGCCCAGAAGACGAGCACAGTTCCAATGGTTGCACCAACGGCACCAATAATATTTCCGCGACGAGCAGATTTTGGAGATGAGAGCCCTTTTAGCGCCATGATGAAGCAGACTGCTGCAACGAGGCCAAGTAAGTCATAGAGGTTACGGTTCACTTACTTCACCTCCTTCTTCTTGCCCTTAAACATTTCGAGCATGCGGTCCGTTACTACAAAGCCGCCGACCATATTGATGGTCGCGAGCACAACAGCAACGATTGCAAGGATAAGTTGAAGATTGCTTGAGGCATTATTCGCGACAGCAATCGCTCCAACGAGGATGATTCCGTGGATCGCATTTGCACCGGACATGAGCGGTGTGTGCAGGGTTGTTGATACCTTTGCAACGACTTCGAAGCCGACAAATACTGAGAGCACGAAGATCGAGAGTAGAGCTAAACCATTACTCATTTTTTAGCTCCTTCTGGAGTGCGACGTGCACCGTTCATAGTGACTGTGGCTGCATCGATAATTTCATCAGAAAAATCAGGAATAACATCACCGGTTGGCTTGCCATCTACCGACTTCGTCATGAGAAGTAAGAGATTTACAACGTTACGGCTAAAGAGCATTGAGGCGTGGAAGGGGAGTTGGCTAGGAACATCTTTGCCGCCCCACATACGTACGCCATTTGCTGTCATCACAATCTCGCCGGGCTTGGTTCCTTCAACGTTTCCACCTGTCTCTGCTGCAAGATCTACAACGACTGAGCCAGCAGACATTGTTGCGACCATCTCAGCTGTTACAAGTCGAGGAGCAGCGCGTCCGGGAACGGCTGCGGTTGTGATCAGTACATCTGCTGCAGATATATAAGGTGTAAGAAGTTCGCGCTGCTTTGCCGCACGATCTTCTGTCATCTCGCGTGCATATCCGCCGGCGCCTTCAAGGGCTTCTAGCTCAAGGGTGATGAACTTAGCTCCCATAGATTTCACTTCATCAGCTGAAGCGGGGCGAACGTCATATGCGCTCACAACAGCGCCGAGACGCTTTGCCGTTGCAATCGCTTGCAGTCCTGCAACACCAGCACCGAGAACAACGACCTTCGCCGGTGTAACCGTGCCCGCTGCAGTCATCAGTAATGGGAAGAATCGAGGAGAGAGTTCGGCGCCAACAAGTGCTGCGCGGTAACCGGCGCAGAGTGCTTGGGATGTGAGTGCATCCATGGATTGTGCGCGAGAGATACGTGGAACAAGTTCAAGTGAGAGCGCAGTAACACCGGCTGCGACAGCAGCATCGATTGAATCCACCGCAGTTGTGGGGGAGAGGAATGAGATGGTGATGGCACCTTTTTTGAGGCTCTTCATCTGCTCAGGTGTGAGTGGTTGAACCGAGGCAATGACATCAGCATCGCTGATGACGTTTCCACTTTTGACTGTGGCTCCGGCAGCGATGAATTGATCATCAGAGAATTGCGCATGTGCGCCAGCCCCAGATTCGATCACAACATCGAGCCCAGCTCGAGTTAATTTATTAATGATGTCTGGCACGAGAGCAACACGCTTCTCGCCAGACCGGCTCTCTAGTGGGACGGCTACACGCATGAGGGAACGCTACCTATAAGGAGGGCATTTGTCAGCGCTATTTCCCTGAGAACTCCCCTTTGCCTTCTTTTAGGTTGGGGCTAGCGCCCTTTTAATTCCCCACGGACCACGTGATACATAATTGATTGGATTGTTGTTCTGCGGTGGAAGGCTTCACGCCAAATATGTGAGCGAGCCCCATCAATAACATCTGCGGTGACTTCTTCTCCACGATGTGCCGGTAAGCAATGCATAAAGATTGCATCTTTCTCAGCCAGCCCCATGAGATGTCCATTAACTTGATACGGAGCTAGCGCCTTAAGTTTCTCAGCTCGTTCGTTCTCAGGATCACCCATCGACATCCAAACATCTGTGTAGAGAACAGAGGAACCCTTCGCCGCGTTCTCAGGATCGTGGTCAACTTCAATTGTCGCACCAGTGGAATCTGCAATCTTGCGAGCTGTAGCAATTGCATCGTTATCTGGTGCCCACTTCCCAGTTGGAGTGGAGACAACAACGTGTGCACCAAGGATTGCACCCATCGCAAGCCATGCATGTGCCATATTGTTTCCATCACCCACATAGGTAAATTTTCTGCCAGCGATATCTGTGCCGAAGACTTCACGAATAGTCGCCCAATCTGCGAGCAACTGTGTTGGATGATCAACATCTGTTAACCCGTTAATAACTGGAATTGAGGCGTGCAATCCAAGTTCATCGACATCGCTCTGCGCAAAGGTGCGGATCAACATGGCAGAACAGAAACCGCTAATCACGCGAGCTGTGTCGGCGATGGTCTCTCCGCGACCTATTTGAAGATCATCACCGCGAAGGAATATTGGAGTTCCACCTAAGTGTGCAACGGCGGTCTCAGAGGCGAGACGTGTGCGAGTCGATGGTTTGGTCATGTAGATCGCAACGGTGCGATTAGCTAAGGCATCCTTGGAGCGAAGTGGGTTCTGCGCAAACTGCGCTGCAGTATCGAGAAGCAAGTCGACATCAGCACGACTTAAATCTGCAGTTCGTAGTAGATCCTTCATTGGAGAATCTTAGGCGGTAGAATCCCAACTATGCGTGAGATTTTGGCGGGTATATTCGATCTCCCTGGCTTGCTCACCAAGGAACGTACCGAAGAGTCCACTTCAACGATGCCCACCGACGATGGGGATCATGAACGATTCTCACATTACGTGCGAAAAGAGAAGATTGTGGAGTCGGCAGTCACAGGTAAGCCTGTCCGCGCGCTCTGTGGAAAGAAATGGGTGCCTAATCGTGACCCTGAAAAATTTCCTATCTGCCCAACATGTAAAGAGATCTACGCAACTTTGAAGAAGGAGTAATGCGCGGAATGAGGGGCAACGTTCGCCAGAGCTATCTCTCTCCGATCTCTGGACTCTGCGTAGCCCTACTCTCTCTTCTTTCATTCACCTCATCTGCACTCGCTGCAGATACGCCGCCACCTGCTTGCCTGGCCACTTCAGTGAGCCCTGCGGCCACTCCGACGCCTGCTCCAACACCTACGCCGGATATAAATCCACCGCGCAAAATTCTCTCCGGCTGGATTCCATATTATTCAATTAAAACCGCAGTTCCTTGCGCACTTGCACATCCCGAACTCATCAGCGAGGTAACTCCATTTTGGTACACCCTTAAAGATGCAAAGACAATTCAAGATAACTATTCGGCAGCGAACCCATCCCTTCCGATCGCAGGAACAATTGCACAATTGAAAGCCGCTGGCTACCTCTTATTACCAACGATCACTGATGGAACTTCTACCGACCCAAAGACTGGGAAAAGTATTCAATTATCTCTATCTAAACTTCTGGCAGATCCAATCTCTGAAAAATCAATCATCAACTCGATCACAACTCTTGTAACAACGAATGCATACGATGGCATCGATCTGGATTGGGAGAGCTTCGCATATGTTGATCCCATTACAACGTGGAACACCACTCAACCTCGGTGGGTTGCATTCATCTCAGATTTGTCGGCTGCCTTGCATGCTCAAGGCAAACTTTTATCAGTAACAACACCTCCACTCTTCAATCCCGCTACGGGCAAGAATGGCTACTACTTGTACGCCTGGTCACAGATCGGTTCCTTTATCGATCGACTTCGAATCATGGCCTATGACTACTCGACATCATCACCTGGCCCGATCGGACCAATTTCCTGGACAGAGAGTGCAGTCCAATATGCAATCTCGGTGATGCCTGCATCCAAAGTGATCGTAGGTATCCCTGGATATGGACGGGACTGGGTAACAAAAGTAGTTGGAACTTGTCCATCACTTCCCATTAATTACTTGAAGACAGTGAGCACTGCTGCATCAGCTGCAACCTTTGTTATGCACGATGCTGCGACACTTGCAGCTTCTTATGGTGCTACTCCTACGTATCAAGATAAATATGGAGAAAGTACCTTCACCTATCAGAAGGTATATAACGGAACTACGGCAGATGGCTCTCTCACAACCTGCACAGCAACGCGTACCGCTTGGTATCAAGATGCAAAGGGTTTTGCCCTGCGAGCTGGCCTTGTTGCTAAATATCGCCTTGGCGGAATCGCAGAGTGGACCTTTGGCATGGAAGATTCAACGGCGATAGATGCAGTGCGTCTGGTTGCCCTCTCTATCGCTCCAGATCAAGTCATCGCAACTCTCACAAGTACTTCCAGTAATGCAGTAATTGGTGATCTGATCTCACTCACATCATCACTCAAGAAGAAAGATACGACAAGCTTTGTTGGAATACCTTTACAGATAGAGATGAAGGCGAGCGATGGAATCTGGAGACCACTTGATTGCGGGATATCTAAGCCTTACTGCGGCCTCTCTGGCGCAGATGGATCGATACTCACTCCACAAATAATTTTTGGTGAGAACACCACACTTCGAGCAAAGAGCGATGGAGCATGGGATCGCTTACCGGGGATGACCTCAGAGCTTTCAATCAATATCTCAAGGTCACTCTCATGGAATATGCCTACATCCATGAAACATGGAGTGAGTTACACGATTAGCGGTTTCATTCAACCTCGAACTGCTGGAGTGAAGATTTCGCTGGATAGCCAGAGCCCTGGAACCTTTAAAGAGCAGCCTTCTACGATCACACAAGATGGCGGAGCCTTCGCGCTCACTGTTGCGATCTCAAAGCCCGGCACTTACAAGATACGAGCCGTAGCGAGCCAAGATCTCAAGTTTGCCGCGACGCAGAGTGATTTTGTTACAGTATTGGTGAGATGAGCGAATGCATAGCGACCGAATGAATAGCGACCGAATGAGTAACGATTCCATGAGTGATGTCAGCACTCTTACCAATATTGATGCTGCGCTCCACGAACTCTTAGATCGGCCATGGCTCTGTATCGTCTGGGATGACCCAGTTAATTTGATGAGTTATGTGGTCTTTGTATTTCAGAAACTCTTTGGTTTCTCAAAAGAGAAAGCACATGAGCTGATGCTTCTTGTGCACAACGAAGGTCGAGCAGTTGTAGCGACCGGAAGTCGGGAAGAGATGGAACGTCATGTGCAAAAACTCCACGAGCATGGGCTCTGGGCTACCCTCCAACGTGACGACAAGATCTGATAACGCCCATGTCTAAATTTGAGAGGAGTGGAGCGGCTTTCTCTCTCGACCTCACACTCGATGAAGCACATATCTTGATCAACCTTGTCGAACAGCTCCTTGAGCTTCTCGGTGAAGGCGATTTCTTCCATCACTACGATATGAATGATCCCTTTGCGCAACTAATGAGCTTGCAGCATGAAGTAGTCGCACCTGATGACCCTGTATTACTTCGTCTGCTTCCTAATGCTTATAACGATCCTGAAGCAGCAGGTGATTTCCGCCGATATACAGAACCGGCAATCCGCTCTACGAAGCAGAGAGTCTTGCGCGAAGTGCGGACCCATTTAGCGATACTTGTCGATGAAGATAAGGCTGGAACTGTTGCAGATCTAGAAGCAGATACGTGGCTCATGGCACTCAATGATTTGCGCCTGGCGCTTAGCGTACGACTTGAGATCAATGAAGATAGCTTTGACCTCTTTGAATCCCTGCCTGATGAAGATCCTCAAAAATCAATCTATGCCGTCTACTACTGGCTCGGATGGCTGCAGGAGAACCTTCTCACTTTGCTCTAAACTACGAGCATGAATAGCGCCCCCATTGGAATCTTTGATTCTGGTGTCGGCGGCTTAACAGTTGCACGAGCGATCATCGATCAATTGCCACAAGAGTCAATCCTCTATTTAGGCGATAGCGCGCGTGGGCCATATGGACCAAGACCCTTAGCTGAAGTACGAAGTTTTGCACTTGAATGTTTAGATCAACTTGTCGCAGCCGGTGCAAAAGCACTTGTTATTGCATGCAACACTGCAAGTGCAGCGATGTTACGTGATGCTCGCGAACGTTATGAAATTCCTGTCATTGAAGTGATTCAACCTGCAGCGCGTAGAGCAGTTGCAGCCACCCGGTCTGGAAAAATTGGTGTTATCGGAACTCAAGCAACAATCGACTCCGGCGCCTACATGGATGCTTTTAATGCTGCACCGCAACTTGCGATCACTGCAATCCCTTGCCCAAGGTTTGTTGAATTTGTAGAACGTGGTGAAACTTCTGGACCTGCCATCACAGCAGTTGCCGAAGAGTATTTACGACCGTTACTCGATCAAGGCGTAGATACCTTAGTTCTCGGTTGTACCCATTACCCATTGCTGACAGGTGTTATCTCCTACGTGATGGGCGATTATGTAACGTTGGTATCGAGTGCTGAAGAGACGGCGAAAGATCTTTATAGAACTCTTGTTGAGCATAACCTTCTCAATAATGAGGGAGCTCCAACATATCGATTTATTTCAACCGGAGATGCTGCATCATTCTCCTCACTTGCGCGTCGATTCTTAGGACCCGAAGTGACAACCGTCGAATCCCATATCTAGATTTATCACACCGAGAAGAAGAGAGAATCACGTGTCAAAACGTTCTGATGGAAGAACCGCGGATCAACTTCGCCCAATCTCTTTCCAGAGAAATTGGTTGAAGAATGCTGAAGGATCAGTTCTTGTCGAATTCGGCAATACACGAGTTCTCTGCGTTGCATCATTTACACCTGGTGTACCTCGTTGGTTAACTGGCAAGGGAACTGGTTGGGTTACTTCTGAATATGCAATGTTGCCGCGAGCGACACATACTCGCTCTGATCGTGAGAGCGTGAAGGGGAAACTTGGCGGTCGTACACAAGAGATTTCGCGCTTAGTCGGACGTTCACTCCGTGCAATAGTTGATACGCATGCCCTTGGAGAGAATACGATCGTTATTGACTGTGATGTTCTGCAAGCAGATGGTGGAACTCGCACTGCTGCAATCACTGGTGCTTATGTCGCACTCGCTGATGCAATCACATGGGCAAAGGCACAAGGTCACATTCTTGCTGATCGCCAGCCGCTACGTCAGTCTGTATCTGCCGTAAGCGTTGGAATTATTAAAGGTGTACCGATGTTAGATCTCTGTTATGTCGAAGATGTTGATGCAGACACGGATATGAATATTGTCTGCACAGGCGATGGAAATTTTGTAGAAGTTCAAGGAACTGCAGAAGGAGTTCCATTTGATCGCGATCTACTCAATCAACTCCTTGATCTTGGTGTTGCAGGGTGCAAAGAGTTGACAGCACTTCAAGCTGCAGCGCTAGCGAAGTAGGTCACTTCTAAGGTGAAGCAAGTCGTATTAGCTACGCGCAACAAGGGAAAGATTGCAGAATTTGAAAGGCTGCTTTCAGAACTTACCAGCGATATTCACGTGCTCGGACTTTCAGACTTTCCAGATATGCCAGATGTTGAAGAGAGTGGAACTACTCTCGAAGAGAATGCGCTCTTGAAGTCTCGAGCAATCGCGGCGTTCACTAGCCTGCCCTCACTTGCAGATGACAGCGGACTCTTCGTCAGCGCCCTCGGCGGTGACCCTGGTGTTTACTCTGCGCGATGGGCAGGGACTCACGGAGATGATGAAGCTAATACAGAGAAGGTGCTTGGCCAGATGCGGGCGCTTGCAGAACTCAACCCGGCGCTAGACCGTTCAGCTTCATTCAAGTGCGTTATTGCACTCTCATTTCCCGAGGGCCATGCGCATGCCGGCAAGGATCTCATTGAGCACGGTGAGATGCCTGGCGCACTGATCGAATCCCCACGTGGAGAGCAAGGATTTGGCTACGACCCAATCTTTATACCCTTGGGCCTCACCCTCACGAGCGCGCAATTGTCGGCGCAGGAGAAAGATGTAATTAGCCACCGTGGTCGCGCCATGCGCCAGATTGCCCCCATTTTGATCGAACTTCTTTAGTACCTCTAGTACCCTTTAACCAGGTAAAGATAGGTACTAATGAGTACCTCCATCTAGAAAACCAAGGAGTTCAACCGTGGCAGTTAAGAAGAGCGCAAAGAAAGTTGCTAAGAAGGCGGCGAAGAAGGCACCTGCTAAAAAGGTTGCTGCAAAGAAAGTTGCCAAGAAGGTTGCTAAAAAAGCACCTGCAAAGAAAGTTGCCGAGAAGGTTGCTAAGAAGGCACCTGCAAAGAAAGTTGCCAAGAAAGTTGCTAAGAAGGCACCTGCTAAAAAAGTAGTGAAGAAAGTAGCGAAGAAGGTCTCCAAGAAGACCACTTCACGCTCACCACAACGCATTGTCATTCCGCCAGTACCAGCTACTGGATCAAAGACTGTCACTTCTATTTCAACAACACCACCAGCGAAGAGCACATCAAGTGCTCCAGCAAAGCAGACAACGACATCGAATGCACCAGCGAAGAACTCATCTTCTCGCGTAGTTGTTACCGTGATTGCCGGAATTGCACTCCTCGCTGTTGCAGT
>Ga0136642_1001242_pt1 | contig 11227 bp, 10 predicted proteins | sample LowCatLa1302831Y_FD_115313 | JGI IMG/M metagenome (GOLD analysis project Ga0136642, IMG submission 115313) | Freshwater microbial communities from Lower Cathedral Lake, Yosemite National Park, California, USA - 13028-31Y | ecosystem: Environmental > Aquatic > Freshwater > Lake ... | reverse complement strand
AGATTTCTTACGCTATTGGAGTTGCAAAACCCACTTCAGTGATGGTGAGCACTTTCGGTACAGGCAAGGTTTCTGATGAGAAGATCTCGCAATTGGTATCTGAGCACTTTGACTTGCGTCCCAAAGGGATTGTGAAGATGCTAAATCTCTTGCGCCCAATTTATCGTAAGACTGCAGCTTATGGCCACTTTGGTCGTGAGGAGCCAGAATTTACTTGGGAACAGACTGATAAGGCTGCTATGTTGCGTGCCGCCGCTGGCTTATAAGCATCTAAAGGCATTAAGAAGCAGTTTGTAGATGTATTGATGCGAAATATAGCGAAATTGATTACAATTTCGCTATACCTTCAAGGAGCGTTGCAAGGAGTGTTGAGATCCAGCACTTCCCCAGGCTTGAAGGGAGTGGGCTCCTAAACAGAGTTTGCTAATTGCAACCGCGCTCGCTAACCCATGATTCAATGGCTAGCGAGTTTCTACTCCAGCATTGGATCGTATTTAGCTGGAGCATTAATGAATACCGTTTCTGATTTGACTAACTTTGTTGCAACTCGTTGCGCGATTGCTGATATTTCTTTGGCCGACTTTGGCCGTAAAGAAATCGCTATTGCTGAAATCGAGATGCCAGGCTTGATTGCTATTCGTGATGAGTTTGCGGCACAACAGCCGCTGCGTGGCGCACGTATTACCGGTTCGCTGCACATGACCATTCAAACTGCAGTATTAATTGAGACTCTTGAGGCGCTCGGCGCCGAAGTTCAGTGGGCATCTTGTAATATTTTCTCTACACAAGACCATGCCGCTGCAGCCATTGCTGCCAATGGCACACCTGTTTATGCAATTAAAGGCGAGACTCTTGAGCAGTACTGGGATTTCACGCACCGTATTTTTGAGTGGGCTGATGGCGGCTTTACTAATATGATTTTGGATGACGGTGGCGATGCTACTTTGCTATTGCACCTTGGCACGCGTGCTGAAAAAGACCAAGCTTGTTTAAATCACCCAACTAGCGAAGAAGAAACCATTTTGTTTGCTGCTATTAAGAAAAAATTAGCGCAAGATCCAACCTGGTATTCCACACGCTTGGAAAAAGTACAAGGCGTTACAGAAGAAACCACTACTGGCGTGCATCGGCTTTATCAAATGTTTGCTAAAGGTGAATTGAAATTCCCAGCAATCAACGTAAATGACTCTGTCACTAAGAGTAAGTTCGATAACCTTTATGGTTGCCGTGAATCTTTAGTTGATGCAATCAAGCGTGCTACTGACGTGATGATCGCTGGTAAGGTTGCAGTGGTTTGCGGCTACGGTGACGTGGGCAAGGGGTCTGCGCAAGCTTTACGTGCATTGTCTGCTCAAGTTTGGGTTACTGAAGTAGATCCAATCTGTGCCTTGCAAGCGGCAATGGAAGGTTACCGTGTTGTAACAATGGATTACGCTGCTGATAAAGCAGATATCTTTGTATCTGCAACTGGTAACTACCATGTGATTACACATGACCACATGGCGAAGATGAAGAACCAAGCCATCGTATGTAATATTGGCCACTTCGATAACGAGATTGATGTCGCAGGTATTGAGAAATATAAGTGGGAAGAGATCAAACCACAAGTTGATCATGTGATTTTCCCAGCAGTTAATGGTAATCCTGAGAAGCGCATCATCATCTTAGCTAAAGGTCGTCTGGTTAACTTGGGTTGTGGTACGGGCCATCCTTCCTATGTGATGAGCTCTTCATTTGCAAACCAAGTGATTGCTCAAATTGAGTTATGGAATGCAGTTGGCACGAATAAATACCCAATTGGTGTTTATACCCTGCCTAAGCATTTAGATGAGAAGGTTGCACGCTTGCAGCTCAAGACATTGAATGCTCAATTAACTGTATTAAGTGATCAGCAAGCTTCTTACATTGGCGTAACCAAGGAAGGTCCATATAAGACTGACCACTATCGTTATTAATCCAATTATTTAATAGAAACCCTAGGCCCAAAATCATGGAATTAAGCGTCGAGTTCTTTCCTCCAAAAACATCTGAAGGTGAAAAGAAGCTACATCTTGTGCGAGAGCGTTTTAGTGAAAGACTCAAGCCCGCGTTTTATTCCGTGACTTTTGGTGCTGGTGGCTCAACGCAGTCTGGCACCTTAAAAGTAGTTAGCGATATTCATGCTGCTAGTGCAGCTGTTGCACCCCACTTATCTTGTGTTGGTAGTTCACGCGAAAGCGTACGTGAGATTTTGAAACAGTATCAAGCCTTAGGTATCAAGCGTATTGTGGCTTTGCGTGGCGACTTACCGTCGGGCATGGGCCAGTATGGCGAGTTCCATCATGCCAATGAGTTAGTAGAATTTATTCGCACAGAAACCGGTGATTGGTTTCATATTGATATAGCTGCTTATCCAGAGTGTCATCCTCAGGCAAAGTCTCCTGCAAGTGATGTCGGTTTCTTCGTGCAAAAAATGAAGGCAGGCGCAAACTCTGCTATCACTCAGTACTTCTACAACAGCGATGCTTACTTTCGCTTTGTGGATGAGGCTTATAACTTAGGTGTAACTGAGCCGATCATTGCTGGAATCATGCCGATTACGAATAGCAGCCAGCTATTACGCTTCTCTGACGCCTGTGGTGCTGAAGTTCCACGTTGGATTCGTTTGCGTCTTCAATCCTATGGTGACGATATCGCTTCTATTCGTGCATTTGGTGAAGAGGTAGTAACAGATCTATGTGATCAGTTGCTGACTGCAGGTGCACCGGGCCTTCATTTTTACTCCTTAAATCAGGCAGATGCTGTTTTGGCGATTACTGACAACTTGGCTCTAAGGAAGTAAGTCAGCGCAAAAGGCCAGACTCAGTAAGTAAAAGGTCTAAAGGCTCATCATGTATTTGAGCTGCCCACTGAGCATCGTTGAGCTTTTGCCAATCAAAGCCAATCCCTATACAGATGACCTGGGGATTGTTTTTTCTGAGGATAGCTAGGGTGCGATCAAAGTACCCTCCGCCATACCCTAGACGCCAATAATAGGTTTTGCCATTCTCGACAGAGCTTGACCACCCTACGCAGGGAATGAGGATGCAATCAGGGGTAATTGCAGGCCTTCTAGGATTGCTTGGGTTTGGTTCAGGAACACCATGCTGACTGGGGATTAAAACGTCACCATCCTGCCATTCATAAAAGTCGAGGTGCTTGTCAGATCGAGCATATGGAAGTGATAGCTGACGTCCAGGACTTAGATTTGCCCAGGCAATTAATGCTGGACGTAAATCGAGCTCATCTTGGATCGGCCAATACACTGCGATGGCGCGCAGTAATTTGCCATCTCCCGCTAAAAACTGATTTAAGCTGACAATGAGTTGACTTTTGGCTTGAGCATAAGCTTGCCCAGCAGCAAATTCTTTGCGTTGCTTTAACAAATCGTGACGAAGAGTTTTTGGCGAATTACCGTGCATATCGTCCATTATCAGGCGAAAATTAGAAGATATGGTAAACAAGTTGATGTCTGGCAAATAGATACAAGGTTCGATAGTGAAAAAGAAGTCTGAAATTCTCAAAAGTAATCTGTTCTACTGGACCAAGATTTTGATCCTGGGGCTAGCCTTATCTATGCCAAGCGCTTTTGCTGAAAAGTCTAAAAAACCAAATCTACCTAAATCCTATGAAAGTAAAGCATCACCTGCTGAGATCACTGATATAGATCGGATGTTTATTGATTTACGTGAAGCAGCTAGAAAGAATGATGTTTTTCGCACACAACAGCTCTCATCGAATCTAGCTGCCTATCCATTTGATGATTACGTAAGCTATTTTCGAATTAAGCCGCAATTATTCGATAGTGGTGGAGGAGTGCGCGGTGATTACAGCGCTGATACCCAGATCGTTACATTCTTAAATCAGTATCAAGGAACAGCTTTGGCTGATCGGATGCGTAATGATTGGTTATTGGTATTAGGCAAACGAAAAGACTGGGCGCGCTTTGATATTGAGTATGCGAAGTTTGTATTAGATGATGACACTCAAGTGAAGTGTTACTCCTTATTATCAAAATTATCGCAAGGCGAGAACCCCACTAAATTATCAATCGATACCCGTTCAATTTTGCTGGATCCAAGCTACTTCGGACAAGCTTGCCAAGAATTAGTTCCTTCCTTGCTTGCTGCTGGCGGAATGACGCCAAGTGAGGCTAAGGCGATTGGCCGCGCAGCTGGTGAAAGAGGTTTTGAAACTATGGCTCGCCGCATGGGGGGTGAAGATCCTATCGGAGAAATTGTAAAAGCTGCAAAAGCAGATCCCTTAAGAGCATATCGAGATTTTTTACAAACCTCATCACGCTATAGCAAAGAAAATCAAGCAGTGGCCTGGGGTGTGATTGGTCAATTTCTGGCAAAGAAATTAGACCCCAATGCGGATGATGCTTATCGCTTACAGCAAGAACTTGGTTATAACGAGCTACTCTCAGTTGAGTCCCAGGAGTGGAAGGTACGTGCAGGCTTACGCGCCAAGGATTGGACTTTAGTTAAAAATGCTGTTGAGGGTATGAACCCCGTAGTGCGTAGCAAAGACCCTGCTTGGACTTATTGGTATGGCCGCGCCTTAAAAGCTGAGGGTCAAGAGGTAAAGGCTAAAGAGAGTTTTGAGCTGATTGATGAGCAATATAATTTTTACGGGCAACTGGCACGTGAAGAGTTGGGTAAATCGAATCAAGCGCCAGCGCGTACTAAAGTGACAGAGCAAGAAATTGATGCGATAGCAAGTCGCAAGGGCTTTATTAGGAGTGAGCGCTTATATGCCATGAATTTGCGATTTGAAGGTAATCGCGAGTGGAATTGGGAGTTGCGTAATATGACAGATAAGCAATTACTGGCAGCCGCTGAATATGCAAAGCGTATTAATTTGTATGACCGTGTCGTGAATACTGCTGATCGCACAAAGCAGGAGCATGACTTTAGTTTGCGCTACCCAACGCCATTTAGAGATGAGCTTTCGCCAATTGCAAGACAAATTGATTTAAATCTTGCATGGGCTTATGGCCTGATTCGTCAAGAGTCACGCTTCATCATGAACGCATCATCATCAGTAGGAGCCTCAGGCCTGATGCAGGTGATGCCCAATACAGCAAAGTATGTTGCTAAAAAGATTGGCATGATTAACTACACTAATGACAAGCTAAGTGATACCAATACTAATTTAACCTTAGGCAGCAATTACCTTAATATGGTTCTGATTGATTTGGATGGTTCTTGGGTATTAGCTTCTGCTGCCTATAACGCTGGCCCTTCTCGTTCAAAAGCATGGCGCGAGAAATTAACCAGTCCTACTGAAGGTGCAATCTTTGCGGAGACCATTCCGTTTAATGAGACACGTACTTATGTCAAGAATGTGCTCTCAAATGCAAATTACTATTCGTCAGTCATAAATGGTCAAACACAATCTTTGAAGCAGCGCTTAGGAGTTATTACTCCTAAAGCGGCTACTCAATCTGAATTACCTTAATTAGCATTCATTAATACGAGAGCCCATGAAATACGACATTCTTCTTATTGGTGGTAATGGATTTGTTGGACGAGTTTTGGCTGCCCAATTGCAATCTGAGGGTTACTCAGTTCTTTTGCCCACAAGTCATCTAGCCGCAGGTCGTGACTTACGCATGTTACCTAAAGTATATTTAGAGGATGCTGATGTTCATGACTTTGATGAGCTTCAATCTTTGTGCGCGCGTATTCAGCCCAATGGCGCCGTGATTAATTTAGTTGGCGTCTTACACGATAAGCCAGCAACACCCTATGGAAAAGTATTTAAAGCAGCACATGTAGACTTACCAAAAAATATTATTACCGCGATGCAGCTACATGGCCTTAAGCGCTATCTTCATATGAGTGCTCTAGGGGCTGACTCTCATGGGTCATCGATGTATCAGCGGAGTAAAGGCGATGGTGAGGCAGCAGTAAAGGCAAGTGATTTAGATTGGACTATTTTTAGGCCCTCAGTCATTTTTGGCGCTCAAGATCAATTCATTAACTTGTTTGCCAAGTTAACCAAACTATTCCCAGTACTACCTTTAGCAAATCATCAAGCAAAGTTTCAGCCAGTGAGTGTGGACGATGTCGCAACAGCTTTTGTAATGGCATTAAAAATGTCTCAAACTATTCGTCAATCTTATGATTTGGTTGGGTCTACCATCTACACCATGAAAGAGATTGTGGAGTTTGCTGCACGCAAAGCCAAAACGTCTTGTGCCGTTATTCCAGTGCCCGCCTTTGTTGGATACTTACAAGCTCTAGCATTTGAATTCTTGCCAGTCCCTACTTTGATGTCGCGTGACAACATTGCTTCAATGCAATTACCTAACGTACTTCCGGTCAATGGTCGGGATGCATTGAGTGAGGTATTCAGAGTAAGCCGTCGAAGCTTAGAGGGTATGAAGTAATGAAGATCTATGCAGTCGGGGGCGCAATACGAGATACCTTAATGGGTATGCCCGTACACGACGTTGATTATGTAGTGGTTGGTTCTAGTGTTGATGAAATGCTTGCCAAAGGTTTTCGTCCGGTGGGTAAAGATTTCCCAGTATTTCTGCATCCAGAAACTCAGGCGGAGTATGCGTTAGCCCGGACTGAACGTAAAACAGGCCAGGGCTATAAGGGCTTTCATTTTTACGCAGATCCTTCAGTAACGCTGGAGCAAGATTTAGAGCGTCGTGATTTAACGATCAATGCCATGGCACAAGAAGTAGGTGTTGGTGGAAAGCAGTTTGGACCGATCATCGATCCCTATAACGGCCAAGAAGATTTGGCTGCAAAAGTATTTCGTCATGTGTCCAATGCTTTTTCTGAAGACCCTTTGCGCTTATTGCGTATTGCTCGATTTGCGGCACGTTTTCCTGAATTTAGTATTGCTGATGAAACAATGTCCCTATTAAAGGCAATTGTTCAGTCAGGTGAATTAGACACGCTTTCAGCCGAACGGATTTGGCAAGAGTTAGCCAGAGGCTTAATTGCTTCAAAACCAATGCATATGTTTCAGGTATTGCTTAACACTAGTGCTGCCAAAACTTTGCTGCCAAGTACCCTCACTATAGAGCTTGTCAAAGAAGCATTTCGCGAACAATTGATTGCCTATTTTGATACGGCTAGTAATAGCTTTGAAGAGCGCTGTGCCATTACCTTGATGGGTTTGCCTGCAAGTGAGATCCGCGCCTGGGCCGAATGCGTACGAATGCCAATTGAAGTGCGTGACTTTAGCGAGATCTTTAGTGAGTTGAGGGTATTGCTTCATCAGAATTCAAAAGTCGCTTATCAATCTGCTGATGTCTTAGCCTGGTTTAATCGCGCTGATGTCTGGCGCAAACCAGATCGTGGCCAAGCATTGCTAAATCTTGCTGGGAAAATTGGATTCAATATTTCTGCATTGCTAGCTGCTATGCGTAATGCTCAAGCATTAAATACCGCAGAAATTATTTCTGGTGTCGAGGCGCAAGACCGATCTAATGGTGAGCGAATTGGCAGTGCATTTGAAGCTGCAAGGCTCGCCGCAATTAATGCTGCACTTCAGCCTTAGACTTAGAGCCTGTTTCTGCTACGAAGTCCGGGTAGATCTTCGATAGAGTATCCAGGCAATACAGCATCCAAATTCTTCGAGAAAGCAAATGCTTTAAAGAGCTCGCCCATCTCTGCTTCAGAGAGTAATTTTTGCAACGCGTTTGAAATCGGTAAAAAGGTTGTAGGATTACTAGGATCGCCGACCTCGAGAGCAATATCTCCAATGCCAGCATCTAATAAATAAGCAGCTTGATTGGTGAGATACACGTCATCTACGTTTTCTATGAGTGCGCTGCGAGCAATTTGTGACCACTCAACATGCGATGTTAAGTCACAAAGCCCTGGCAAGTGAAAAGGATCGTGAATTGCATGATGGCGATGGTGCGCTATCAATGTTCCCTCTAGTCTCTGTGGGTGGTAATACTCGCCCTCTGGAAAGCCATAGTCGAAAGTTAAAAATAGTCCAGTATCTAAGTGCTTAGCTACTTGTTGCAGCCAAGCATTAGCAAGCATATGTAATTCAGTAACATAGCCTTCGGAAAAATTTCCGTTTAAGAGGCTCTCAGGCAAGAGCTCCTGCTCTACTGGCAAACCTATTTTCCAAATAAACTTTTCATTCTCATAAGCAATCCCATGCCAATACCAAAATCCATTGTGATAAATGATCACATCGCAAGGAATGGCATCGATCACTTCGTTGGCAAGAATAATGCCCTTGAAATCTTTTGGTAATTCCTCAAGCCAATGACATTGCGTCGATAACGGTAATTTCTTAAGAGTTTCATTTATGTACTTTTGCTGGCGCTGAGCCAAGTCTGGAGAGATCTCAATAATGTCGTAGCGATCTAAGTTAAACCCAAGATCATTTAAGCGACTCAGAATAGAGGTAGCTAGTTTTCCAGTGCCGGCACCAAATTCTAGAATTCGAGTAGGCAAGCCTTTTTCTTTTAGACCTTCAAGAACCGGTAATAGGGTGGAGCAAATTGCAGATCCAAAGAGAGGGCTTAATTCAGGAGCCGTTGTGAAGTCCCCGCCAGCACCTAATTTGTGTGCCCCAGCACTGTAATAACCCATTCCAGGCCCATAGAGTGCCATCTCCATATATCTAGAAAATGGCAGCCAGCCGCCTTGAGAAGCGATCTGGGAGGCTATTTTGCCCTTTAGGAGCGCGCTATGCTCCGTTTCTAGGCTGGTCAAGGTAATATCCATAGCTCGCTAGTCTAAGAGAATTTAATTGAACTCACCCTTATCTCAGCAACAGAAAGCAGTTTTAGTGACCGGCGCTGCTAAGCGCCTAGGTCGGGAAATTGCCTTGCAGTTTGCACGCCAAGGATGGGATGTTGCTGTTCATTATGGGCGATCTGAGCAAGAGGCTGAAAAAACTGTTGAGCAGATTCAGAGTTTGGGGGTCAAGGCTCAAGCTTTTCAAGCAGATTTGGCAGATGAGGACGCTGTCAAAAAGCTGTTTGCTACCACCACTCAGAAATTTACAAACCTACATTGCTTGGTGAATAACGCATCTATCTTTGAATACGATCGGGCTAATTCGAATTCACCCCTGAGCGCTAGAAGTTTGCAAAACCATATGCAGGTTAATCTGACTGCACCAATTTTGCTTTCTCAGTTGATGTTTGAATATCAAAAAAATAATGCAAATAAAGCAGCTAGTGGGGAGCTTCCATCGGTTATTCAATTGCTCGATCAAAAGTTAATTAATCTAAATCCAGATTATTTGTCATATACCCTTTCAAAAGCTGCATTAGCAACTTCAGTAGAAGTGTTAGCCCTAGATTTTGCCCCTCATCTCAGAGTGCTTGGCTTAGCGCCTGGAATTTCTTTACCTTCAGGGGATCAAACCAATGATGGATTTACAAAAGCACATCAAATGACACCACTAGGAAAATCTTCGACCCCAGAAGATATTGCTAAAGCAGCCGTCTTTTTGGCTCAGGCTAACGCTATTACTGGAACCACTTTATACGTTGATGGTGGCCAACATTTACTACCTTCATCACGCGATGTGATGTTTAAGACAAATTAAGTAGACTATTTATGAATGCTATTGTTTCTCATCCCGCCTTTGCTGATTGCCGTCGTTTATTTTTACGAGACTATGAAATCTATATCAATATTGGTGTTCATGATTTTGAGAAAAAAGCAGAACAACGCGTCATTCTCAATGTAGATCTCTATATTCCATTGGCCATGAATACGCCAACAAATGATCAATTAGATGAAGTGGTTGATTACGACTTTATGCGTGAAACCATTAAGTCAATAGCCTCTAAAGGCCATATCCACCTTCAAGAAACATTTTGTGACGACATTGTTGCCGTAATGCTTGCGCATCCTAAGGTATTGGCAGCCCGTGTTAGCACTGCAAAGCCAGACGTCTATCCAGATTGTCATTCTGTTGGCGTTGAAGTGTTTCGGATCAAGCCAGCTTAAGTATTTTGTTATGGGTGATATTCGTAAAGTGATGTTCGAAGAAAATAAGCTAGAGAAAAAACTCTGTCGCTTAGTTGGCCAAGCCATTGGTGACTTTGGCATGATTGAAGACGGAGACAAGGTCATGGTCTGCGTTTCTGGTGGCAAAGATAGTTATGCCATGCTCGATCTCTTGATGAAGTTACGTGAGCGTGCACCAATCAACTTTGAGATCGTGGCCGTTAATCTTGACCAGAAGCAGCCTAACTTTCCAGCAGAAACACTTCCCAACTATTTAAAAAGTTTAGGCATTCAGTTTCACATTGAAGAGCAAGATACCTATAGCATTGTGAAGCGTGTTATTCCAGAAGGTAAGACGACTTGTGGTTTGTGCTCTCGCTTACGTCGCGGTATTCTGTATCGTGTCGCAGATGAATTGGGCGCTAGCAAAATTGCCTTAGGACATCATCGCGATGACATCTTAGAAACTTTGATGCTCAATATGTTTTATGCAGGTAAGTTAAAAGCTATGCCGCCTAAACTACGTTCTGATGATGGCAAACATATCGTTATCCGTCCTTTGGCTTATGTTCCTGAGAAATTACTAGAGCGCTATGCGGCAGATATGAATTTCCCAATTATTCCTTGTGATCTGTGCGGTAGTCAGCCTAATCTTCAACGTCAAGTGATGAAAGAAATGCTACGTGATTGGGAGAAAAAATACCCCGGCCGCGTAGAGAATTTATTTCGCTCAATGCACCACATCGTCCCATCCCACTTGTTGGATGGGGAGGCTTTTGATTTCCAAAATTTAGAGATTTCTACAGAACTATCTGGAATCGCCGCTAGATCCTGTGGGGATAAAGCGATTGACGAGGCTGAAATAGACGAATTGGCTTGTGGAACCCTCATTCAAGGGACTTATAATTACCCTTTATGAATATCGTCATATTGGCTGCGGGGCAAGGAAAGCGGATGAAATCTGCTTTACCCAAGGTCTTGCAAACTTTAGCGGGTAAACCACTTCTTCAGCACGTTCTGATTACTGCCCTATCTTTACAAAATAAACAGATTAAAACTGGTCCGATTGTAGTGGTCGGGCATGGTGCTACAGACGTGAAATCGTTCTTGGCCAATGTGAGCAAAGAAGAGCTAAGTTTTAGCAAGGTGAGCACGGTACTCCAGGCTGAGCAAAAAGGTACAGGCCATGCGCTCTTGCAAGCACTTCCAAAACTTGATGTGCAAGAGCCTACTTTGGTCTTGTATGGCGATGT
>Ga0136642_1001240_pt1 | contig 11238 bp, 13 predicted proteins | sample LowCatLa1302831Y_FD_115313 | JGI IMG/M metagenome (GOLD analysis project Ga0136642, IMG submission 115313) | Freshwater microbial communities from Lower Cathedral Lake, Yosemite National Park, California, USA - 13028-31Y | ecosystem: Environmental > Aquatic > Freshwater > Lake ... | reverse complement strand
GGAACTCAAGCACACCCTGAATTTCTTTCACGCCCGACTCGCCCACACCCGCTGTTTGCTGGTTTGGTGGCAGCGGCAATCAAAAGAAATGGCTAAATCAGATCTACGTGATGAGTTTCTTTCTCATCTTGGCGTTGAAAAGGGCTTGAGTAAGAACACTCTAAACGCGTATGGCCGAGATATTTCCCGGTTTCTTATTGCGTATCCAGATCCTCGTGTCATAACGATCACCGATATGGAACAGTACGTGGGGGAGTTGCGCAGATGTGGCTTGCAAGAAAGTTCAATATCTCGGGCTGCCGTTGCCATTCGTAACTATGTGGCATTTATTTCTCGGGAAGAAGGCACCCTAGATCCCATCAAAGATTTCAAGCCTCCTCGAATCCCCAAGCGCTTACCCAAGGCTATTTCGATAAATGAGATTACTGCGCTCATCGAAAACACCTTGGTCGATGGAGAGTTAATCACGTTACGGGATCGAGCTCTCGTCGAGTTGTTGTACGCAACAGGAGGACGAGTTTCAGAAATAATCAATTTAACGCTTGCTGATATATCTAAGTTAGGTTCTGGCGAATCGCCATATAGTGGAACGCAAACTAGTGAATCGGAGTCGACTGGCGTTACTTCGATACGACTTTTCGGAAAAGGTAATAAGTACCGTTTGGTACCCGTTGGGCGTTTTGCCCAGGAAGCCCTGGATCAATATTTAGTTCGCGTACGGCCTTCATTGGCTAAGGAACGACGAGTTGATGCAGTTTTTCTCAACAATCATGGATCTCGACTCTCGCGTCAAAGTGCTTGGAACATTGTGCAACGAGCGGCTAATAGAGCGGGCTTGAAAAGTGAAATCTCACCCCACTCGTTGCGGCATTCTTTTGCGACGCATTTGTTAGATGGGGGAGCCGATATTAGAACGGTTCAAGAATTACTTGGCCACTCGTCGGTCACAACAACTCAGATTTACACCCTGGTCACGATCGATAAATTGCGCGAGAGTTACGCGCAGGCCCATCCTCGTGCTCGAAATTAACGACCGCGCAGACGCCTAGCCAAAATACTTTGGTCGCCTTTTGCCTCAAGGTCAGCAATGATAATTGAAAGTGATTCACGAACAATTCGACCGCGATCAACTGCCATTCCCAAATCGCCTCGGATCGCAAGTCTTGCCTGCTCTAAATCATATAGTTCTTCAGGTGAGAGGTAGACGGTAATTTTCTCATCATGGCGTTCGCGGCCGGAGGTGGAGCGATCAAATGAATTAACACGGCGTCTTGGTGTTTGACGTACCGCCTTCTTTGTTGCAGGAGTGAGTGGTGTGCTTACTGGGTTTTCATCAACAACAGAAGCAATGTTAGCACTTGTTTGCGACGGCACAGCCGCAAGAGTTGTTGTCGTGCGAAATAGTTCATCAGCTCCTGGAAGGCTTACGCGACGGCTCATTTACAGCCCCCTCTTACAATTAATTCACGTGCTAAACGGCGGTAACTCGATGCTCCAACTGAGCTACTTGCATAAGTTGTGATTGGTTCACCAGCAACTGTTGTCTCTGGGAAACGGACGGTACGCGAAATGATCGTATCGAAAACATCTTGAGGATATGCCTCGACAATTCGCTCGAGTACTTCCTTGCTATGAACTGTTTTCTTATCGAACATAGTTGGCAAAATGCCGGTTAACTTTAAATTCGGATTTGTATTTGCCTGTACTTTACCGATGATATCTGCCAACAAAGCAACGCCACGAAGAGCAAAGTATTCGCACTCTAAAGGCACAATAACTCCGGTCGATGCAGTCAGAGCATTCACTGTGAGAAGTCCAAGCGATGGTTGACAATCAATCAAAATAACGTCGTAATAATCAATGACAGGAGCAAGGACGCGCTTCAAAACTTTCTCGCGTGCGATGACATTCATCAATCCGCCCTCAGAAGCAGCTAGGTTCTCGTGACTTGGAACCATGTCCATTCCGGGCACGCTTGTTTTTAAAAGAAATTTCTCTATGTTGTTGGATTCATCCATCATCAGGTCATAAATCGAACCATCGAGTTGACGCGTGGAAACGCCTAATCCAACTGAGAGTGAATGTTGTGGATCAAAGTCGACAAGAAGAACTCGTCTTCCAAGTTCTGCCAAGGCAGCTCCTAAATTGATTGTCGTTGTTGTTTTGCCAACGCCACCCTTTTGGTTAACCACCGAAATGACTTGAGCCCCGCCGTGTTGGGTAATAGGGGCAGCTTCAGGGATTATTACTTCCTTTTTGCCCATCATGATGGATGTAGTTACAACATCCTCATCACGATTTGTCGATTTAGCGTCGAAGCGAGAAACCTGCGAAGAAACTTTTGCCATGCACCGGACAGTACGGCGGTGCGACTACGCATGCAAGTTCCCTTTCAAGTATGTTTCGCGCATGCAAGAGAGCGATTTAGTGACCAGCGAGGCACAAACTGTGCCGCCGGCGCTCTCGCCATCGGCTAGCTCAACCTCCTTTTCACTTCACTTGAGCAATTTCGAGGGCCCATTCGACCTGCTGCTCCAGCTTATTTCCAAGCACAAAATGGATGTCACCGAGGTTGCCCTGGGAGCGGTGACAGATGAATTTATAGCCCATATAAAGGGCGTAGAAGGGGGTAAGGAGGGCTGGGATCTCGATGAGACAACGGAATTCCTAGTAATAGCAGCCACGCTCCTAGACCTAAAAGCGGCCCGTTTGCTCCCGTCGGGGGAGATAGAGGACGAGGCGGACCTAGCCCTGCTCGAAGCACGAGACCTTCTTTTTGCTCGCCTTCTTCAATATCGAGCCTTCAAAGAAATAGCCTCAATATTCAGCGCCAGGTTCGAAATCCAAGAAAAGACATTCCCTCGGACAGTGGCCTTAGATCCGCAGCTAGCCCAACTCCTGCCGGAGGTTCTCATTGGGGTAACACCTGCCCGTTTTGCCGCTTTGGCACAAAGAGCACTTGCTCCCAAAGTCCCTTTGAGTCTGTCTACCGAACATTTACACCAGGTCCAAGTCAATGTCACTGCTGAAGCCAGCAAGATTGTTGACTTGTTGCGCAGAAACGCCCGGGTAAGTTTCCGCTCTCTCATAGCTGATGCAGATTCAACCCTCTTAGTTGTAGCCAGATTTTTGGCCCTACTTGAGCTTTATCGAGAAGGCGTCGTTCGATTCGAGCAAGTGGTTGCTCTTGGCGAACTCCAGATTACCTGGGCTGGAAGCGCGGAAGGCGAAATACATGTGAGTGACGAGTTCGATGTACCTCAGGCACCTATGGAAGATGAGACAGAAGAGGAATAAATGTCTAAACTTGAACTTAAGAAGTCCCTCGAAGCCATCTTGATGGTGGTGGATGAGCCGGTTTCCGAGATCGTCTTGGCTCAAATAACTGAGGTTCCCACCGATGAGGTCATCGCGCAGCTTCATGAAATGGCAGCAAGCTATGAATCTGAGTCTCGAGGTTTTCAACTGAGGGCTATTGCCGGTGGTTGGCGCTTTTATAGCCATCCAGATCAATCGCCTGTGGTCGAGAAGTTTGTGCTCGATGGTCAACAGTCTCGCCTGACCCAAGCTGCCTTGGAAACATTGGCCGTTATTGCCTACCGCCAGCCTGTCTCAAGAGCAAGAGTGAGCGCCATTAGAGGTGTCAATGTTGAGGCAGTAATGAAGACCTTGGTAACCAGGGGACTGGTAGAAGAGTCCGGAATTGAGCATGAAACGGGGGCAATCCTCTATAAAACAACCTCAGTTTTCCTTGAAAAGGTGGGCGTCAATTCGATAGAAGATCTGCCTGCATTAGCCCCGTTCCTTCCAGACGCCGACGGGTTAGATGAAATACTTGCTTCTTTAACCGAATAGGGACTCAGGAAGCCCCTGTGGAGCCGCCAGCCTCGGATTCGTCCATTCTGAAGTAAACCCCGTACAGTTCTGTCTCCAACGAATCGAGAGGATTCCGGAATATGGACGTTCGTCTACAAAAAGCTTTGGCTGATGCAGGTGTGGCCAGCCGCAGAGCCTGTGAAGAGCTCATTACCGAAGGTCGCGTAAGCGTCAATGGAATTCAAATCACCCATTTGGGGACGAAAGTGAATCCGGAAAACGATGTACTCCAGGTTGATGGTGAAACAGTTAAGGCAAATAAGTCTAAAAGTTATCTTCTTTTCAATAAGCCAGCGGGGGTTTTGTCTACGATGTCGGACCCAGAGGGAAGACCTTGCTTGGGAGATTTTTTTGCCGACAGAAGTGAGAGGCTTTTTCACGTAGGAAGACTCGATAAGGAGAGCGAAGGCCTGATCGTTCTCACGAATGACGGGGATATTGCCCATAGAGCGACCCACCCCTCTTACGGACTGATAAAGAAATACTTGGTTGAAATTGAGGGTCATTTGTCGCTCGCTCTAGCTAGTGAATTGCGCTCAGGCGTTCGATTAGAAGACGGCCTGGCAAGAGCCTTGGAGGTCGTTGTTCTCAGAGAACCGACAGCCAAAACAGCATGGATAGAAATATCAATTCACGAGGGTCGCTACCATATTGTTAGGCGCATGTTCGAGGAACTTGGTTTACCGGTTACTCGCCTGATCCGTACCGAATTCGGTCCACTCAATGTCGGGGAGACGAAAGTGGGTCGCTGGAGACACCTTAATGACTCTGAGGTCGAGAACCTATTTAATGTTTTAGCTCTAAAGCGATAAATCTTAAACCCAAAAAAAGGTTTATCGACTAATAAATATTTAAGGCTGTCAAATATTACAGACATATCGACAAAAACAAGCGTAATAAGAGATTTTTTTAACTATAAGTCGATTTTCATCAATCGACAGAAGATACTCGATATTTTTTATCGACAATTAAAAGAACCTTTTTATAGATTAATATAAAAAGCGTTTTAACGGTTAAAACATAAACGGGAAGATTTAGATGAAGGGTAGACTTGAGTAATGAGAGTACGTGCAGTCAGAGGAGCAACACAGCTTGAAGCTGACACCGTCGATGAGATGCGCTTAGCGGTCGTCGATTTACTTACGACGCTCTTCAAGGAAAATGAAATATCGACAGAGGATTTAGTGTCTATCCTCTTCACCGCGACACCCGATATCCACTCGGATTTTCCAGCAGCCGCAGCTCGTACGTTGGATCTGGGGTCGATTCCTTTAATCTGCGCCCAAGAGATTGATGTATCTGGCGCATTGCCACGTGTAGTTCGAGTATTGGTACACGCTTATTCAGGTAGAAGTCATGCTGAGATTAAGCATGTTTACAGACGGGGAGCCACTGCTCTTCGTAAAGACATCGCTCAGTAGAGGGCTGGTTTATAAGTGAGTGGAAAGCGGTAGCCCGATTGCGCATTCATATCGTGGGAGCAGGACTTATTGGCACGTCCCTTGGGCTGGCCTTCGCTCAAAAGAGCCATCGTGTCAGTTTTGAGGACAGCAACCAAGAGAATTTACGTGTGGCCAAAGATCTAATTGGGGGAGCTGAGCTTGCACCTGACATTCCATTTGATCTCCTTGTCATCGCCACTCCTTCCGAAGTCGTATTTAGCACCCTAGTGGAAAAATTCTCTAGTAGCCCCAGTTCAATGTTTATAGATATATCAGGTTTAAAGTCTGAACTTATACGTGAAGTCGAAAGTTTTCCGGATTTAGCCAAACGCTTCTGTGGGACGCACCCCATGGCTGGTCGTGAAATCTCTGGGCCAACTGCGGCCCGAGCAGATCTCTTTGAGGGAGCAAGCTGGATTATCACTCCAACAAGCGTGACTGAACCAGAGATTCTGAAAGCGGTTTCAGGGCTCCTTGTAGATCTGGGAACAACCACAAAAGTTGTTGATGCGCCAACACATGATCGAGCGATTGCGGCCGTTTCCCATATTCCACAATTGTTAAGCTCGTTGCTCGCCCGCACTCTCCTAGACAAGGAATCCGGCGACCTCGAATTGGCGGGTCAAGGTCTGCGAGATTTAACCAGATTGGCCGATGGTAACGCCGAGCTTTGGAGCCAATTATTTGTTCGGAACTCTGAAAATGTTAAGTCTGAGCTCGCGCAAATACAGCGTTTAATAGATTTGTTTCTGGGTTGGCTAGAGGTTAAAGACAGCGCAGAAATCAAACGCTTTCTTGAGGAAGGGAAGACCGGCAAGTCCCGAATTCCCGGGAAACATGGCGGCAAGTCCCGCGAATATTCCTACCTTCCAATCGTAATCGAGGACAAACCTGGTCAACTCGCATCAATTTTTGATGAGTGCAAGAAAGTACATGTCAACATCGAAGATCTATTTATTGAACATAGTCCCGGCCAACAGACAGGCTTAATCACATTGGCGCTATCTCATGACGATGCTTCAATTCTTCGTACACATCTTGCCAATCAGAATTGGCGAGTGCACGCAATCCGTGCGCAGCGCTAGTCCCTAAAGAAAGTACAGTTAACTTATGAATCCAGTCGTTGTTGCGATTGACGGTCCAAGTGGATCTGGAAAATCATCGACGGCTAAAGCAATAGCGCGTCGTGCCCACTGGAGCTATCTCGATACAGGCGCCCTCTATCGTGCTCTTACTTGGTTGGCGCTAGAAAATAATTGCGAAGAAGAAAATGGTCTTGTCGACTTAGCGATTGCGCATCCTATTTCTTTTTATTCAAATCCAGAGGATCCTCGTGTTTTTGTCGATGGTGTTGATGTATCCAGTCAAATCCGAACCTTACGAATAACAGATAAGGTTTCACAGTTCGCGCGGATGCCACTCGTCCGCACATATCTTGTCGGATTACAACAAGCGATTATTGAATCGATTCAAGCTGGAATTGTTGTCGAAGGCAGGGATATAGGCACGGTTGTCTATCCGGATGCGCAATTGAAGATATTTTTGTATGCAGATTTGAAGGCTCGAACCGATAGACGTGAGAGTGAAATGCAAGAATCGGTTTCTACCGAACGAGTTGCGCAGTCACTGGAAACTCGAGATGCTATTGATTCAACTCGAGCGATATCGCCACTCCGTCCAGCCGAAGATGCTTTGGAAATTGATTCAACTTCACTGAATCTTGATGAGGTTGTAGACGTTATTTGGGGTTGGCTTGGCGATCGAAGCCTTCTTGGATTGCCTAAAGTAGCAATCATCGGTCGTCCAAATGTCGGAAAATCAACTTTAGTAAATCGCATAATTGGCCGTCGTGAAGCGATTGTAGAAGATACTCCCGGTGTCACTCGGGACCGCGTTAAATACGAAGCCGAGTGGAATGGACGGCGCTTCATTTTGATTGACACTGGCGGATGGGAAGTAAAACCCGAGGGCATCTCTCAGAAGATAACTGCGGGCGCAGAGATGGCGATTGCCGAAGCAGACATCATTCTTTTCGTGGTGGATGTGCAGATTGGCGCACTTGATGAAGACGATGCACTCATCGATCTGCTTCGCCGAAGTGGAAAAGAAACGATACTTGTCGCAAACAAAGTGGATAGCGATGTTGATGAGGCCGATGCTCACGCGCTATGGAATTTAGGATTAGATCAACCTTATTTTGTATCAGCTCTTCATGGTCGTGGTGCTGGGGATCTACTTGATATCGTCATGGAAAAGCTTCCGGAAGTTGGCAGCGAATTAGCCGATGATGGGTACCGCCGTATTGCGTTGGTTGGAAGACCTAACGTTGGAAAATCTAGTCTCCTAAATATTTTGGCGGGGGAGTCGCGAGTTCTAGTTGATGATGTCGCCGGAACAACAAGAGATCCAGTTGATGAGTTAATTGAATTTGGTGGAACGACGTGGAGATTCATTGATACTGCCGGTATCCGCAAGAGAGCGATTTACGATAGTGGAACTGATTATTACGCGAGCTTGAGAACTGCCGCAGCGTTAGATAGAGCTGAAGTCGCAGTTGTAGTTCTAGACGCGTCAATTCCCTTGACTGAGCAGGATCTGCGAGTAATAACCATGGCCGAGGAAGCCGGACGTGCAATTGTTTTGGTGATGAACAAATGGGACATGGTCGATGAAGATCGACAGATTGCGTTGGATAAGGAACTTGATCGCAACTTAGAGCGCTACCCGTGGGTCCAGCGAGTAAATCTGTCTGCAAAGACGGGGTGGCATCGTGATCGGTTAGCACCCGCGCTTCGAACAGCGATTAAGGGTTGGGAAACTCGAGTGCCAACTGCCAAACTGAATTCATTCTTAGGTGCATTAATTGGAGCGACGCCTCCGCCAGTGCGCAGTGGAAAGCAACCCAAAATTCGCTTTGCGACTCAGGTGCAAATTTCGCCTCCCAAGTTTGTGCTCTTCTCTAGTGAATGGGTCGAGGTGGCATATCGTCGCTTTATTGAAAGGCGCCTTCGCGAGGAGTTTGGTTTTAGTGGGAGCCCGATTGAAGTTGCTATAAAGGTGCGAGAAAAAGACTAGAAAGAGTAATCAAACGAGTAAGTAAAGATGCTAGAAGAAGTAAGGGGGTAGGCGCATTTTGGATAAGCCAGAGCCGATTCTTACCATTCCCAACCTCCTCACCATTATTCGCGCACTGGGGATTCCTCTTTTCCTGTGGTTGTACTTGAGCAGACACAGTAATGGTTGGAGTTTCATCGTATTAGCCGTCGGAGCTTTGACAGATTATTTTGATGGAAAATTGGCTCGTCTTCTCAATCAGGAAACGAAACTTGGAGCTGCTTTAGACCCTGCAATCGACCGTGCGTACATAGCAGCAACAGTTCTGGCGTTAGCGATACGAAACGTCATACCTTGGTGGATGGTCTTTCTTTTAGTTGCGAGGGATCTATGGATGGCGTTTGCTCTATTCATCAAGAAGAGGCGAACTGGGGATCTTTTTGAAGTTAGCTTTCTTGGTAAGGCTGCGACCTTCAACCTGCTGTACGCATTTCCGTTTTTATTGTTGAGCGCAAGCTCAGGGCTCGGCAAAATGGCCCACGTTTTAGGCTGGGCATTCGCGATTTGGGGGATGGGGCTTTACGTATTCACCGCGCTGCAATACAGTTCCGATGCTCTCCGAGCCCCCGCAAAACCGAAAGGCAATTGATGTCTCAAACTCCAGCAAATGTAAAGTACACAAAAGAGCATGAGTGGGTTTTGGAAAATCCGGATGGCACTGTTCGAATTGGTATCACTGATTATGCCCAGGGCGCACTTGGAGATATCGTCTATATCCAACTTCCTAAAGTGAATGCACCAGTAAAAGGTGGTTCAGTTTGCGGTGAAGTGGAATCCACAAAAAGCGTCTCTGAAATATATGCTCCGGTTGGAGGAATTGTTTTGAGTGTGAATGAAAAACTTGAAACTAATCCAGAATTAATAAACTCCGATCCCTACGGTGAGGGCTGGATTGCGCATATCGGAAGCGTGGAAATAACCGAAGCCCTGTTAACTCCTGACGAGTACTCAAAGCTGACGGCTTAATCAGTTCAACAAAAAAATCGACCATTGGCTCGAGTGAGGCGGAATTTGCCGGCTTGACCAGCCCTTCTACCTTGAATAGTGTCAGCCTCTACTAGACCTGAAGAGCTGAAGGGGAGCAAGTGAATACTTCTAAGAATTCGCCCACCGACCTCACCTCAACAATTCACCTCTCGCAACTTCGACCAGTTCCTGGAAGCGCTCACTTAGATGCAGTGCTTGAGAAACTTTCCCCGGAAGAAATAGAGATTGTCTCGCAACTTTCCCCAGAAAGAGCAATGCTGATCGGCGTAAGCGGACCATCTAAAGGATTTCGTTTTCTCCTAAAAGCAGAAGTAGCACGTATCGGCCGCGAAGTTGGTTGCGACATATCACTTGATGATGTCACTGTTTCACGCAAGCACGCCGAGCTATCGGTAAAGAATGGCGAATTTATCCTGCAAGACTCTAAGAGTCTAAATGGCACTTACGTTAATGCCATCAGCGTTGATTCAATTTCTTTGAAGCATGGCGATCAGATTCAAATTGGAAAGTTTCGTTTTATTTTCTTCACAGGAAAGGCTAATTCATGAGTGTTCCAGCCCGTGCATATTTAAGCATCGGAGAAGTCCTTGGGAAATTGCGTCCCGAGTTTTCAGACATCACAATTTCTAAAATTCGTTTTTTAGAGTCGGAAGGTCTGATCGATCCGCAGAGAACTCCCTCCGGTTATCGTAAATTTACGGCTACGGATTTGGAACGCTTGCGCTATGTGTTACAGGCTCAGCGCGATCAATATTTACCATTACGTGTGATTAAGGAAAATCTTGATGCTATGGATCGTGGGCTGGTTCCCGCTCCCCAAGCAGGGGGAGTGGCCGGGCCACGTTTGGCAACGGTTGACGGAGAGTTCGCGCCCGCTCATTTCGCACAAGAAAGTGAATTGCGGTTAAGCCGAGAAGAGCTTTTAGCCTCGGCACAATTGAGTGACCAAATTCTTGTCGAGTTGGAAACATACGGACTAGTCGAGCTCAAGGGGCGTCACTACGACGCGGACGCGTTGGCCGTCTGCCGTACAGTTGCTGAGATTGCAGCTTTTGGGATTGAACCTCGGCATCTGCGTTCATTTAAATCAGCAGCAGACCGAGAAGTCGGCCTTGTCGAGCAAGTAATAACTCCATTGCTTCGCCAAAAAGGTTCTGATGCAAAAGCTCGGGCTGAAGAAGTCGCTAATGAATTAGCGTCCCTCTCGGTTCGTCTGCATGCTTCGTTGGTGCGTGCTGGCCTGCATCGCGCGAAGTAACTCAGTCACCCAACACTTGATATTTACGATTTAGATTAAGGTATAGATAATGACGACACTCCATCCGATTGAAGTTATTGGCGTTCGCGTGGAGATGCCTTCCAACCAACCTATCGTTCTGGTTCGTGAAACTGACGGAGTCCGATACCTGCCGATTTGGGTAGGAGCCGTTGAAGCAACTGCTATAGCTTTCGCCCAGCAAGACGTTAAGCCACCTCGCCCTCTCACACACGATTTAATCCAACAAGTTATCGAAGCAGTTGCTCTGCCACTGGAATCGATTCACCTCACGGAGATGAAGAACGGAATCTTTTACGCGGAGTTGCATTTCAGTGGGGGCAAAATCATTTCCGCCCGTCCCAGTGATGCTTTGGCGATAGGGCTAAGAATGGGCACTCCTCTGTTTGCAACTGAGGACCTCTTCGCCTCGGCCGGCATCGAAATTCCGGATCAGTCGGATGATGAAGTTGAAAAATTCAAAGAGTTTCTGGATCACATCAACCCAGAAGACTTCGCTGGTTGAAGGCCGGTCGTGGGGATGGGCATGGGCATGGGCATGGG
>Ga0136642_1001239_pt1 | contig 11249 bp, 8 predicted proteins | sample LowCatLa1302831Y_FD_115313 | JGI IMG/M metagenome (GOLD analysis project Ga0136642, IMG submission 115313) | Freshwater microbial communities from Lower Cathedral Lake, Yosemite National Park, California, USA - 13028-31Y | ecosystem: Environmental > Aquatic > Freshwater > Lake ... | reverse complement strand
GGCACTCGGTCTGGTAAACATGGGCTTCGCCGGTGAAACTTGGGCGCGATCCGTCGCCGTCACAACTTGCGTTGCGCCTGCGGTGCTGGATTTTGCTTTTGGTTTCATTCGTTAAAGCCCGGGCTCTTTAGGCCCGGGATGGTTTACAGTGAAATACCTAAAATCTTGGCCACTTGGTTCACGTCTTTATCTCCACGACCGGAGAGGTTGATGACTAAAATCTCGTCTGAGCGCATCGCCTTGGCGCGCTTTAAACCGTGGACGAGCGCGTGTGTGCTCTCGAGCGCGGGGATAATGCCCTCTAAGCGGGAAACCAGCTGGAAAGTCTCCATGACTTCGTCATCGCACGCATAGGCGAAATCGATGCGCTTTTGATCGCGGTAATAGGCATGCTCCGGTCCGATGGCCGCATAGTCGAGACCAGCACTGACAGAGTGCGTGAGCTCGATTTGGCCATCGGGGTCCTGAAGAATATAAGTTTTGGCACCTTGCAAAACGCCTAGTTTGCCCCCCTCAAAACGCGCGGCGTGATCACCGCGTTTGATACCGCGACCACCGGCTTCGACGCCGACGAGCCTTACGGATTTTTCTTCAAGAAAATCGAAGAAGAAGCCGATGGCGTTAGAGCCACCGCCCACACAGGCAATCATCTCATCGGGCAATCGGCCTTCACGAGCGAGCAGTTGAGTTTTGGTTTCCTGGCCGATGATGCGGTGAAAATCACGCACCATCATAGGATAAGGATGGGAACCAAGCGCTGAGCCTAAAATATAGTGGGTACTGCGGACGTTAGTGACCCAATCTCGCATCGCTTCGTTGACGGCGTCTTTCAGGGTTTTCTGACCGGAGGTGACCGCCCGTACTTCAGCGCCCATGAGGCGCATGCGGAAGACGTTAAGAGCCTGGCGCTCCATATCAACGGCGCCCATGTAAACGACGCATTCTAGTCCAAATTTAGCGCAGACGGCAGCCGTCGCGACACCATGTTGGCCTGCGCCCGTTTCGGCGATAATGCGCTTCTTACCCATGCGCAGCGCAAGTAGAGCCTGCCCAAGGGCGTTATTAATTTTATGTGCGCCGGTGTGGAGCAAGTCTTCGCGCTTGAGATAAATCTTGGCTCCACCGCAGTGCTTCGTGAGACGTTCGGCCAGATAGAGCTCGGTCGGGCGACCGGCAAACTCCTTGAGGTGGTGGTTAAGTTCTTTCTGAAACGCCGGATCTTCTCGCGCCTGCTGATAGATGGCGCTCAATTCTTGCAAAGCCGTCATCAGGGTCTCGGGCACAAACACCCCACCGTAACGACCAAAATGGCCTCCGGCATCTGGCAGCGAAAAGCGATTAATCGAGTCTGCGGCTACGTCAGTGATTGGCTTAGCGGTCATGAGAAGGGCTTAATATTTGTACGGGTCGGGCCCGGTGGCAAGACGCGCGCCTAGATAGGGAACCTCAGCTCAATGCTGATCGACCCGATTCTTTAAAAAGGCCAGCACGTCCTGAAACTTAGCCCGATTATTTTCGTCGGCCGCCACCAGATGTTCATGGGCCTCAAGTACGTGACGAGCCTTATCAAGCTCGCCACCATCTGAGCCGCTAAGAGCGGTCTGGCATTTACCAAAGTTCATGACGGCTTCACCAGAGTCCACTGTCAGCAAACGGTGGAGCCCCAAAGTGCGAATGAGTTCAAGATTCCTCGGGCCTACCCGAGCCAACACAATACTACCCGGGGGATTACTTTTCCTTAGTTCCAAAGCTACGCCAGCGAGCACACCTAAAAACGTACTATCCATCGTAGTGCATTGCTGAAAATCGACGACAAAACGTTGCTTATTTTGGCGGAGCATTTCACCTACAAATTCGCGTAAACAGGGGCTGTTTTGAAAGCACGCCCTCCCCTCGATCCGCACCACGACGGGATCGGAGTAAGCATCAACTGAGTAGACAGAACTGGCGGCTTCAGACATGTGAGTGGACTACGATCAATAGAGTGAAAAATCGCCTATCGCCGGATCTTCTCCGGCGATAAGGAATTAAATCCAAACCTGAACTAGGTCAGGCGCAACCGGGCTTAGGGATCGATTAATTTTTGGCGACGATTTGACGTAAGACGTAGGGCAAGATACCGCCGTGTTGATAGTAATCGATTTCGATGGGCGTATCGATGCGGCAACGCACGAGCACATTTTCGATCGCACCATCTTTGCAGGTGATCTTGAGGGTGAGATCTTGCTGGGGTTTGATACTACCGTTTAGGCCCACAACATCGTAGGTCTCGGAACCGTCCAATTTCAGGGTTTGCGCGGTAGTGCCGTCCTTAAATTGCAGGGGCAACACGCCCATACCAACAAGGTTGGAACGGTGAATGCGCTCGAAGCTCTGGGCTACGACGACTTTGACCCCAAGCAAGTTCGTGCCCTTGGCCGCCCAGTCGCGTGAGGAGCCGGTGCCGTATTCCTGGCCCGCTAGGATGATCAGCGGAGTGCCCGCTTTTTGGTAGGCCATTGATGCATCATAGATAGATGTTTTCACACCGTCAGCGCCGAGGGTGTTGCCACCTTCTTCGCCGCCGAGCATGAGATTTTTGATGCGGACGTTGGCAAAGGTGCCGCGGGTCATGATGCGATCGTTACCGCGACGCGAACCGTAGGAATTAAAATCTTCAAACGTGACGCCGTTTTCCAACAGAAACTTACCCGCGGGTGAGCTCTTCTTGATAGCGCCGGCCGGTGAGATGTGGTCGGTGGTGACCGAGTCGCCGAAGATACCGAGCGCGCGCGCACCCGTGATAGGTTTAATGGCTCCCGGAGTAAGCGAAAAGTTTGTGAAGAACGGGGGTTCTTGAATGTAAGTCGACTTGACGTCGAAGGCGTAGATATTGCCCGCAGTGGATGGGATTTCATTCCACTTGGGATTTTGCTCTGCAAAGTTCGTGTAGAGCTTACGGAAGACCTCGGGCTTGAGCGCGGATTGCATCTGGTCACGCACTTCCTGCAACGAGGGCCAGATGTCTTTCAAAAAGACTGGAGCACCGGATTTATCGCGGCCGAGTGGCTCGGTCGATAGATCGATGTCGACGCGACCGGCGAGCGCAAAAGCCACAACGAGCGGCGGGGACATCAGGAAGTTGGACTTGATGTTTTGGTGTACGCGCGCCTCGAAATTGCGGTTGCCCGAGAGAACGGAGGCAGCAACGAGATCATTTTTAACGACGGCTTCTTCGATGGGAGCCGAGAGAGGGCCAGAGTTACCAATGCAAGTCGTGCAGCCGTAGCCAACCGTCTGGAAACCGAGTTGATCGAGGTAAGGCGCGAGACCGGTTTTCTCCAAATAATCGGTCACCACGCGTGAACCGGGGGCGAGTGAAGACTTCACCAGAGGATTTACCTTGAGGCCCTTGGCGACGGCCTTTTTGGCGAGTAACCCGGCTGCGAGCATAACACTCGGATTGGAAGTGTTGGTGCAGCTGGTGATTGCGGCGATCAAGACTGAGCCGTGGCCGAGCTTGGTGCCGCCGACCTCGGCGGTGACAGTCGAAAATTCTTCGGCCCTTTTACCAAAGCCATTTTCCGTAACGGGCTTAGAGAAAGCCGTAACGAACTCCTGTTTCATTTTTGAAAGTTCAATGCGATCTTGTGGGCGTTTTGGGCCCGCGACGCTTGGTCCTACGCTGGAGAGATCGAGCGCAAGATCCGTGGAGTATTCGATTTCACCTTTTTGCGGAATGCCCCAGAGTCCTTGGGCTTTGTAGTAAGCCTCGTAGGTTGCGACTTGTTTTTCATCACGGCCAGTAGCGCGAAGATAGTTCGAGCATTCACCGTCGATGGGGAAAAAGCCCATGGTCGCACCGTATTCAGGGGCCATATTGGCAATCATTGCACGATCCACGACAGGCAAAGCCGCCGCGCCGGGACCGTAAAACTCGACGAATTTGCCAACGACCTTGGCTTTACGCAGTTGCTGTGTGAGTGTGAGCGCGAGATCCGTGGCGGTGACGCCTTCTTTGAGGGCACCGGTGAGATAGACGCCAACGACATCAGGGGTAAGAAAGTAAACGGGCTGCCCCAGCATGCCAGCTTCGGCTTCGATGCCACCTACGCCCCAGCCGACGATGCCAAGACCATTGATCATCGTCGTGTGTGAGTCGGTGCCGACGAGGGTGTCAGGGTAATATACCCCACCCGCGCTGAGTACGCCCTTAGCAAGATACTCAAGGTTGACTTGATGGACGATGCCGATCCCGGGCGGAACAACCTTGAAGGTGTCGAACGCTTGCATGCCCCATTTTAAAAATTGGTAGCGCTCACGGTTGCGCGAGAACTCGAGTTCTAAATTTTTGCTGAGAGCATCGGGGCTACCGGCGAAATCAACCTGCACTGAGTGATCAACGACCAGATCGACAGGCACAAGGGGTTCGATGATCTTGGGATTTTTACCGAGTTTAGTGACCGCAGAACGCATCGCCGCGAGGTCGACCAATAACGGTACGCCCGTAAAATCCTGCAACACGATACGGGCAACCACGAAGGGGATTTCCTCCGTGCGTTCAGCCTTCGCCGCCCAAGTGGCGAGCGCGCGGATGGCGGGCTCGGAAACGCGTTTGCCGTCGCAATTGCGCAGCAATGATTCCAGCACCAGTCGGATTGAGACGGGCAGCTTTTTCAGGTTGAAGCCGGCTTTTTCGAGCGCGGGCAACGAGTAAAAGGAATGGCTCTCTCCGTTGGCGGTGAAAGTCTGGAGGGTGTTGAAGGGATTCGGCTGGCTCATGGAAAGGGGTAATCGATATCGGAGACGAAGGTCGATGCGGCCTTAATGTGCCGCATCGCTGATTAAAGTTCGGTAGTAAAAAATTAACTCGCGAGCGCGGCTTTGACGGCAGCGAAATTCGGCAGGTCCTTAGGGGTCGCGGTTTGCTCGGCGTATTTGACCACACCGTCTTTGCCGATCACGAAGGCCGCACGTGCGGAGGTGTCGCCGATATCGGCCAGCATCGGGAAGAGTACGCCATAGGCCCGGGTGGTTTCTTTATTCAAATCAGACAGCAGCGTAACGCCGATCTTGTTAGCTTTGGCCCAAGCTTCGAGGGTGAATGGACTGTCTACACTGATACCGTAAACGGCGGCACCAAGTTTCTCGTACTCGCCGAGGCCGCTGGTTTGATCGCACATCTCTTGAGTGCACACGCCGGTGTAGGCCAACGGGAAAAAGAGCAGGACAGTTTGTTTCACGCCGAAATTGGCGCTTAGCTTCACATCGACGAGACCGTCGGCGGTTTTGGACTTGAGTTTAAAATCAGGGGCTTTGGAACCGATGGCGATGGGCATGATAGGAGGAATTTTGGATTGGGAGAAAAACGTTGGGAGGAGCTCCCTCAGTGTCAGAAAGGTGATCAAGAGCGCCCCAGCACTCCGCCGCAAACCGTTTTTACCCGCAAATGTCGCATTTATGGTTTCATAACACCGGTCATTAGAAACGCTCTTGCGCGACTGCCCCTGCGGCGGATTACCTACGCACCAACGTTATGACCCTGATCGAAGACCTCCAATGGCGCGGCCTCTTGGCCGATTGCACCGACCTAGATGCGCTCACCAAACGCCTGAACACGGGGCCGATCACGCTGTATTGTGGGTTCGACCCGACGGGTGATTCACTTCATGTAGGGCATCTGGTCCCTCAACTCACCCTGCGGCGCTTTCAGCTCGCAGGACACCACCCTATCAGTCTGGCCGGCGGAGCTACCGGCATGATTGGTGACCCAGGTGGCAAATCCGCGGAGCGCAACCTCCTATCCCGCGAGCAACTCGCCTACAACTTCACGCGTATAAAGGCGCAACTTGAGCGACTTCTCGACTTCAGTGCCACGGGCAACCCTGCCCGCATCGTCAACAACGCAGATTGGACTGCACCCGTTAGCTTCCTCGATTTCCTGCGCGACGTCGGCAAGCATTTCTCCCTCGGCAGCATGATTGCAAAGGACAGCGTGAAATCGCGTCTCGGCAGCGAGGCAGGGATCAGTTTCACCGAGTTCAGCTACCAACTGCTTCAAGCCAACGATTTTTGCCACCTACGTCAGGCCCTGAACTGTGAACTCCAAATCGGCGGTACCGAGCAATGGGGTAACATCACCGCCGGCACCGATTTGATCCGCAAAAAAATCGGCCTCGTCGCCTGGGGACTCACTTTTCCTCTGATTACTAAGGCCGACGGCAGCAAATTCGGTAAAACTGAAGGCGGCGCAGTCTGGCTAGATCCCCAGAAGACCAGTCCATACAAATTCTACCAATTTTTCGTCAATACGGAGGACGCCAAGGTCGGCGAGTATCTGCGTAAATTTACTTTCCTCACTCGATCTGAAATCGAAGCGCTCGAAGCCCAGCACCTCGCTAACCCCGGCGCTCGGGAGGCCCACCGCGCTCTGGCCCGCGAGGTCACCCGCATCGTCCATGGCCAAGCCGCACTTGACTCCGCGCTCAAAGCGAGCGCCATTCTCTTCGGCGCCGAAATCGGGGATACCACCGAAACCACCTTCAACGATGTCGTCGGTGAAATCCCCACCACCGCCCTCCCCGCTCTGGGCGAGTGGCAAGCTGGTAAAAACCTTTCCCTCCTGGATACCCTTGTGCTCACCCAACTGGCTTCCTCCAAGGGCCAAGCGCGCAAAGATATCGAGGGAGGCGGAGTTTATGTGAACAATCTTAAAGTCACTGACATCACCTGCACCCTCTCTTCCGCCGATCTGCTCTTTGGCAAGCACGTGCTCCTGCGCAAAGGCAAACGCACCTACGCCGTCATCACCCTTACTTGAATTTCTCCCTCCAAACCCTATGAAACTCCGCTCCCTACTCATCGTTCTTACCCTCCTATTCGCGCTTTCAACGAGCGCATCTGCCGCCCCTCAACTCGGCCTCCAGACTTGGACCTGCCGCAACATGAACTTCGACCAAGTCGTCGCTTTCGCGACCAAACATGGCATTACCGAACTGCAGTTCATCGCCGCGCAACTTAACCCCTCAGCTCCCCGCGAGGAAAACCTGCGTAAAAAGGCCATCTTGGAAAAAGCCGGACTCCATGCCTACACATTCGGGGTCAACGCCACCACCCTAGACAAAGAGACCAACCGGAAACTCTTCGAATTCGCAAAATTGATGGGAATCAAACTCATCATCGTTGAACCCAAAGACTTCGCTCAATGGGACAACCTCGAACAATTGGTCAAAGAATACGACATCAAGCTAGCCATCCACAATCACGGTAAAGGCTCCGCCTATGGAGATCCCGCCACGGTTAAAAAAATTCTATCGACCCGTGATCACCGCATTGGGGTCTGCCTCGACATTGGTTGGGTGACCGCCGCTGGCTTCGACGCCGCCGCTATTTTCCGCGAGTACGGTGACCGCGTTTACGACCTTCACTTTAAAGACAAGAAAACCTCCGTCGTTGACGGCAAATCGGTCGCCGTCGACACCGAGCTCGGTGCAGGGGATTCCAACTACACCGGACTCTTCGCTGAGATCAAAAAATCTAATTGGTCTGGAGTCTTAGCGATTGAGACCGACAGCAAAGCCTTCGCGGAAGACCCCAACCGCCTCGTCGCCGAAGGAAAGAATTTCTTCGCTAAAAACTTCGGTAGTGCGCCCTCCGTGGCTAAATAAAAGCCGTACCTGCTCACAAAAAAAATCCCCGGATTATACCGGGGATTTTTTTATGCCGTAATCGGCGGATTAGAGCTCGAAAAACATTACTTGCCGATACCTTGTACGCGGAATCCGAGGGCCCGCAGTTTACCTAGATCCAAGATATTGCGCCCGTCGAAGATGAACGCGGGTTTGACCATGCCGTCATAAATTTTGGCGAAATCGAGTGTCTTGAATTCATCCCACTCGGTAACGACCACGATGGCATGCGCACCTGCGGCCGCTTCATAGGCGCTACCCGCGACCGATAAGCGCGCATTCGCTCCGCCTGCACCCAAAACATCGTGCACGATCTCCTGCGACGGCACCTTGGGGTCGTAGACCACAACCTTCGCTTGTTCGCCGAGCAAGCTGCGACAGACTGCAATTGCCGCGGATTCTCGCGTGTCATTAGTATCCTTTTTAAAAGCAAAGCCCAGCACCGCGATTTTTTTGTCCGCGACGCTGTTGTAGAGCGCTGTTACCACGCGAGAGGCGAAACGCTGCTTCTGCCAATCGTTCATCTTCACCACGCTTTCCCAATAAGCACTTACCTCTGGCAGACCGAATTTCTCGCAGAGGTAGGCGAGATTCAAAATATCTTTCTGGAAACAGGAACCGCCGAAACCCACTGAAGCTTTTAGGAATTTCGGGCCGATGCGTGAATCTTTGCCGATGGCATTAGCCACTTCATCGACATCTGCGCCCGTCGCCTCGCATAATGCAGAGATAGAATTGATGGAAGAAATACGTTGGGCTAGAAACGCATTAGCCACGAGTTTTGAAAGTTCGGAAGACCACAAGTTGGTGGTAATAATTTTTTCGCGAGGCACCCAGTTAGCGTAGACATCAACAAGCTGTTGGACGGCGGCATCACCCTCAGGCGTACGTTCGCCGCCAATCAAAACTCGGTCAGGCTGAATCAAATCCGCCACCGCTGTGCCTTCGGCCAGAAATTCAGGGTTGGACAACACCTGAAATTTTGCGCCTCGGGTGTTGGCCGCAAGGATGTCTTTAATCGTCTCCGCAGTTTTAACTGGGATGGTGGATTTTTCGACGATGATTTTGGAACCGTCTGAGACTTCGGCAATCGTTCGAGCCACCGATTCGATGAAACGCAAATCAGCTGCGCGACCGGCGCCTACGCCGTACGTTTTGGTGGGGGTATTGACCGCGACGAAAATAATGTCGGCCGCTTGGATCGTCTCTTTGACGGCGGTTGAGAAATGCAAATTTTTACCTCGGCGCTGTTTGACGACTTCGTCCAAACCCGGCTCGTAGATGGGCAAGGTGTCAGAATTCCACGCCGCGATGCGGGAGGCATTCATATCGACCACGGTGACTTGGATATGGGGCGCCTTCAGCGCGATCATCGCCATCGTCGGACCGCCCACGTAACCAGCGCCAATGCAGCAAATTTTCATAGATATGATTACCAAGTTGCAGACACCCTAGCCCCAATCCAAGGCCGAAGTTGGCCTAACAGCGCAACGGCTGATCACGAACCAAAGCCCAGAACGGACTGATTTTTGAAGTGGTGCCAGAGGCCGGGATTGAACCGGCGACCAAAGGCTTATGAGTCCTCTGCTCTACCACTGAGCTACTCTGGCGTATTTGCTATTTATTAATGAGATACGTTTTTCGGATTCCTTGCCTTCTACACCTATTTTCTACACCTTAGACTCAAAATTGAGCTAAATTAAGAAAGGATGAGAAATTAATGAACTGGCAAAAAACGAAAACTCAAAATCTGCTAAGGCACAAAAGCAGTAGCAATTACTACGGACGCTGGAAGATAGCAGGCAAGCAAAAATGGAAAAGTCTAGGAACGGACGTATACTCCATCGCCAAATTGCGCCACCTAGACGAATCCTCAAAAATTGAGCGGATGCGCAGTAGCGCCAAGTCCCTCAACTCGGGGGATTGCACCATGGCCGACCTCATCCAGGCTTACCGAGAACAAACCCAAGCCCGGACCGACCTCAAAGAATCCTCTAAAACCTCTAGGGAGACTGCCCTAGGGAAAATCCTTAAAACTTGGCCAAGGTTGCCCAATTTAAAACCCATCCAAGTCACCATTAACGCCGTTAACGACTGGGCGAGGCGATTTAAAGCCAAGGGCACCCAGTTCAGGGCGCCCGGCTCACAAGCCATCCAGATCGGTAATTCCGCCACGAGCGTTAATCGAGCGATTGATACCCTGCGCATCCTCATGGATCTCGCCGTAGCCCGAGGCGCCATAGCGACCAATCCCGTGCTGGTAAAAACGGCCGACGGAGAACGCTTAAAGAAGAAGATTCAGAAGACTCAACTCCAACTTCCAAGCAGCGAGGACCTTCAAAGCCTTATCCAAGCAATCGAACAAAATGGATCACGGGGTGGCTGGGGCCAAGAGGCTGCTGATTTTTGCCGGTTCCTCACTTACTCAGGCTGCCGAGTGGGTGAGGTAAAGACCATCACCTGGAGAGACGTGGATTTTGAAAAACTCCAGTTGCGTGCCCACGGCTACAAAACGGAGTCATCCAATCGCATCATCCCTCTTTTTCCAGATTTAGAACAGTTACTGAAAAATATTAAGGCCAGAAGAACTCGTGCGGCTACGTTTACGACAGATGCCTCAGAAGCACTATTACCTGCTTCACGCCTATTTCTTTTGAGTGAATGCCAAAAGAGCATCACCTCGGCCTGCTTGAAAATCGGCCTTGAGAGAATCACTCACCATGATTTTAGGCATATTTTCGTCACTAGATGCATCGAGTCTGGCGTAGATATTCCCACAATATCCCGATGGGTCGGACATGCCGATGGGGGCGCATTACTCATGAGAACCTATGGCCATTTACGCACTGAGCACAGTCAACAACAGGCCATGAGAGTTAAATTTTAACCCCGATGAAACCCAAAATAGATCATAAGCAGTGCTATGAGCTTACCGCTCTTTTGATAGCTGATCGTTAGCTTTGCATTGCTAAATATTTGGAGTGAATTTTACCACATTTTTTCAGCCAAGTTTACACTCTACGCATAACACCCGACTGCCACCGAGCCTCCATCAACAATAATCGTGTGGCCGGTCAGGGCACCGATGGGATCAGCAAGAAAGACGCACGTGCGGGCGATTTCCTCGGGAGTAATCATGCGCTGCGTAGGGATGGTGCGGGCGCGTTTCTCGGGATCACCGCCGGCAGCGCGAAAACCTTCCGTGTCGAGTGGACCTGGGGCGATGGCATTCACTCGGATTCCGACGGAGGCGAACTCGACTGCATTGGCACGAATAAGAGCGATGACAGCCGCCTTTGCTGTGGCGTAAGCGGAGTGACCTCGTGGAGACATGAGGCCCGCGACCGAAGCTATGTTAATGATTGTACCTCCCGGGCGACGTAGCGCTCCCAGCGCGGCGCGCGTGCCGTGGACCGTACCCCAGAAATTGACCGCAAACATGTCGTCCCACAGTGCGTTGTCGACGTCGTGGAATGGGACCGGTTTGCCGAACCCGGCGTTGTTGATCCATACGTCGATGACCGGAGATTCAGTGCGAATTGCCGCAACGGCGGCGTCGAGTTGATCACGATGACGAACGTC
>Ga0136642_1001238_pt1 | contig 11256 bp, 9 predicted proteins | sample LowCatLa1302831Y_FD_115313 | JGI IMG/M metagenome (GOLD analysis project Ga0136642, IMG submission 115313) | Freshwater microbial communities from Lower Cathedral Lake, Yosemite National Park, California, USA - 13028-31Y | ecosystem: Environmental > Aquatic > Freshwater > Lake ... | reverse complement strand
CGCGCCACCGACACCACCAGGCGCAGGTTGTGCTCAACCATGGCGCGTTTCGCATCCGTGCCGCGCACCAGGCGCGCCACCACCTCCTCTTCAGCCAGCCCCGTTGCCGCCGCAAGCGCTGACAGCTCCGGAGGGCCACCACTGACTGACGCAAGAGCAACAGCAGCTTCCTCCACCGCCATGCCCTGCTGCGCAGTTGACACTAGCAATACCTCTTCCTCCCGCGTCAAGAGCTCAGTGTGACTAATCTCCAGTGGTGTGTAGACCCCACGCTGCGGCCTTCGAAGCCCCGCGCCCTCGTCCGAAAGCACCGCACGGGCGCGGGCGCGAGCCGCAGCCTCCTCAGCCGTGCGCAGCGTGGCTGGCCCACGCTGCTGCAAAGCTGCAGCCGGGCCACCTTTCGCCTTCCGCCTAACCCGTGTGGGAACCGGCGCCTGCAGGGAAGCGGCGCCGGCGCCAGCAACAGCCGTGACAGCCGTTTGGGGGGTGTAGTTAGCTGAGATATCGTCCATATGTGGCTCACCACGTGCGGGTGCGGTGAGCGCAGACGACGGCATGGGAGCGGTAGTGCGTCGCGGAGCGACGCCCCGTTGGCACAATGTCGTTGGGGGGAGTGAACTGGTCATTCCCGCTGGCATCGTGTGCACCGTCTGCCCAGGCGCGAAAAGAGAGCAGGTGTGGGAAGTGAAGCGGGCAGAAAACCTTGAGGCCTGAAAAGGACGACACCCTCTGCAAGCAGGCGTGGCCACAAGCTTTTGGCGTGTCGCCGCGAAGGTGTACGTATTGCAAGGAGTCGGTGTGTTTTTAATTGGTACAAACTCTTGTACTGTGCACGCACGTTCACACGGAACCAAGTTTTGGCTCCTTGAGCTTGGACTTGAGCTTGGAAGCTTCTCAAAATGGGCCCTCACAAACTCTTAGTCCGCCACGCGACCGAGGCCCTGCAGACGGTTCAGCAGCAGGTCCCCCTGCTTGACGACAGAGAGGTACAGCGCGCTCTTGGCGTCCGGCCGCGTCGTCTCCAGCACGCCCGCCACCTGTGCAGGCGCTCAGCGGCAGCAGCAGGCAAAGCGTAGGTCGCGCGCCTTGTCGATGCGACAGTTCAGTCGGCCTGCGGCGATAAAGTCTGCCAGCTCGGCATCCATGAAAGCGGGGGTGACGCCGAAAGCGGCGGCCATCTTCTCAAGTGTTACGCTCTTGTAGGACTCCAGAAACTGCGCAGCGCAGCGCAGCGCACGTCAGCAGCCTGGTGCACGCAGACCGCTGGCATGCACCATGACGTGCCTGAGCGTAGGCTGTGGCGCGCGCTTCGCGCAGGAAGAAGCGAAAGTGCGGGTGGAGGAACATGTCGGCGCGAACCTGCTCCGCCACACCCGGAAAGGCAGCCATGAAGTCCTGCGCCATCAAAGATCAGCATGTTTCAAGATCTCAAGCCAATCGGCGCACCTTGTAGCGGCAGCTATACAGCCCATTCAGGAAAGCATCCATGTTCGGCAGCTGGCCCAGCACCGCCAGGATTTCGGGAGTGTCGATCACACGTGCCTTCAGCGCCACCCGGTCCAGCGCCACCACCGCGGTGACGATCGTGTAAAAGACAAACTGATTGTACGAGCACAGCTCGCTGGCGGAAAAGGTGGCCAACGAGTCAAGCAGCAGCGCCGCGGCCGAGGCGAAATCTCGTGTCGCCACTGCCCAGACGCCCTCGTACACCTTGAGCCGATTCTTGCGCTCCCAGTCGCCGCCGCCGGGCGTCTCCAGGAGATCCTTCAGCTACGCGCAATGTGAGTGAGCCGGAGGTGGGGCCAGGCTGGGCAGCTCCTCACCTTGCGGATGTCAGCCTTCACAGCTGCATAGTCGAAGAAGAGGAAATGCAAGCGCATGAGGCTGAATAGGAGGTCCATCTTCTGCCCAACCGCCACCGTCTTGGTTGCCGTTGCCTCGAACGCCGCCTCCGCAGCAGGACGGTCGCCAAGGCGCACAAAGTGCTCAGCCTTTGCCAGGAGCGCCTCCCGCACCTCTGACTCGCCCAGGTTGGCCTCGGCGTCAGCCACCCTGTGTAGCCCCGTCGTGAGCCGGCCGCGGTTTGGAGAAGACGCTGAGGGGCGTACCGTGCATCGAGAGCTGTTAGGGCAGTCGCGTTGCGCTGGCGCATCCCCTCCAGCAAAACGGCGTCAAGAGGCCAGCCGAGGCGCTCACAGCAGTGTACGTAGAAAGGCGCGAGATCTGAAGACGCGAACGGGCGGTCAGGAGCGTGCACGAGAGCGCTGTGCCTGCGCCTGCGCGCCGTTGCCTGTAATCTCCGCCAGCAGCGCAGCCGCCTGGGCGGCAGTCTCGCCACCCGCCAAGCCGCTTGCCAGTGCGAAGATGCGTTGCGCAAGGAGAACAGTAGGCGCCTGAGCGTCAGGCATGGTTTCCATTCAGCACTCGCTTTCCAAAGTAACGCCTTCAGAGATGCCGCTGCTGGTGGGCCTGACCTAAGCGGGAATATCAGTGTGGCAGTCACACGAGAATGTGATTGTAGAACGTCCGAGCTCGGACAATCCCTCAGTCTGCTACCTCCTCCTGCCGCGCCTGGGCTGGTCAGCATGCCCTTCCTAGAGGATGCTGCCCTGGCGAGCGCCGCCGTCACTGCGTTCTTGGGCTCTCCCAGCAGCTCCACGCTGGCTGCGCTGCAGGCTCAGAAGCAGGCGCTCCAGCGGGCGGTCCAGCTGCCGCCGCCCGCCGCCGCTGAGCGCGAGCGGCTGCGCAGCCGCACTTCTGGGGTGCCGCAGTTGGACAGCCTGCCTGAACAGGACGTGGCGGCAGCGCTGCAGCTGAGTGACCGCCTGCGAGTTGGCGAGCTCTTCGCCGGGCGCCTCCTTGCAGAAGCCAAGGCTGCGTCAAGGGAAGCATGCAACCTTGAAGCTGCGGAGCGTCGCTTTTTGCAGGCGTGTGGCTCGCTGCGCCGCTGAGCTAGACTCACCCGCGCCCCTTGGTTGTCAGGCACGGGAGGAGGGCGTCCTTGCTCTCTTCGAGCTCCTCTTGCAGACGGCAAGCAGTGACTTGCAGCTTGGCGACCTGGAGGACGCCTACCTCGCCTTCGTGCAGGCGCGAGGCGGAGATACGCCCCGCCGCGCCGAGGCTGACGCGGAAGGAGCAGGAGCTGCTGACGGAAAAGGTTGACGGGCAATCCCTTGTTCAGTTGCTGGCTGCCGTTCTGCGACAGCAGCCGCTCACGGCACCCAGCGGCACCATGCGGACGGCAGCGGCAGTGCTGGAGGAGGGGGCGCGCGTGCAGCTTGCCGAGTGCCTCTTCTTTGCTGTTTTGCTGCGGGGCAGCATTGACGGTGCTGAGCTGACGGGGCTCCTTGGCGCTGTGGACTCCCTTACCGGGTCTGGCTCAGAGGCAGATGTGGTGATGACAGACTCGTGCGCACTGGCAGTGCTCTTTGCCTTGCTCTCCGCGCTGGAAGCTGACAAGCTGACGGCAGCGGACCTCGACACTCTGCGGGGCAGCCTGGCCAGCCGCCGTGACCGCCTGGGCGCCTTGCTGCGGCTGGCGGTGGGGCTCAGCCTGCCCGCTGAGGACCGGGCTTGGCTGCAGGCGGCTTGCGACGATGGGGCGTTTGCCTACCTGCAGCGGCTGGTCGACGCGCCAAGTTTCCGCGACCCGGCTCGGGAGTGGCCGGACGCGTACGTGGTTCCGGCGCACGACCTGGTGGCAGGGTTCCTGCAGGACCGGGGACGGTTCCAGGTGCAGCTGATGCGGCAGCGCGAGCCGCGCTCGTCCGCCTTCTGGCAGCTGGTGAGCACACTGGCGGCGCTTTACGCGCAGGGGGCTTCGGACCTTGCGGCTGCCTTCCCAGGTCTGTGGGACTTTGTGGACTATGCGGTGGAACAGCACCACGGCGAGCGCTCCGCGGCTTCGCTCATGCCCCTGTTGGCGCTGCTCCACGCGCTGGCACCAGTCCACTCGCCAGAGGTGTGGGAGCGGTTGCATCCCAGCAGCGCCACGACGCCTGCGCCAGGCAACCGCATGTGCTCCGCACTGCTGGAGTACTGCCAGAACTTCTCCGGCGAAGGCTTTGGCCTGGGACAGGCAGCACTGTTTCCGAGCGCGGCAGCATCCACCAGTCAGGAGATGGTGCCAGAGGATGCTGACGCACTTGCTGCTTATCTCCTACTTCTGCAGCAGCTCCTCGCCTGCACATCGCCGCACGAGGCGGCTATGGCTCGCGTGCAACAGCTTGAGGCGCGATGCCTGGAAGGCCAGGCGCTTGTGCTGGTGCTCTTCACTCTATTGGACTTTCCGCGTGTGCCGCCACGCCTGCGAGCCGCACTGCTCACCCTCATCACCGCTTTTGCTACCGAGACGGCGTCGGCGCTGAAGATCTGGGGGTTTCTCTCCAAAGCCGCAATCGTTCAAATCGTGGCAGGGGAAGGTGAGAAGGCGCCAGTTGCAAGTGCACGGACTGATATGTACTACGAGCTGGCGGAGGTCGAGTCGCGGGAAGAGGCGTATCCAGAGACACTGGCGCTGGTGCGGCTGGTGAACAAGTTGGTGGCGCTGTGCGAGGTGTCAAATCAGGGGCCAGTGGAGGGTGCGGGCGTTGGCGTGGCCCACTTCTTCCGCTTTGTGCGCGATGCCGTGTTTCTGGCTGCGGACAGGCGCACCTACAAGTACCCGGCGCAGCAGTGGGAGCTGTTGGGCGCGTGTGTGGAGCACTTTCGCCTGCTTGCCCACCTCCTACAGAACACGCCATCGGCCCACCTGCCGCGCACGACGCGTCCGCCCGGCGATGAGCTGCTGCGAGACCTGGAGAACGACGGCCTCGTGCTACGGAGCCTGCTCGGCCGCCTCTCAAGCCTGGTCAGCCGCCTTGGGTCGGAGTGTGACGCAACACGCAGTCGTGCGGCCGAGGACTTTGTGCGCGAATCGCTCGCCTTCCTCTTTGCGGCCATCAGTCCCGACAAGCCGCCCGCGCAGACACTGTCGCCGCGCTTTGATGCAAACATGGCGAGGGAGCGCCAGCGACTGCATGCTGTTGTTGCCTTTGCGGGTTACGGAGAGGACGCGGTTATTGCAGCCAACGCTGTCAGCCTCCTTCGAGCCATCGCTCTGCGGAACGACCGCCTACCAGCCTCCCTCGATTGTGCCGCTAAGGCGCACATGCGGCAGTGTGTCGCTGCTGCGATGCAACTCGGGCTTGCAACCCTCGCCTCGCAGCAGGACGGGCCATCGGGTGCGGCTACGACTGTCCTGCGCTTGCTGCTGGACATGGTTCCGCAGCCAACAACACCCAACCTCGGCCATGTTCTTCTGGGCTTCGAGCTCACCGCGGCAGGCGGTCTCGCCCTGTCGCCGTCGCCGGACGACTGCCAGCTCCTGAGCCTCCTCCTCCAGGCTGCTCTTCCCGATGAGGGAGGGGTGATTTATGCCGAAACGGTTGCCAACGTTGTTCGAGAGCACATCCTGCAGCTCCTCTTCCTGCTTGCAGCCGATCAGCGGACTGGTGTGCCAACAGTGGCGCTTCTGCGTCGCAGCTTTCAGCTGGCGGTCATGGTGAACGCTCTCTTGAGCGAGACCTCTGTTCCCGGCGACCAGCAACCGTGGCCAGTTAGCGTGCAGCATCAGCGCGCTTGGCTGCTGCGCCTTGCAGCCGTCATGCTGCACAAGCCGGCTGCCCACGGCCAGTCCTCCGCGGGGGATGCCGAGCTTCTCAAGGTGTGGCTCCTGACGTCGGCCTGATTCAAGTATGCTGACTCGGCACGCAGGCTTTTTTTGATGGGTACGACGATGACGCTGCGCCTTCAGAGTTCCTGCTGCAGAGGCTGCTGCGCTGCGTTCCAATCACAAGCCCCGTCCCTCAATTCGATCTTGATGCTCCTGCTCTGAGCCTGATGGATGCCACTGGCCTTCGGAACTTGCTTTCGCTTGATGCACTGGAAGCGCCCGGGGACCTGCGTCGGCTCTCCCTACGCCGTGAGGTCCTCTTCGACATCACGTTGCTTGACGCCGCCCTGAACCAGCGCGCCGCTGCGGCCCGTCTCGCCCTTACCCCCGCCCTGACACGCAGCGTGCTTGGCTTTGCTATGGCGCTGAACAGCACGCACATGGAGCGTGTAGCATCGCAGCACCTGCTGATGGCCTGGTCTCAGCTGGTGTGTCTCGCAGTCACGCGACACCCTGCAGCCCTTAAGCTCGCTCTTCCAGCGGCTGCCCCCGCACGCCTTGCAGACCTGTGTTTCAGTGCCGCTAGCATGCTGCCCCGCGCGGATGACGGGCTTGCCGCGGAGCTGCTTGCTGCAGTCACCATGCTGCTGACGGTCCTCCGTGCGGAGGTGGAGTCATGTTATGCGGCGCCTGACGCAGATTGGGTTCTGGATCGCGTCTTGCCGCCGTATGCGTGCCAAGAGCTGCTTCGCAACCTGCTGGCCTCACTGCTGAGCATCGGGCGGGAGGTGGCCACACGCCACCAGGTGTACGGCGCTCTTCTGGCCTACCTCCACCTCTGCCGGCCCCCTCCGTGGGCGCAGGCGTCACCAGTGTCAGAGGCGCTACTCGCCGCTCTCCCAGCGGAGGCTGCCCAGCACAGCACTGGCAGGCTGGAGCTGGATGCTGGCAATCTGCGGGAGCTGCAGCGTCAGGCGGGCCTCCTGCACATGCTAGCGCGCGAGGGGACGCCGCAGGCGCTGAGCCTAGTGCAGGCCATCCTTGGTCTGGCACGGGGCAGTAATGCAGCATTGGTTGATGAGGTGTTTCGCTCTCGCCTACCTGAGACAGCTGCTGTACTGCTTGAGCGCACGCCGCGCTCCGCCATTCTTGCGCCGCTTGCGTCGCGCACGCTGGACGCGGCCGCAGCACAGCTGTCCCTGTTGTTGAGTGTGGCGCATCCTGCTGTTGCGAGTGGCGCAGTGCACCTGGTGCAGATTGGCCTTCTCTCCCAGCTGGCTGGCTTCCAGCTTGTTGACGCCCTCCTGTCCCAGCGCTCTGACATGCGCGCCGTGCTGCGAGAGCGCATCTTCCTGCCCACGCTGCGCCTGGTCAGTGCCCTGCTGGAGAGCGACGCGCTTCAAGGCTCTCTCGAGGTGTCGCGGCAGGCGCTTGCCTTTGTGGATGCACACGCAGAGGTGCTGCTGCGGGTGCTGGCGGTCCAGCTGGAGGAGGCGGACGCTGGCCACCTGCAGGAGGCGCAGGCGGCGGCGCGCTTACTTTGCTGCCTTGGACTCTCCGGTGGCAGCCCTCCGCGCATGGCAGCGGGAGTGGAGCGCCTGTGCGCCGACGCTTTGCGCCCAGACCTGCGCGTGGCTGCAGCACGGATGCCGCAAATCTGGCTGCTTCAGAGCACCCTGGCGGCCTTCCTTTGCGCGCAGTGCACCACTGGGCGCGTTGTATTGCCCGCGGCTGGCGGGGCTGCTGCTTTGCCGTCCGTCCCGCAAATCGCTAAGCTTGCAAATGTCGCCTCGGATGCTCTGCGCAAGTGCATGCGGGGGCGCCACGAGCTGCGCTATCGTCTCGAGGAGCAGCTGAAGTTGCGCGGCGCAGTGGACAAGACAGCGCTGGGTCTGGTGGACGCCGAGACGGATGTGCGGGTGCTGCACGCGCTCCTGCAGGCGTTGCTTGCGACCGTGCTCGCCTCCTGGCCCGCCACGTACGCCGGAAATACTGCGGACGCACGGCTGGCGCTAGGCGACTCGTTGAAGCCAGTACTCATGGACGTCGACCAGCTGAAGGGAAGCGAGCTTGGTGGTAATCTCCCTTGGGAGGCTCTTTTCTCTCTGTGCCGCCGCGCGCGAGAACTTTGCTTCTGATGTGTGTCTTCTGTAAGCAACGACCCTCAGAAGACCGGTACCGGAGGCACCGCCCATGGTCTGCACTTCTGCTGTCCTCTTGCTGCCTGGTGCCAAACGAAGGAGAAGAAAGCCTGGCGCTGCTGCCACTCGGCCCAAGCCATACACGTCTCCTCATCAGCACCTTCATCAAGCTCAGCGTGGTCAACCTGAGGTGCATGACGCTCCTCTACGCACTGTTCAGCCCGTGACCGCGCAGCCCGAAGCTCACGCATCGCCGTCTGCTGCACAATGGGGAGCGATGCCGCGTACCAGCCCGGCGGGATCTCAGCGGGCAGCTGCGCGAGCTCGCCGTTGGCCCGTGCCACCACAGCCTGCAGCGTTGCCAGCTCTTCGGGAGTGACCAGGCTGACGTGGACGCCGCTGGTGCCGAAACGCCCGGTGCGGCCCACGCGGTGCAGGTATGTGGCGTCGCTGGCGGGCTGGTCGATGCTGACCACGAGGTTGACAACGGAGAGGTCAAGGCCACGAGCACTGAGATCGGTGGAGACGAGGACCCGCGTGCGAAAGCTGCGCATGCTGTCCATGACCTCCATGCGCCGCCGCTGTGGCAGCGAGCCGCAGGTGAAGGCGGCGGGGAAGCCGTGGCGGGTGAGGCGGGCAGCAAGCGCCTCCGCCCAGGTGCGCGCGTTGCAAAATACGAGCGCTTGGTTGAACGCCACGGTGGTGAGCAGTCGCGCCAGCGCCACCTCCTTGGCAGCCAGGACAGAGCCGCCGGCGGGCACCTCAGCGTAGAGCTGGCGCACGCCACGCAGCGTCACTGTGAGCGGGCACAGTAGCACCTCCTGCGGCTGGCTCATCAGCTGCCGCAGCTGGCCCAGCAGCGCGCCCGTGAACGTGGCAGAGAACGCGAGCACCTGCTTCCGCGCCGGCAGCGCGGCGAGGAGGGTGGCCAAGTCCGCAACAAAGCCGCCAGCAAGAAGCGTGTCAGCCTCGTCCAACACGAGCAGGCGCACGTGTTCCAGCCGCAGCAGACCGTCCTGCACCAGCGCACACAGGCGGCCGGGCGTTCCGACGGCAAGGTGGCAGGGGGAGCGCAGGCGCAGGGCGTCGGCGTGCGTTGGCAGCCCGCCCACAAAGGCGGCGCACGCCAGCCCCAGCTCCTTGCCCAGCGCACCCAGCGTGCGCTGCACCTGCAGCGCCACCTCGCGGGTGGGCTCCACCACCAGCACTTGAGGGCCGGGCAGGTCTCCCTGCGCGACATCCAGCGCAACGACGCCAAACGTGACAGTCTTGCCGGTGCCTGCTTTGGCCTGGACAATGAGGTCTGCGCCGAAGCGGCCCAGCGGTATGGCCGCCTGCTGCACAGGCGACGGCCGCCAGAATCCTGCAGCATGCAGGCTGCGAACAAGAGCTGGCTGGGAAGACAGGCCTCAGCAGGCGGCAAGCGGGCTCTTGTGGGGGGGCGCACTGGGAGGAGCAAGTCCTCGAAGGAGGCAAGGGTGCCGGAGACGTCGTCGCCCATGCAGCTATCACCACACAGGCCCTCCAGAGGGTGGCTCGCACCGCAATGCTGCACAGCACCTTAAAAAAGATGTCCTCGCGATTGCATCTGTCGGACGAATCGGACAAATCTCCCTCCCTCGCTTCCATTCTTTGAGTCTTCTTGAATGAGGTTCCTCGCCCTCCTTGCCCTGCTGGTCTCTTTCCTTTACGGTGATGCCGTGCTCGTCACCTGTGGCTCTGCCATTAAGCTGCAGCATGCCCAGACGAAGTACAGGCTCCACAGTCACGAGATCGCTTATGGCTCGGGCAGTGGCCAGCAGTCCGTCACAGGCTTCCCGGACGGCGATGACGTGAACTCGCTTTGGACCATCCTGTGCACCGCGCAGCAGGGAAGCAAGATTCCCACCGGAACTCTCATCCGTCTCCAGCACTTGGAAACGAAGCGTTTTCTGCACTCGCACAACCACCGCTCGCCGCTCTCGGGCCAGCAGGAGGTGAGTTGCTATGGAGACGGCGCGGGTGCGTCCAACAGCAACGACGTTTGGCGGGTGGAGGCGGACGACGTGTGGGAGACGGACGAGCGGGTGTCCTTTGTTCACGTGGACACGAACGTGTACCTGAGTTCACACGCCAAGGCGTTCCCCCGGCCTATTGCAGGGCAGCACGAGGTTTTTGGCGGGCGGGCGCGTGATCGCACAGCAGAGTGGGTTGCCGCAGAGGGGGTGTACTTTGGCCAGCCTGGGTCCACTGAACACACTGACTTGTGAGTCACAAGGCGTCAGCTCTCAGGAGCCGGGCAAGCGCTGCGCTTGGGATGCTGGATGCTGGGCAGGAGGCGGCGAGCCTCCCGTCTCCACCACAACGATTGGCACTGCCGCGCGCTTGCGACCAAAGACAGCGGGCAGGCTCGCCCAGGCCGTGGAGAGCGACTGCGCGACGTCTGCGCTGGATTTTGCACCGCGCAGGTCGTTCCACAAAGAGCCTACCACGGACTCCACGTCCACCGGGCGCGTCAAGGCGTGAAGGAGAGCCAGCGTGGCGCCGAACAGCAGGCCGCCGAGCAGCCAGGTTATAGTTGCTCGTGGCTGCAGTGCAAGACAGAGGCCAGCAAGCGAGCTAGCAACGGCGCACAGCGTGGCGCGGTCCAGCGAGGCCACGCGCTTCTTGTTCCACGCAAGCTGGTGCACGCCGTCCAGAGCCAGCGCCAGCTCACCCAGAAGTCGGTCACTGGCGACGGCGGCGGCGATTACAGCGCAGAACAGTGCGAGCGAGAGGAGTGGTTGCCGGAGGGCGGCAGCAGCTAGGCAGGCGATGACAACCAGTGCGTAGTTCTGCCGGAACACAACCGTGTTGGCCCGAACACGGCGCTGTGCCTCTTCCAGAGAAGAGGGCCAGTCTAGACCGTGCGCTTCAATAGGCCGAACTGAAACCGTCTCGCGAATGGCGTTGGACTCGACTACCGCTGCCGCAAGGCGAAGAGCAAAGAAGCTTCGCCAGGACTTGGGCGCAGCGTCATAAGGCTCCTGTGTCAGCGCCTCCAGCCAAGGCCTCACAGCTGCGCGAGCGCCAGGCTGGTGCCTTCGCCGCAGGCGCACCACGGGTGGCGCAGATAGCCGGGCTGCTAGCATCGTGTCTGTTCATGAATCTGTCGGGCGAACGCTGAGCCTCAGTTCTTATAGACTCCCAACGCCTCTTTGAGCCACCGGCGCCTGCTCAGCCACCAGCGCCACCACCTGCCAAGAGGCCTTCTTGCTGTTGGCGGAAAGTTTCATGCCCCCGCACCTCTTCGTCCTCGACTTTGACCTCACGGTGCTGAGAATTCACGCTTGCGCGCTTGCCATTACAGCGGAGCAAGTTGCGACAAGAAGTGTTGAGGCTGATGTCGCGGACCTGCCCTTTCTGCGGGATCTTGTTGCTGCTGGCCAGCGACGAGGCGACCGGTTGGCCATAGCCAGTTTCGGAAGAGCCGAGGTGATCGCG
>Ga0136642_1001237_pt1 | contig 11259 bp, 11 predicted proteins | sample LowCatLa1302831Y_FD_115313 | JGI IMG/M metagenome (GOLD analysis project Ga0136642, IMG submission 115313) | Freshwater microbial communities from Lower Cathedral Lake, Yosemite National Park, California, USA - 13028-31Y | ecosystem: Environmental > Aquatic > Freshwater > Lake ... | reverse complement strand
TCTGATCCTGCAGTATTTAGAGACAACCCTGATAAAGATTTGATACAAATCAGTGCCTCACAAGCCGAAGTTTTACGTTTAATGGCAGAAGGGTTTTCGAACTCAGCCATCGCAGACTATAGAAAAACATCTGTTAGGGCAACAGAGGGCTTAATTCAGCGCACATTTAGTGCGCTAGGTATTAACTCTGACTCAGATCGTAACCCCCGCATCCTGGCAGTGAAGATGTGGCAACAAGGCAAAGTTGTTGTGAAGTAGGGGTGATGATGGTGGCTAAGGAGCGAGTAAATCAAAGTGAGACAGCATTCATTGAATCTATTGAAAAATGGGCGGCCAAGTCAGGGCTCACAGAGGATGTATTCCTACTTCGCCTTCTTGGTGATTTGCGTGAAAAAAAGGATTTAGCCAAATGGGCTTCAATCGATGCATTGGATTATCTACCTCATGTGCTTAACCATGCACCTGGTAAAAAAAAGAGGTTCATTGAGCGCCTAATTCTTATTCGAAATGTTTTAGTTTTTGTTCCTGTTGCCCTTACCTGGTTAGGTATTTTTCAGGCTACTCGTGCATTTTCTGCATACACATCTGAAAATGGAAGTTTGGTAGTAAATTTCTTAGATTTTTGGCAGGACGGATATGGATATCTGCCTGCTGAATGGCGCATTGGTACGATTGCATACACAGATGCGCTCATAATTTTCGTGATAATCGCCCTGACACTCTTTACGGGCACACAAGGGGCGAACTTAGCTCACAAACGTGAATTGGCCGAAGCTAACCAAGATTCAGAGCGTGCACTGATCGCGGCCACAATCAATATGTATCTTTTAGATAAGAAGAAAATCACACCTGCCTCTATTGCCCAATCACTTAATGCTTCAATTGACCGCCTTACTAGGAGTTCTCTTGCAATGGAGAAAGCTAGCCAGATCCTCATCAAAGATGCGCAGCAGGTAAAGAAGTCGCGAGAGAGTGCAGCAAAAGAGATGAAAAGCTCAAAACCCAATCCCGATAAAGGCAAGTAGTTTTTCATGCCAAGAAGACGGGGAAAAGTCAGCAATGTCGCCGACGATGTTACTGCGCAAGCCGGTTGGCTTTTTGCTGACTCATTCTTAGGTCTGATGGTTATTTTTCTTGCAACAATCTCTTTCGTGCCCTTCTTGATTACCGATAGGCCCGCAATTGCAGGATCTGGTGGAAACTCAGATCATGCCCTTATTCTGGTTTATGACTCATATGATCTCAATCTGATTGAGAGTGATATTAAGAAATATATCAATGAACAGGGTTTTGATGTGAGCTCACGAGTCATCTATGCCCAGATATCGGGCCCCTATGACTCAAAATTAGAAACAGAGCGCTCAGGTTTTATGAGAGCTTTGGCCTTTGGTAGCAAGCTCAAACAGGTGCAGGATAGATATTTTAAAGATTTAGAAATTAAGCTGGCAGCTAATCCTTCGCTCAAACCAAATCAGGTCATGCTCAGACTGACCCTTGGATCATAATCAAAGCGAGTTAAAAACCAAATAAACCTAATGGAATTCCAAAGTAAGGAACTACTAGAACCATTTTGCCAACAACTTCCTTTTGAACAACTCTAATAAAGCCACTCTGTAAGTGAATATCTATTGAGTTGCCACTAATTCCACTGACCATACCAAGCACGGGTGATTCTTCGGTATTTGAAGTGACTAAGAGTTTATCGCCAAGTGTTATTTGATTAGCCGGTTTGATAATGACTAAGCCCGATTTAGCAGATCCAAGTGAGTTGCTTAGACCAGATTGAGGATGCTCAATTCGAATTCCTAAAGAGAAAAGCACGACGATTATGAGGGCAATAGCGCCGGTGATGATCACAGATTGTCGTTTCATGTCTAGATTCTACCTTTCTTACTCTTCTTTACATTTAACTTGGCTGTATTTCCTACCGTGTTTGATTTAGGCACTACTTTTCTTGGAGAACTCTTAGGTACGCTCGCTTTAACTGTCACAGGCTTGCTCACAATGTCATCAATCCGAGCTTTAATCTCTGAATCGTATACAGAGGTAGTAACGGGTTGTTTTGGCTTTTGATCAATATCGGGTATTACCCGTATTTGCTTGAGCTTTCCAGCGATACCTTTGCTGACCTTTTTCACAGTGCTTGTGACAGGAAGTAGAAATGATTGAACCCTATTGAGTTTCTTGGGTGGTGTTGTCTCAGTTGAACCTGAGCCATCATCTGAAATTCCTACTTGGCTACTACTCATTCCAAGCATCATTCGATTTGTGCGCGAGTCTGGGCGGCCAGTTCCACGCCATGTGGCAACTTCAATGATGCTGCCAGAGGTGAGCTTTCCAATGACGAGCTTTTGCCCATCAGGTAAGTCAACAACGAGTGGGGTATCTGAAATAGGCAACGGAATCTTTGAAACCTGTGGGGGAGATGTTGATTTGTTTTCTTTTTTTGCCATGATGTTTTTCCGCCTATGTTATTTCGACACCGATAGTGTGACCCAGGTGTCTGGTTGGTAGTGAGTTAAATCCGTCGGTAAATGTGTAAGCGTGAGTTAGGTTTTTGCAAAACACGGCCCCACTATCAATAGTGATATCGGCACCAGGTCCAGTTGACCATCCTGAAGCAGCAGGAAGGGTATAGGTGCACTGAACTTGATCATTTACTTGATAGCCGATGCCAGCAGTTATCATTGTGAAGAAGAGCGCAACATTTCTGCCCGCACAATTTGTTGAGAATGAATCAAAAGTCACTTTATTTAATAAAAAGTCACTACCAGTAAACTTGCTAGTAAATCCAAACTCAACGGAGTCATCACACGCCCCCACTGTGATAGTTCCGGTTCCATTACTTCCACTACCACCACTGCCACCGCTACCGTGACAGGCATAGGCAACTGTGCCATTAGCTGAAGTGAATTTAGATCCCCCTTGTGCGCAGTTATCATCACCAACAGGCAGCGTTACAACTACAACGTTTGCACCGTTAATTCCATTAATTCCGTTTAATCCATTAGTTCCAGATGTGCCGGTCGCACCTTGAGCACCTTGAGCACCTTGAGCACCTTGAGCACCTTGAGCACCTTGAGCACCTTGAGCACCTTGAGCACCGTTAATGCCGTTAGTTCCAGCAGGGCCTTGTGCTCCATCTGCGCCATTAGTTCCATTAGTTCCATTGGTTCCATTGGTTCCATTGGTTCCATTGGTTCCGGCAATTCCTTGTATGCCTTGTGCACCCGCAGCACCATCTGCACCCGCAGGACCTTCTGCACCCGAAGGACCACGGGCACCAGCAGGACCACGGGCACCAGCAGGACCAGCATCGCCCTTCCAAATAGCTAGATCAACACCTTGGAATAGACCTGAGAAGGTTCCATCATTTGTTGTCGAAACAGTTTGCCCGCCAGTAAAGACATTCGTATTTATTTGATTGGGATCAGCATAAACAGCTGCAATGCGTGTGAGTGAGAGAATCATTAACAGAAGAATTATTCGTCTCATTTGACGCTCTCACGGTTTCGATCTGCGCTATCGATAAATAGAGACAGGCCAGCATGCACCACGACAGCTAGTGTGGAAAAAGCTACAACATTGATTAGTTTTTCATCAAGTAGTAATGGCATTTCTTGGACAGCAAAGTAGATTCCTGCAGCCAGAAAACTAACTCCCAGGGCTTCATTGAGCATGGAGCGCTTCAAGGCCTTGCCTGAGGCAGATTTAGATGAGGATAAGCGCACAAAGAGAAAGAAAAGTGGAAGCGAGATTAGAAGCCCTAAACCAAATGCAAGTGCAGCCTTTCCAATCCACATATAAATAAAGCCATCAGCCAAAACAAATAGGGCAAATCCACTAGTGGGTGAGGTTATGCGCTTAACAGAGAACTCCGTAAAGTCTTCTCGTGCTGGTGCGTTCGTTTCCTTTAGGACAACTGTTCCAAAGGCAAACTCCTTGATAAAGGCAACTGCTCCAAGTAACACAAAGTAAACAGGTGCAATAGTGTGATTTTCTTTCACATTTTCAACCACAGAATTGATCAGCTTCATCCCTGTGTAAATGGTGGCAATTGACAGCACAGCTGCTACGCAGGAGTTGATAAATCGCTTATCCCGGATTTCTGCATGATCCTTTTCATAGAAAGTGACAAAGAAGTTGGAGAGCACACCTGGTAGCACCCAAATGAAGCTCAAGGAGAGCACAATCAAAATATCTCGGATGGAGTTGATCCCAGCACTAACGAATTGCATGGACCCAAAGCCCAAGGTGGCAAAGATCCCAACCATTAAATCGGCTATTGCAAAAGCGGCCACGATTACCAATAGTGATGTTGCGATAGCACCTAAGTTACCTTTGCGTTGCGACTCAACTGCGACTAAGAAGCTCAATACGAAACCGATCAGTGGTGCAAGTCCATAGATCAACTTGGACTTGCGATAGAGGAGCTCCCCATCTCTAAAGAGGAGGAATTTAAAGAGTGAGGTCTTAAATCCAGAGAGTAATCTGATGCGCAGGTGGGCAAAATACTTGCTGTCATAGCGACTCAAAGAGGTGAGTGCGCCCTGGGATTGAATTAGTAGTTGTGTGCTCTCAAGCTTTAGGAATTCATATTTTCTGGCCCGGGAGACCGACAAACTACCCATAACAAAGGCAAAGAAAAGGATAATAAAAAATAGATCCACTGGATTTCTGGTTACTTGATAGGTCTTTAACGGCACGACCGTTACACCTGCGGCAAACTCAGTCACACCGCTATCTTGAGTGACTTGGACTGCATAGGTCCCCAGTTTAAAATCACTGGAAAGTGAGATGGAGTAGATCTTGTAATCCTTTTTAGGATTGCTCTGTTCACTAAATGGCTGTGAAAAACCATTGTTTCCAACGAGTTGAACTTGGTTGTTAGTTTGAGCAAACTCCCCACCCAACACAATCTGGCGTACCTGCCCACGCTCCCAGGTCAACATCGGGATGTTTTTGGCAAAAGCGCTGGTGGTTCCAAGGAGCTGTAGCAGGACGAACATTGCCACACCTGTGGCTTTAAGTCTCCTACTCATTTTTAAGCGCATCCATAACCATCCAAAGCCCAAAGATACAGGGGATGATAATCATTAAGGAGCGAAGAGTTAAGAGATTGCCAAAGTAGGGAATAATGAAGATAACTACCCCGACGATGTCTTCTAATTTAGGTCTTTGCACATCAGGTGCTGGGTTTGCATCTCCTTTAACAAGAAATCCCTCTGTTGGATTTCCATCAATAATTCTGTGTGTAAAAATTGCAACATTTTGTCCACTAAAGCGCTTAGCGTTATACGCAACCATTGAGCCAATATGGGGTGTGACAGTGGTTGGGGGAACCATAATCGCGACATCTCCGGGCTTCATTGCTGGTGCCATAGATCCAGTTAACACAACACGGGCTTTAACTACTCCTGCCATAGACATGGCAGAAAAAACTAGAAGAGTCACGCTAAGTGCGTATCCCAGACCACGTAATACATTTTTGAGATTGCGTAAGTAAACCTGCTTCTTAGTAACAATGCGCTCTGGGGGAGTTTGCACAAATAACTTAGCTTTAGTGTGTGTCACAACTCCGTCATTGAGCAAAATAGTTGTCTCTCTGCCTAGGGAGGAGATTGTGACTAAAGTCTTTTGCTCTGGATCATCAGAGTGATCTTCAAACCAGATTGCTTCAGCTTCAATGCCTGTGTCAATAGGGATACGCTTTTCAGATTTCTGACTCATGCGCCGTTCCCGTCATGATTGATTGCCTCTAAAGTGATCTTGTAAATTTGCCCTGAGTCAGCAAACTTTGAAACAGAATCGGCATCAAAAACCACCTGAACTGATTGTTCTTCACCAGATTGTAAAGATTCATTGACTGTCAAAGCATCGATATAGCTAGCACCCATCACCTGGAATGTTTGTGCATCTTTAAACCAGATCCGAACACCGTCATAGGAAGTTGAGCCCCCAGAGTCTGTAAGAACTAGTGGAGTGCTCAGATTGTTGTTATAGACCCTAATAATGAAATCAAAGCCGATACAAGATTGTGAGATATTTTCAAGATAGATGGAGTCAAGGGTGAACTTGCCCCCAGATTCAGTGTTTATAAAGCCCGAGAAAGGAGTTAAATTAATGCTCGTATCACAGAGTGTTTTCTGTGTTACTGCTTGCCCATATTCCACTTTTTGATCACGGTTTAAGAGCAAGAGAGCGGTGTAAGTAACGCCAACAACGCATAACGTGCTTGCCACACCAAGAATAAGCAATGATTTTAGGCGCTCTGGTTTGTTTGCTATTTCATCTTCTAGCTCTTCATCAGAGGCATCAATAGAAAGGAGTTCTTGTATGCGGCCTTTTGTTAAGTGCATAGCAGGAAGTCCCTTCACAAAGATTTCTCTGAGAGTCGATAAATAACCTAATAGGAAGGATATGTACCGATACTTCTAGAATCTATATAGCTAGTTAGCTAAGAAATAATGATCAAGAAGTTTCTAGCGTTACTTTATAAATGGTTGATGCAAGGGCTTGAGGTACAGTAAAAGTGATTGTAGCCCCCGTGCCGTCTGCAGTTTCGACAACTGTCGTTCCTGTTACTGCCGCTACAGCGTTGCTATAACTTGCAGAATCAGTTCCTACACCGTCCCAAGTGAAATAAGCAGCAGTTGCAGATGTAGCAAATATTGCTAATGGCGAGGAACCTGCAGTGTTGTCATAGGCTTTTATTGTGAACGTCTTTCCATCACAAGCAGTTTTATCTACACCAGAAAGAGTGACTGTCCCAAATTTAAAAGAACCCGCGCCGACAGCATTAGTGAAAGATGAACCAGGTGCAACCGTGATGGCAGCATCACAAGCAGTGGCCTGAACTACACCCTGGCCAAACTGAAATGTATCGTTTGTACCTAAAGTTATGTTGGCTGCTAATGTTGAACCAAATACACCCACACCAAGCATCACTGAGATGCCGAGAAAAACCCTCATCGACTTTTTACGCTTGGGGGATGGCGCATCTTGAAATGAAAGTATCTCCACGGGAATTTCCTCCGATTGCTTGTGTCTAGAGATAAAGAATACCTGACCTCAAGTTAAAGATGAGAGTTATCTCGACAAAATATTTCTATGAGGGCTTTTTTTGAGAAAAATGTTCGGTTATTACCCACTTATATTTGCACTTAGAGACAATGCATTTTCATGAAAATATCTTAATTAGTCACTGTAAAAGTTGGACCAATACTTGTTCCACCCGGTGTTGAAAGAACTACACGACCGGAAATTGCACCCGCTGGAACGTTGACAACCACCGTTGTCTCTGTATTTGAAGAGATTGTTGCAATCACGCCCCCAAACTTGAGAACGGTGACTCCACTTAAGGTAGTGCCAGTGATCGTGATTGTGGCACCAACACTGCCTGAAGATGCCGATAGAGATGTGATTTTTGGTGCTACCAGCGTCGGAGCAGTAACGCTTTGGCATGAGTTAATCGAGATAGTTGATCCAATGGTGGCGTTATTTGGGCAGGTAGTACCTGAGCCTGAGGTGATTGTGTAGGCCAGGAACGTCACGGCGGTAGGGGCGCTACTAGCTATCAAATATGTAGCATCTGCAGCTTTAGATACTGTCACGATACAAACACCGGCAGCACTTGCACTGAGTGCAACAACAGGATCAATTGCAATGGTGCACCCAACTCCAGAAACTGTGAAGGTAATTTGTCCACCGCCTGAACCCCCTGTGGAGGTAAGGAGCAGGGCAGTTCCGGCAACACCATTTACCGAAGTTAAGGTCAAGGCACTTTGGTTATTAGGTGACCACTGTGCATAGAGAGTGAAGTCGGCGGTTTGGCCATGAATGTATGGGAACGTGATTCGTGCTCCACCGCTAGCGGCGGCAAACCAACCCCTAAATGTATACCTGGATAAGGTTGGGACTCCAGGATCAGCAACTGACCCACCTGTTGTGGTGCTTGCAGCTGTAATAGTGCTTCCAGTCTGAGAATTAAAAGTTATCACCAAAGAATTAGCGCTCCATACTGGATAAAGAGTCAGATTTGAAGCGTTTGTGTAGGAAGCGCTGAGTGCGTGGCTTTGTGAAGTTCCATCAGTTGTGGTCCAGCCAGAGATTGAGTAACCAGCTCGAGTAATGGCAGCGGTAGCATTTTTAAGGTTGGGATTACTTCCAAAAGTAAAGCTTTGAGTCAGCGGCCCGCCAGCCCCATTAGCACCGTTGTTATAGGTGATTGTGTAGGTGTTAGCGCTAAAGGATGCAGTGATGGAGTGAATCACAACGATATTTGAGAACGTATAACTACCCGCAGATGCAGCTGTTGGGTTACTTACTCCATCTATAGTCAAAGTGGTAATGGAGTAACCGGTAGCAGCAGTGATGGTGAATGCTTGGTTGGAGCCGTAGTTGACTGTGGTAGTAGATGGAGAGATTGTTCCGTTAGAGCCTTGAGTAACTGTGATGGTAAAGGTGTTTATTGTAAATGTTGGAGTACAAGTCGAGGCGGCGGTGATATTGCTCAACGTTGTAGAAGCAGAGGCTGAATTTGCAAGTGTTCCATTAGTACAGCTCCAGCTAGTAAAAGTATAACCAGTAGCCGCAGTTGCAGTCAGAGAAGTCGTTGCAGGGTAAGTAACAGAGGTAGGGGAAGCAGTTCCTGATCCACCGGTAACAGTTGCAATGCTGATTGCAGAGGTAATTCCGGTCCATACTGCGCTGAGAGTTACATTGCCACTTACTGAGCCAGTTGATGGGTATGTGACACCTGCAGCGTAAGTGGTTGAACCATCGTTCCAGCCGCTAAAAGTGTAACCGGTTGGAACTGAATAGGTATTTGATGGTGTCGTGAAAGTTTGACCATATGCAACTGTGGTTGGGGAGGTGGGGGCACTTCCAGAAGCACCGGATGCAGAAAAGGTAATCCGAATATTCGAGGTCACACTTACAAGTATGGATTCATTTACATAGTTATTACTGATGATTGCATCAACCACATTTATACTCACTTTATAAATTGTTCCATCAGAAATTGACAATCCCGCGGAGTTTGAAAATGTGTATGTTGGGTCGGATAGAGAAGAAACTGTTGACAACAGTACATTTGATGCGGAGTACAGTTTTAATCTGTAGCTAACGGCATCAGCTGAAGCCGTCCAGCTAACAGAAATAGATCCTAATGTGTTAGCGGTAGCAGTTGCTGATGGCGCATTCACACTCCATTGAGCATAAAGAGAAAAGTTAGTGGCTTGCCCGTGTGTGTATGGGAAAATGATTGCACTTCCACCAGATGATGCTACAAACCAGCCATCAAAAATGTATCCCGCTCGAGAAGGAATACCGGGAGACGACGCTATAGATCCCCCAGGAGTGGTACTCCCATTTGAGATAGAGCTGCCCCCTTGAGAATTATAGGTAATAGTTAATGTACTTACACTCCACTGTGCCCACAAAGTAGCGGCTGCATCAGCGGTATAACTTGCACCTACTGCATAGGAGGTCCCTAATCCATTAGCGAGGGTATTCCAACCGGTGAATGTGTAATTAGTTTTTAAAAGGCTTCCCTGGGTGTTTACCAGGGGCAGAGTCATGCCATTGGTTTTTGTTTGGCTGGAGGGCACAGTACCTGAAGTACTTCCGTTACCATTATACGTAACGATGTATGTTACAACAGAGATTGGACTGGCAGTTACCGACAACCCACTGTTGCTAAAAGTGTTATTAGTAAACATGTTCGAATCACTGGGTGTTCCTGAACCAGATATTAAAACTAATTTGATTTCCACGGAGCCAGAAGCGCCAGTAATGGACGGAAAAATTGTGATGTTTAATTTGCCTCCGCACATGCGTACTGCGATATAAGAAGTCCCAAGTGCGCGCATTCCGCTACTGCCTTGACCTGGTAATGTGGATGAGGCTGCATAGTCAGCTTGTCCCTTAACATTGCTGCAAGCAGCATAGGTTAACGAACCACTCCAAATACCAGAGGTAGTTCGTAAAGCTAAATATGAATTATTGCTAGCCGAAGAGCATAATTCTCCGTCAAAGCCTGAAATTTGCCCTCCATTCATTCCTGTCCAAGATGCATTCGAGGAAACTGCAAAATTGGTACCGTTACACGCAGCACTCGATTTTTGAGCAGTACTAACAGGCAAGATTGTTGTGATGATTAAAAAGAGCAAGAACAATCTCAGATTTTTTGACTTACGCATTACTTGCACTCTCAATAGTCATTGAGGAGAAATCACTCATGAGACCTGTCTGATTGTCATAGAAAATTACCTCATAGCGAGCTGAGTTTGCGAGGTAATTCAGGTACTGGTAATCATCAGAGTCATTGATAAAGGCACCGGAACTATTGAGAAGGCCAACATTGCCTGAAGCGTTGATGGTGAGCCAGACTGAGTTGACATTGACTGAGCGGGTGTTATCTCTAAACAGGTTAAGTGGACTGCCACTTGAGTTATAGAGCTTGACTCTGAAGTTCTTACCCTTACAGGCCTGTGTATCAAGGCTATCGATGTTCATTTGAGAGATAAAAGCATTACCAGAGTTATAGAAATAGCCGTAGCTGATCTTCACCCATTGATCACAAACGGTGATGTGATAGAGACCTTGGCCAAACTCTGCTTGACCTGAACCCAGTGAGACACTTGCTGCATAAGTGGTTGAAAAACACAGCGTGAGAAGAAATAGGCGAACTAAAAACTTTTGGCTCTTGGTCTTAGGTGCTGCTTCAACAAGGTCATCAATCATCTTTGATTCCTTACGGAGCTACGTTTGTGCTTGCAACCGTTTCCACAGTAGCTCTGCGAACTGATTGACCATCAATGTTTACAGCCGTGGCTGTTGAGTCAATATAGAAAGTTATATCTCCATTTTGAGTCGTTAGGGCACTACCGTCATAGACAGATGTACCTGAAACATTTAGTACTGATGTGGCAGCCATAGCACCTGTTAGTACTTGGCCAATTCTACTCAGGTAGGTCAGACCTAAGGTAACTGAGTCAGTAATATTTGATGCAGGAGTTGCAGCAGGGAGTGCCACTTGCAAAACTTTTGCTCCTTCAATATTACCTAGGGTAATTTCACTACTATTTCCATCAATGAGTCGAACTCGTAGTTTCTTTCCAGCACATGTTTCAAAGTTAAGGTTTGAGACGGTCACTGTACGGACTCTAAAGAATCCAGAGGATGAGTCTTCAGCACTTGGATTGCCTTTCCATTCCTCACCAATAGCAACAAAGACTGTTGGGTCACAGGCAATAG
>Ga0136642_1001236_pt1 | contig 11275 bp, 9 predicted proteins | sample LowCatLa1302831Y_FD_115313 | JGI IMG/M metagenome (GOLD analysis project Ga0136642, IMG submission 115313) | Freshwater microbial communities from Lower Cathedral Lake, Yosemite National Park, California, USA - 13028-31Y | ecosystem: Environmental > Aquatic > Freshwater > Lake ... | reverse complement strand
TGCAAAATGTATATTCACAGATACATACGGGTGGTAATAAATGGGAAACAAAACATGATAAAGAACTTTATCCTAAACTCACCTGCAATGTTGCGCAAGGTTTTTCTGGATTAATGACTTTACGTAATAGTGAAAAACCAATGATTAAAACAGAACGCAAATTAGAAGAACTCAAGGCATTTCTTGATTATATGTCAGATGAAGGATATCGTAATGATAGTGATCCCGAATTAAATCATCAAACACACCTCGCTTTTAAAGAACTTGTTCAAAGATTTAAAAGCGTTATTTTCGATGTATTCAAAATTAATTTATAATTACAATTATAATTCAGCTTCAATTGGATAATTGCTTTGTAGATTCATAAGACGTTTATTATATTCTAATTGTGCATCATATTGTTCATGTGGAAGCGCATTTAATTGACTTGTAAGTGGCAGTGTATCTGTCATTATTTGAAGTCCTTCATAATCTAACAATGGTTCATCTTTTAATATATTGTAGGATTTCATATATTTTTTTAAATCACCTAGACGTTGTTTTGTGTCATCTTTTGGGTTATATTGTGGTGCAGTTGAATATACTGGTGCAATATATTCTTTACTTTCAGTTTCTTGTATTTTAGGAGAAATCTTTTGTAAATAAGCATCTATTGTATGATCATCAATATGCATTTTATATTTTACTTCAATATAATTTACTAATTCAATTATACGTCCAACATAATCTTGTGTTGAATTATATTTATCTACTTTATCATACATAACTTGGTATTCATGACCATTTTCCTTTGATTCTTCGGTTATCAAGGTTTTTAATAGACCACGTAATTGCATATATGCTACTAAATTAAGAAAGCGACATCTGTAATTTTTAGCAGCATTATATGGTTCATTTCCAGAAGATATGCAATGTTCTGCATCATATCGTGTATCAAATGTATTATTTATTTGAGCAGTGCTATTAGATACAATACTTGGACTTCCATCTTGATTTGCTTGGCCCTCGTATGCAAATGCAGCTGTTAGCGTCGGCGATGTTATTTCTTTATCAGTTTTATCATAAACATGTAAGCGTCCTGTATTATCTAATATCATAACATAAGGTGATTTCACTTTTGCTGCTGGGTCTACAATCTGTATTGAATAGACAGTATCTTCAATACCGCCTTCAACATCATTTGCGTAAACATTTAACATATTTTCTTCAATAAGAAGACGAGTAGCAATACCTTGAAATGAATATTTTTTGAGAATAAGAAATTTATCAGTAAAATGTGGTGTTTTATAACATGTTTCTACTAAATCATTTATTGATGTATTTAATTTAAGACTTAATGAATTTTTATCTAATATAAAAACTAATCGTCCATTTGGTGAAATAAGCATAAATTGGCATCCTGAATAAAAATCCATTCCGTCAGTCATACCACTTAATTGGAGACTGTTAAAGCCTTTTGAATTCATATAAGGGCCAAAAAGAGGACTTGAAGTATTCAGTTGATATGTATGAAAATATACAGACGGATAATATGCTTTTTCAGAAGTAACTTCGTCATCACCATAATCTACTTCGTCATGATAACCACTTCCATCTTTATAAGTTCCTTGCTCTTTTAAAATATCAGGAACCTCTTTACATGCACGTGCAATATTTACATCGCTAGAAGCTACATTTGTACGACACCCATATTTAATTGGATCTCCTGTTTGAGAATTTCCATTATACATTTCACATTTTGTATTAGGTCGCGAACCTGCAATAAGAGTCACTGGTTTACGTGCAAATGTTCTACTATAGAGGAGTGTTTGCATCCATCGATGTGAAATATTTAATTCAATTAAATTTTTATACTTTTCTCCATGTTTATTCATAGTTGGGAAATATACATGACCTTCAAATAATAAGGGAGTCTTTGCGGTTGGATCTTGTGCAATAAGTAAATATACTGGACCATATACTTTACCATTACCACCATATGTTGTGTTTTGTAATCTTTCAATTGTGGTTCTTGTAATAATATTTTGACTAGCTGCACGTCTTTTCATAAATAAATTTTTAAAATTAAAATGAGGGTGTGAACGGAAACCTTCTATAGTGCCAGTAGTAGAATCTTCTGTTTGACTGGGTATGTGTATTTCTGGTTGAATTTTTTTAAAAATTTTTGAAAGTTCTAGTTTAATTTCTTTGTATGAATTTGCGGTAAACCGACGGTATAAAAAAGGTGGTGAATTTAAAATATTTTTATCAGCAATGCTCCCATCACTGTTAAGTACATAATCGTCTGTTTTTAATCCAAGACAACCTATATCTGTAAAAGTTTTTGCATCAACTTTTGGATTATTTAAAAATGGCCGTGGCCTTGAGTGACGACCTCCCATTACACAATTTTAAGTTAATAATTTTAAATAGGATCGAAAACGAATGGATACGTTTCATAATAGCCCAATATATTTGCAGTTTGTTGCAGTTCTTGAATTTCAATCATTGCACCAACATCTTGCGATTTCATAACTTTTGCAATAGTTTCATGGATAGTATCTGCTTCTTGAAATGCTTTTTTTAATATTTTAATATAATCTTTATCAATTCGCAATTGAACAGGAATACCTTTCATGTCTTGCTTTTCTTTCTTAAAATGTTCTTCATAGAGTGCGAATGCTTTTTGGGTTGCTTGACTATATACTGTATTCTTGGCTCCAGTAAATAGTCCTTTGTACTCTTTTAAAACAGTTTCATTTTTATCACGAATATTAATTATTACATCAAATACTGGTTTACTTCCAGCTTTAATTTTTTTCATTTGAATATTAATTATTTTTGATTCATCAGTTAATTCAACTTCTGGCAAATTTTCTTTGGGCTCACCTGGTTTTTTCTTTTTTGCGGGAGTTCCAGCAGCACGTTCACGAACTTTCTTTTTACCTAGTGCTGGTTCGATTTGTAACATATAAGGCCAGAACAACAAAGATTCTACTTCTTTCATCTTTAATGCACTAATACGGTCTTTTCGTTTTTTATCATTTGTATACAGTTCTTTACCACATAATTCTTCATCCCACTGAATCCAATATTCTGGAGGATATGAATATCCTGGTAATTTTTCAACACAAAGAGCAAAGAGTTGAGTAATTGGTTTAATGAGCTGATTTGTAATATAGAATAAATAATCAGGACATAAATTCATTTCGCGAATATAATCTGGGTGTTCAATCCGATCTCCTTGTAATTTTGGTATACTTCCATCTTGCGATTTAATATAGACATAAGGTACGCGGTCATTCACCATCGGCATATTTCCTTCATCACGCTCTCCCATACGAGAAGCTAGCACACGATGCGCAATTTTTGTTGGGTCTTTATAATTTCCTTTGAGTGTTTTTGAAACGATAAGATTGATAAGATCAACCTTGCCATCAACCATTTTTTGAAGCTCTGTTTTCAAGAAATTAACAGACCCTTCAAAATCATTATTGTTTAAGAGAATATCAATGATACCACCATAAATAATCTTTACAATATTTGCATTATCACGACGTTTAAGCACAATGCCCATCGATTTCTGTTTAGGTTTTTTATTTGCATCAGTTTCATAAAGATTTCCTACATACCTTTTTTTGGAAAGCAGAATAAATGGCCACATAGTTTTCTCATATTCAAGAGATTGTGGCGGTGGTAATATTGATTTTATTTCAAAAGCGGCTTTTTGACCAGCTTCGATACAGAGTGGAAGCGCTTCACGTCCATAGACTCGCTCTCCAGTATCTTTATTTGTTGCCGGAAATTTACAGAAGATAGAGTCCGTATTTTTGACAATGAGACTACCAACACCCGCTTGAAAGACACCTTCTACGGTTTCAATATCATAAACAAAGCCTTTATAATTTTTAAAATGAACATAAACATATTTCTTATTATGTTCAATTGGTGCATTTGAATAAAATATATGATGACTACCGTATAAATAATCGACTTTTACATAAAATCCAAGAGAAACTAAATACATATAAATTTGTTGCGCTGTTACACTATCATATTCTGTGAAAGCATACATTTTTTTATCATTATCATTCGGTGTGACTTGCAGACCAAATGGAAATGTCAAATACGCCAAATTCTTTAATTCATCTGATGTTGGAATACGATACAGTAAATCAGTCGTATGTTGTTTTGCATGTTCACATTCAAGAAGCTGGTCAGGTTTAATTAGATTGCGGTTTATATCAAGGAGACTATGATCTTCTGTCACATCAACAATTCCATTTGAATCAACTACGCGAAATATACGCTTATTACATTTATGACGAATGACTCGTTTAATTGGAGACCATCCACGGTCTGTCCAAATATCATATAAGTTTGTTAATGATTGTTGTTTTTCAGTACGATTTGATTCAATTTCATCTGAAGTTTTGAATACATTATATTCACACCACATTTCTTCATTAATCAATGAAGCAATATTCCGAATTGATATTCCTTGTGTTTCCCGATTACGAATGAATATTGGTGTATCTGGCATGACACTGTCGCCATATATAACTCTAGCATTATACTCACGTTCTACAAAGCTTTTCGCAGTCATAATCATTTCACGACCAGTTGCTGTAGTACATGCAGCAATATCTTTCAAATAAATTGGACTCATACGACTACCAATTTGTCCATAAAGAGAATTTGCCGTCAATTTATATGCAATTTGAAGCGCATCAAGAACAGCCTTTTCAAAATCATTATATACATCAACAATTGATACGACACTTGCAATATCTACCGATGTTTTTTTATCTAAATCAACATCTATCACAATATATTTTACTAATGTACCATTTTCTTCAATTTCATTTACAAGACCACTCACAGATGTTCCATTGGTAAGTGTTACCCGACGATACTCAATTTTTTTTCGTGTATTTTTACGCTGTTTCAGCAATTTCATCAAGATAGACGGAATAATACCTTTCTTTCCATCTGGAAATTGAGCAAATGTTCCTTCTTTTTTACCAATAACTTTCTTTGCATCACCTTTGCCTTCATAAATATCATAACTAATTGTATGATAAGTAATGCCTTTATCTTGTAAATTTGCATATTTTGAATTGGGATCTGCAACAAATGAATCATGCGACAGATTACGCGAAATCATTGATGAAGGATACAAAGAAGAATAATCTAGAACAGTAATTGGATCATCCAAATACATTCCTTCTTCGGGAGGCAGAACAATTGCTCCTTCATAACCATCTTCTAAAGGAATATCATCAATTGATTCACCATTTTCACCATGACGAGACGAATATGATGTGGTTGCTTTAACAACTGGAATGAGATATTTTTTTGCCCGGCATTCTTTCGATACAAGACTAAATACTTTAATACCTTGTCCACGCATAAAGAGAAAACTCAATGGGACTGAACATACATTGCCCATAGCAGCATTATTTTCAAGTACTTTTAATTTATGAATAAGTCTATTACAAAGTGCACAATCCTGAATACAGTATGTTGCAATTTCACGCCTATCTGCGGCAGTGCCTAAGAATTTTTCGAATAGTTCTTTTGGTTTCAAATCTTCTTTAGAATCTTTGAGAACATGTTTTGCTACTGCATCAAGTTTATATGAATCAAGTTTATGGTCACGCTGCATGACTTTCAACATATCAATCATTACAATACCATCCATATCAAAAATATACATAATGTTATCACCAAGTGCAGAAGAGGATAGCTCTTTCTTATCTAGAAATGACCGGCGCTCAGTAATTCGTCCAAGACCGGTTGCAAATTCTTCTTGAATACCCAATTCTTCTGCACGCTGCCATATATATTGCATATCAAAGCCAAAGATGTTATAGCCGGTGATAATATCTGGATCAAGACGTTGAATAAATTCTTTCCATGACTTGAGTACATCATCTTCTGTTTCAAATGATTCTACACAAACGCCTTCGATTGGTTCACAACTTTTAAGAGTTGCAATATGTTTATAAATAATCTTATGTGAACCATATCGGTTAACTGTTGTACCAATTTGGATAATTGAATCACCACATAGTTCTGGTAATGTATTATCTAAAATTTTAGCCAAATTTTCCTCATTTTTAGCATCTTCTTTATTTTTCTTTACAGGAACGGCTTCATCATCGTTATCACTTTCTTGGCCATCAGTGTCACTTCCGCTCTCTTCATTCAATTTAGCTTTTACACTGACAACTGTTTTCAAAATTTCAGTAATTGGCTTTAGAATTCGCTGACAAAGCTTTTCAAGTGTGCTACGTTTCAAAGACTCTTTTGGAAAAACTTGATTGATAATAACTTCATGTGTCATTTTTGTCGGTTTTTCATAAGCATCGAGAATCCATTTTAGTAATGTATCTTCATTAATATCATTTTGTTTTTTAGCAATTCTTGCACAAGAAAGTAAATCAGCGGCAAGTTTACGATAATTTTTCTTAGCAACTGGAAAATCACCGTGACTACTTGTGCATTCGATATCAAAGGATGCTATAAGTAATGGGGCAATTTGACTTGCGTTATGAGCATATACATTTGTATAATCTACAATTATATTATATTGTGCACGAGAAATAACTGGATCCATAACTTCATATGAATTTACAGGTATTTTAACCCATCCACATGGTTCAATATTACGTTCGTGAATAAAACGGAGAAATGGGTCGATATTACTTTCATACATTATAAATCCTGCTTCAATTTGAGGTGGTTCTGTGTAATAACGTTTGAGAGCATTGAATAATGCTAGAGACTTCATACGAATTTTAATAAATGGAAAGACTTCACCATTTGTAAACCCCCAGAAATTTTTACGTTTTACAATCTTAACATATTCAAGATGTTTTCGCAATTTATATGGAATAATATTTGCAGTATACTCTTGCCATTCTTTTGTAAGTTTATTATACTTTCGTTTCACTGTTTGTGCTGTTAATAATTCATGTTCGTATGAACGAACTTTATCTTTGAGAGCAGCTTCAGGTAAACTTTCCCATGAAGGAGGTAATTTTAAGAAAAAATATGGACAGAATTCGTTTACTTGAGCACATACAGAGTGGCCATCTTTAGTCACACCAAACATGAAAATTTTATATTCATCAGGTTCATCAGTTTGTTGAGGATATCCTTCGAGACGTCTATAATGATCTGCAGCTTTATCTGCTTCAGGAATATACCAGTCAATTATTTGAAATATAATTTCTTCATTTTCAGGTGTTAATGAACATGCATTTTGACGTGGAAATATATTTGTTTCTGTCATAGTAAGTTATCTATATATATTTTTAAGTATTAGAAAATCATTTTTTATTTATGTATTTATTATGTAATGGACTACGATATTAGTGTAGGTGCAATTATCGTAGGTATAGTAATATACTTATTTTATGATACATATGTACTTGGTACACGAGAATATGTAACAAGTGGTATAGATGGTCGTAGATATCTTGTAAGAAGTTTACCTGATAAACAAGAAGCATCTGATTTACTTGCAAAAGTAAATGAACGTTTACAAACTTTAGTAAAACACATGGAAAAAAGTGCGCCAAAAGATCCACGTACAGTACGTTTAGTAGCCAATTTCAATCCCGATAAAATTTGTGAAGGTATTGATAGTAGTGAATATACAAGTTATTCTGTAAATAAAGGTGAACAAATAGTATTTTGTATAAGACAAAAAGACAAAAATAATACGTTAATAGATCTTAATTTATTAGCATTTGTTGCCATTCATGAACTGGGTCATTTAGCATCAGCAACTATTGGCCATAATGATGAATTTTGGGAAAATTTTAGATGGCTTCTTGCAGAATCTATACAAATAGGTATATATATTGAACAAGATTATAAGGCTAAACCAGTTGAGTATTGTGGTACAAAAGTTACATCTAGTCCTCTTGATAGTTAATGTTTTACGAAGATATACCACTGCTGCCAAATCCTCCACTTCCACGGTTACTTTTCCCATTGGCAATAATGCATAGTTGTTCATATTCAATTTCTATAAGTTTATAAGGGGTATAAATTTTTTCATAAATGATTTGAGCGATACGGTCACCAATTTTAATTTGAAAATCGATGTCACTATGATTAAAAAGAATTACTTTAATAAGTCCAGAATAACTAGTATCAATAACACCTGCGCCAACATCAATGCTATTTTTAGCAGCTAATCCTGAACGAGGTGCAATACGAGCATAGCAATCGATTGGAAATTGAATTGCCAGCCCAGTATTTACAATTGTTTTTCCACGAGCAGGAATGACTGCTTCTTCACAAGCTGCAATATCATATCCTGCATCATATGGATTTGCACGAACTGGAAGAATTGCGTTTGGTGATACACGACATACGATAAATTCTGTGCCTTCGAAATTATATTTTAAACCCGACATTTTGATATTGATTTTAATTTAATAAAGATAATTAAATCAATTTTTATTTTAATAACAATAATATCTATCTGTTGTACTACTCATAAGTGGTAATTTATTCACATTTGATGCAGTTATTGTAAAATTATAATTAGAACCTGGCCCTGCACCTATAAACACATTACTTGTATATGTTAGATTTGAAGCATATGGAGTGAGGTATGAATTAGAAGATATTGAATAGTATGAAGCATTTGACATTGGCATCCATGAAAGAGTTAATATATATGAACCAAGTGGTCCAGGTAAAATTGTAATAGGTTTAATATCATAATAGTTATATAATGGTAAGCGATTCGTTGTTCCTATATTTATATTATTAACACTTATATTACTGTTTGAATCAATACTAAAATTATATTGATTTATATTTGAGCTGCTAATAAATAAATTTGATGTTGTAATAGTTTGTGTTGTAATATTATTAGCATAGAGTGTTCCACTTCCACAGTTAATTGAATTATTTTGTGTAGTTATTCCTCCATTTACAAATAGTGCATTACTATTTGTATCAAGTGATTTTGCAGCAAATGATGTGTTAATTCCAATTCCTCGATTATCAATGATTAAATTATAAATATTAGATTGTAAATTTGACGTTGGACTGAATGATTTTTCACCAAGTGCAAGATATTGATTATTAGTAAAATTAAGTGCTGAATTTGTAGTATCAGATACACCAATTGCAATATTTGCAAATTGAATAATATTTGGTAATGGTAATGTTGTATTCATTACTCTCTTGAAATAAAAAAAAAGACAATCTTTATATCATTTAAATTGATATAAAGATGGAATCTATTCTATAGTATAGTAGTTATACTATTCATAGCAAGTATAAGTATGGTTGACGAAATATTTCTTTCAGAATGTTGGACTATGTATTTTCATGATCCTGACCATACCCAATGGAATGCAAGTAGCTACAAAATTATAGGTCATATTAGTACAGTACAAGATTGGTGTTATACAGATGCTTCTTTTATAAATTTATGGTATAAAGGAATGTTTTTTATAATGAGAGAGCATATACAACCGTTATGGGAAGACCCTCTAAATAAAAATGGTGGATGTTTCTCATTTAAAGTGAATAAAAATGATGCAGGAGAATATTGGTTTCGACTCGGGTCTTTATTATTAGGTGGTAATCTTGGGAAAACACAAGAAGTGCAAAATAAAATATGTGGTGTTTCAATAAGTCCCAAAAGAAATTATTGTATTTTACGTGTATGGTTACAAGATCATGAATATAATACTATTCAAAATTATAATTTAGAAATACCATCATATTCGCAAATTATGTATAAAAGTCATACTGAAAATTCTGATTTTGAGAATGTTGTAGGAACACCACAAATAGAAAATAATATACCAGAACAAGTTGTATCTAAACATCATCGTGAAAAAGAGCGCCCAAGATTCCGTCAAAACAAACTTTCTAGTTAATTTTGTTTCTTTTGTAAAAATAAGGAGGGATCCACAATCCGAAAAACCAAATAAATGGACAAAATGGACAAAATTGATAAAATGAACGAAATTGAAGTTATACAGTATATGTTAGGTATTATGTCACAAATAAAATTATATCATTGGTCAACAATGAAATATAATGTACATAAAGCACTTAACAAATTACATGAAAATATGGGGGAGCATGTTGATATGTTTGTTGAATCTTATATTGCTCGATATAAAAAACAACCTTTAAAGAAATGGACAATTACTACCAAAGCAAATACAGAAGTTGAAAAAATTGTTTCTTGGTTAGAAGAACATCGTGATATTCTCGATAAAATGCAAAAACCATTTATAAAAGCATCCGAATTGCAAAATATTTTACAAGATATGATAGCTGATTTTGATACTGCAATCTATTTATGTAAATTATCATAAAAATTGAAAGATATATTTATTTAAATAATTATATAGTATATATTTAAAGATGTCATTGTCTTCTAAATCTAAGTTTCCACAAACACCTGCACCAACTTGTGCAACATCTCCAATTCCAGAAATTATTAAAATAATACCGGAAACTTATCAATCACCGGTTCTTGAAGAGAAAAAAGAGGGGAGCATATTTAAAACAATTCTTATTGCAGGATTATCAATATGTGCTAGTGTTTTAATAACAAAAAAATTAAGAGAGCGCGTGATCTAGAGCAATATAAACATTGCATTTAAACAAATACCTAATTTTTTTATATACTTTATAGTAGACTATAAATGGCAGGATTTGCAAAAACAATATTAAAATCATTAGAATCCAAAGAATATCTTGCAGTACAAAAGTGCTTTAAACAGAAATGTCCTAAATTAATAAAATTACAAGAACGCGAAACAGCTTTAATTAAAGAAATTCAAGAATGTATTAAAGAAATAGACACACTAAAGAAAACAAGAAATGAAGAAAATGCTAAAAAAATATTTATAATAATTAAAAAAATGTTTAAATTAATTCGGGAGCAGGTAAAAATATCTTCAAATAAAGAAGTTCTTTCTTGCAAAATGAAAGACTGTACTGATGAATTCTCAAAACTAACTATTAAAACTTCAAATGATGCTTTAAAACAATTAGATGATGCAGAAAAAATGTTCTCAATGTTTGAAATGCAAATACTTAAAAAGAACTAAATATTTTTAAGTTGTAGCTACAAATACATACTGTGGGTTATCATATTACGCTCAGCTTCTTGTTCATCATTTTTAATATATTTTTCAATATGTTCTTCAGTCACATTTACTGGATAAGAATATAATTTCGCGTTGGTAGTTGTGGTATCACCCAATTTAATTTTAAGTGTTTTTCCTGGACGCCCTTT
>Ga0136642_1001235_pt1 | contig 11286 bp, 14 predicted proteins | sample LowCatLa1302831Y_FD_115313 | JGI IMG/M metagenome (GOLD analysis project Ga0136642, IMG submission 115313) | Freshwater microbial communities from Lower Cathedral Lake, Yosemite National Park, California, USA - 13028-31Y | ecosystem: Environmental > Aquatic > Freshwater > Lake ... | reverse complement strand
GGCTGGGCTGGGACAATCATTCGCCGGAAGTTTTTACTAAACTCCTCCACGGATGTATGTATGTCAGCCTCTTTCCGCATTCTACCGAGCCGCTCAAGCAACTCCTTCACGAGACATTTGACGCACAGGAAAAGAAGTTTACTGCTTGACGCCACAATCGGATAACCAATTATTAGGCGGTATGCTATCAAAATAGGTATCATATCCAGTAAAACCACGCTTCTCCACAAGTTCTTTGAATGACGCTAAGAATTCTTGCTGGTAGTCTGTGTAATTCGGCCTTACTTTCATTAGAATATCACGAATACTCGGAAAAAGATAATTTTCAATCTTTCCGTAGGTTCGGAAATAATATTCCATATCACTTTTATCGTGGATCAAAACTTTTAGCACACGAATGCCGGAAGCAAACTTGGTTTTTTCTTCTTCCATTGTTTTTTAAAAAGAGTTTTTACTTTAGATGAAGACGCGTCGCCAACGAGGTGGAATGAATTGCGTTCGTGGACTTTGCAAACGTATTACAAATAAAGTGCGAAGTTTCTTACCTAAGCCGGAGTTTCCAGCATATGAAAAGCCTTCGTTAGATAATCAGCCACCTGGTATTGAATTCTACACTACACTATTAGAGTATCTAGAAAAATTTAAGACCCGTTCATCAAAAGATATTCAAGAAGCCTGCATAAATATCCAAAGATTTATAGAATCAACAGATGCTTCCCATGATATTATAGAAGATCTTGGTAAAATACCATATCTTAACGTGGAAAATCCGAATCAGCAGCAAGCAGATGAAATATTTGAGCAGATGAAATTAATTTTAGAAATAATTTTAGAATCATCCGAAAATGATCCCCAAGAAATATATTTTATTGGGGATGAATGGTCTGTGCAAGAAAAAGCGAGAATACGTGGAAGGATGTTAGTTCCTGCTATGACATCAACACGTGGTGGACTAGAGAATTTTTTACCGCAAGGGGCTGGACCCGGACCTGCTGGTATCCTTGGAGAAATGTTAGGAGGTACTCAAATTACTAGTTATGTAAAAGGTCCCAATCCGAATCTCCGTAAGAGAAGGCACAGTATTTCTGCTGAGCATCAATTAGCAGCCTTAAAAGCAGTTGGTACAGCTATTCCCGGTAGTAATGTGGGTACTTCACGACACTATAGACCATTGACACTTTTACCTAATGGAAGAATAACACCTATACGTCATGGAAATATTGTTCACGTACGCAGAAGAAAAACACTTAAGAGAAAATTAGTCTAGTATAATCTAAAAGTATACAATGCCTAGTATTAATTCTATGTATATTATAAAATGAAAAATTTTTTTCTAATAAATTTTTTACTTCTTTCTGCTTTAGCCTTGCTTTTATTAATGACTTCTGGGGAACCAATCATTGAGCATTTGGGTGAAAGATGTAATTATAATGGTGCTTGTAAAGGATCAGAAAAATGCTATGAAAGTTGGTGTTCAAATTATAACGGCCCTAATTTTAATTGTAGAGACGATAGTGATTGTACAGCATCTCAAATATGCCGCGATGGTACGTGTCAAACTAAAACAGCAAGTGACAAACCTAATATCTTCCCAGCAGGTGAAAATGATCCAAGATGGCTTCTAACCCGTCCAAACAATAGGAATTTTTGTCCGGGTGAATATTATAATTTTTGCGGGGGTACAAATCCATATTGTCGTTATGGAGAAACATGGGTAGATCCCTGGAATAGGGCTAATATGAATAAAACCACTAAATATTATTGCAGTGCTTAACCCTAATTTTGTCAAAAATTTGTCTTATTTTATAATTATTGGGTGTCTAGCAAATGTTTCCGCAGGATACCTATTTGAATGTCTTCAAAAAATCATAAATTTGAAAGCCAACTTAAAGCCTCCTTAAGTTCAAAGGTTAGGATGGCACAAGTAAACACCGCCAAAGTTACAATCACACCGCTAAGAATTAGCACTATGACTGTTACAGGCCACATCGGCACTAAGATTGATATTCCGAAGCTATGGGCAGCAGTTCCTATCATGCCCTATTGGTGTCTAGCAGAAGGTATATTGAAGATGGAGCATAATATGAATAAAAAGGGAATGTGTCGCCATGACATTATGCTGAAGAGGAAGAAGCAGAAGAAGAAGTTTTACAATCAGGCAACGATTATTGTTCGTCTTGCCACCAATGAAAATGAGTGGAAGGAGGTGAATGTAAAGTTATTCTCAAACGGCGGTGTTCAAATGACCGGCATTTTGTCGGAGGAAATGGGTAAGCAGTCTATTATTGTTCTACTACGAACATTGAAGGATAAAGTCCCAACAGAAATGTACAAGGAGGTCTTTCCACCAACACCCGACTATCCCGAGCCCATCCTCTATCGGTATGCTATTCAGCTTGTGAATTCAGACTATAGTATCGGTGTTCCTGTTCGTCGCGACCGTCTTCACAAGATTTTCGTACAGACATATAAACTCTTCAGCACATTTGAGTCGGATATTTATCAGGGTGTAAATACCAAGTATTTCGTAAATGAGAAGCGACCGGCTACCACGATGCCTGGTCTCTGTGGCTGCCCCACACTCTGCTTAGGCTCTGGCACGGGCCTAGAACTCGGTTCTTGCAAGACAGTTACAATTGCTCCTTTTCAAACGGGTAAACTTATTATTACGGGTGCTCGTACCCTGGCTCAAATTGAAGAAGCCTATGAGTATGTGAATATGATTATTACAAAGCATGCTGAGGAAATCATCCGGCCGCTGCCTCCTAGTAGGCCGATGCCTGAGAAGATTGTCTCAAAGAAGAATGAAAGCCGCTGGATAACGCATCCTAGCCCCCGCCACATGCAGGAGTTTACATTTGTAAGCGCGTAAAAAATACCAAAAAAATGAAACCCCTAGTTTTAAAGCAAAATGAGCACGACATCCCAGCAGCCGCAACAGCCTGCTCAGCAGCCGCAGCAGAACCAGCAGCTTGCTCTTACCCAGCAGGGCGGTTCCATCCAGACCACTGAGATTCCCGGTGATAAGACAATGGCCCACGCCGCCCGTATCGCCGTAGAGCAGGACAAGCCGATTCTACTAGATTACTACAATGATACTAAGAATTCGAAGGCGTTTCTCGGTGAGGACCCGGATACGAAGGAGCGTATCCTTGTAAAGAATGCGGAGGAGTACACCAGCCCCATCCAGAAGATTTTTAAGGCCGTTAACGACTACATTGTTATGACGGAGAATTCCATCTACATTGTCAGCGGTTCTATCAAGAAGAAGATCATCACGACAGGCAATTCGGGCACGCCGTCCTCATCGGGTCGGCCTTCTACGGCAACTGCGTAAAGCAACTGCTTAAATTTGAATTCATTTTTGTTCCTAACAAAAGGCAGAATGTCCCTTAATTCTTGGCTCATCAGTTCTACTAAAACGGAAAGCGAAGATTCTTCATGGACTCCTGCCTTACTAAACACAAGACCAGCAAGAAAGATTCTTGGTGTTCTTGGCGGTCACAAACGCAGCAATTTTCACGATTTTCAAAAGACCATCATGAATGATATTCTTGTGAAAATGGGAGCCCCACCTGACCTTGTCCTTTTATCAGACGAAGGTAAAGATACAAGCGGAATGATTTATATGTGGTGTGAACAGAACAATATTCCAATGCGTTATATGAAAGCCGATTGGTCTGCAGGAAAGTCAGCTGGAATTCAAAGAGATACGCAGATTATGAAAGAGGGAACCGCGTTTATTGTTTTCGCACAGCCCCGCAGTGACCGTTATACAAAATTGGCTGCTCGGCTCCAAAAGAAGAAATTTCCTGTTGTATTAGTAGGATAAATGTCTTCTAAATGCTCTTACAGAAAGCAAAGGGGTGGATATGCAACTAGCCAAGCCGCCATGATGGGTAAAATTCCTCAAGGTATAACAGAGCAAGGAATGCAGTTTCAGAAGATGACTTCTACATTACATCGCAGCCGCAAGATGCGGAAGCAGCGTGGTGGTGCCCTAACACCGGCTCCCTATGAGTCACTCGGTGAAGTCCTCTCTTCTAGCATGACTGGCCCGATGACGACTGCTGCGTCTGGCGTCCTCGGTGGATCAGCCACAGCTCCTCTGGATTTGGCCCTAACCCAAACCCGCCAGGCCGTACAGCAGTTCGGCGGAGGCTACCGTAGCCGCAAGCAGAACAGGAACCGCCAGCAGCAGAATCGCCAGCAGCAGAACCGTCAGCAGCAGAATCGCAATCGCAGCCGTCAGCAGCAGAATCGCCAGCAGCAGAATCGTCAGCAGCAGAATCGCCAGCAGCAGAACAGGAACAGGAACCGTCAGCAGCAGAACCGAACACGTAAGCAGAAGCAGCGTGGTGGAGCCCTCGGTTACGGTGAGGCTGTACCCGCCTCTGGCAATTACTTGCTCTTGAATCCGCAGGAACTCAAGGCAGCTGGCCTCAGCCAGCAGTGGTCCGATGAGAACCAGGTCAACCCCAACTTCGGCGGTGCGTTAACTGTTCCCGGCGGCAAGTAAAGTTAAGTTGACCGTGTCAAAATACAATCTCCTTCAGCAGTCGCCTTTTGCGATTCTGTAAGAGCCTGCATTAAAAGTGCCTTTACATTTACCCCAGCATCCGGCTGTGTAACCTTGACTGATACAATCAAATCACCAAAACTGCCTCCTGTGGGCATTCCCAACCCTAGACCACGCAACTTAGTTCCATTCAGCAAGATATCTCCATTCCACACAATTGTTTTTTGTGTAGCTGAAGGATGATCGCCCAAAGTCCGAGTAAATCCAGTAACAGATTCAATCCATGTAATCGTTATTTCAGTTGCCAAGTCATTCCCTGTCCATGTATAAACGGTTATATCAGGACATTTGAGAACTAAAATCACATCACCCGGCTGAGCAAAATCAATCTGGTCTGAGCATTCACCAACAAATGTATACTGATGACCGTCACGCATTCCCGGTTGAATCTTAACATCCAACGTCTTTTCTCTATTCAGAATACGCGACCCCGAGCAGACAGTACAAAGCGGCCCCGGCTTACGACACTTTCCTTCGCATTCACGACATGTACCCCGTGTCTGAACATACATTCCCGGTTGAATTTGCATCTGCTGGATATTAAAGCCGCGACCTCCACATCCTCCACATTCAACAAAACTAGTTACACCGTCTCCCTTACACGCATAGCAAAATCTGCCCTGATTAAACACAAGACGCAATTCACGACCCTTGTAGAATTCCATGAGATTCATATTAATTTCATGCATCTTGCTCGGTCCTTTCCCTGTCCGCGGTGGTGGCCCCTGTTGTTGAGATGTTATAGGTACACCAAAAAAACCCTGAGCACCCGGTCCGCCTTGAAACATTTGCTCAAACATGCCGCCTACATCCACGTGAAAACCCATTCCTGGTGCTCCCGCTCCAGCAAATCCACGCATCATCTGCTCAAATGGATTGCCTCCCATTCCATGGCCCATCTGTTGACCGCCCTGCCCCTCTTCAGAACCAGTCATATCATACATCTGCCGCCTGCCCGCATCTGATAAAGTCTCGTAAGCACGCTGAATCTCCTTGAACTCCTCTGCTGAGCCACCCTTATCCGGATGCTTAGTACGAGCAGCCTTGAAATACGCCTTCTTAATATCATCGGGCGAAGCCCCGCGTTCAATTTCAAGGGTTTCGTATAAATCCTTCGGCATCTAATTCAATATGGTATTCCGCATTTAAGCACCATCCAAGAATTTCAACTAATGGAAGAGGTTGTAGGTCAATCTCATATTATTGAATATCTTCTTGCATGTAAAGATGATTATCCACATTTATTACTAACTGGTTCAACTGGTGTAGGAAAGACTTTTCTCTGTCAACAGTTTCTTCGCTATGTGCTCAGAAATGTTCCTAGTTTAGAATTGAATCGTTATATCCTGAAACTCTCAAGTTGCGATGACCGTGGTATTGCGGCCTTGCGACAGAAACTGGTTGAGTTTCTCCGGTCTAATCGCAAGTATGATATTACGGCCTGGGTCTGGATTGATGATGCGGATAGTCTGCCCGTCCTAACACAGCAGGCCTTGCGTCGCCTCATGGAACGATATGAAACCCATGTTAAATTCCTCTTTTCCTCCTGCACAAGTCAATCTTTCATTGAACCGATTCAAAGCCGCACAGTCATTCTTCAACTGCTTCCAATCAATCTCTTTGAACACACAACAGTGTTTCAGAAACGTTATGCTCCCCACATTGAATTAACGCAAGATTCTAAGAACTGGATAGTTGGTTTCTGCCTCGGAAATGCCCGGCAATTCTGTCTTCTCTTACGACTGCTGGAAGCCGTAAAAACGCAGCAGCAAGACCAAGCAACAGAAGATACAGTCTATGAAATAAGTCTTCAAGAAATTCAGACATATATTACTCCACCTCCCGTTAATGCTATTCGCGAAGTCTGTGTAGGAATTCTTCAAAATGATGTATTTAAGATTTTTCAGCATCTTCATGACCTTTTGATTATAGGATACACTGTTGAAGATATTCTTCATTATATTCAAATTATCACACAAGTATATTCATTTTTCAATCCAATTGAGCTTATCAAACTGAATGAACGGTGCTCGGAAGTCCATATTCGTCTTATCCAGCGTCGCTTCGGTTTCTTCGACACTTTAAAAGTATTCGCAGGAGAAATACAGAAGGATGACCTCTTTCCGCTCAGAATTACCACCGGATGTTGCGACCGAATGGATAAAAGCATTCGGTTTTAAAAATTTACGCGATAGACGTTCCCTGCAATTTCCAGCACAGAATCCTATAACGCTTGAGGTCTTCAATGGGATAATGGTCTATTATTATCCAAGCAGAAGGCCCGACGCCTATGACTATCAATCTTGCAAGAAGATCTTCCGACAAATTATTAAAGCGTCAGAACACGTTCTAGTAAGTAAAGAAATCCGCATAGGTCCAATTAGAACACATGAATATAGTATTATGTCAACGAAACAGGAATCGCAAGATGAGCCCATAGAAACTTGGCCTCTAGGAGTTGATCCTCTGAAAGACGAAGAAACCAAGCATTTGGAATAGACCGCTCAAGTGTATCGGGTAGTGGTACAGCAACAACATTTGGCCCTGGAAGTTCAATGCCTGAATCATCTGAAGGAACAACACGTGTTACTAAATCCTCCAATTGAATAGCTTTACCTGACTTGAAACGTGTCCATTCAGCCACAGTATTAATCGGTACTTGCCCGGATAAGTGTTTATCCTGCAAATAACGAATGGCCCGACGAATCTTGGCTGAATTCCATGACAAGGGACCGCCACGCACAAGTTTGTCCATATCCCGAGCATAACTCTGCCATAGACCGCAGCCCTCTTCAATAGCCCAGCAGAGATTTTCATCAGACGCACGATTACCCCGTTCTTCTTCAGGGTCAGTGCCAAATCGCATGGCTTTCGCAGTTCCGAGAACAGGTACGATAGACTTAATAAATAAGATGCGGGAGTCCACCCAAAGACCGCCCACATAGCATACCATTTGTGCGGAAGCCCACGCTTTCCATAGCCAAGATGGAGCAATTGAGGCTTCTGCTGGAACGTCTACACCATGTTCGCGGAGAACACGATGAACATCATCGCGGCCTAGCATTACATTCACTACAAAATCCTTGTCATGGAATTCCTTGCAGCGACGCAGATGAATGTTTAAGAAGGGGGACCGTGTTCTTTTTTGAAGGCGTGAACCCCAATCTAACCACTGACGAGCATTTCCTTCTAAATCATCTACTACCCACCAAAGATGGACAGCCTTATTATTTTCGAACTTGTCTTTTGCAGCTTCAACCTTATCTTTTATAATATACCGTAAAGTCGCCGCTGAAAAGATTAATATTAAAATAACAAAGCCAGTTAATTCACCCTGTGAAGCAGCTGCCATCTTCTCTATTACAAGTGGCTAATTATTTACCAGTAAACGCCTCTGTAGATTATCATGATAACGCCCAGCAACTTCATCCTGCTGGGCCATTCGGCGAACCCTCTGATCCTCTAGCATCTTTTCACGGTCTTCAGCTGCTCGTACACGACGCTGCTCATCTGCTGACAAAGTTACAGGTGCTGAGCGGGCTCGTTCCATGTCTTTCAGATTGCTGGGCCGCGACCCGAGTAAAGCTGCTGCAGACGCCACATTTTGACTGAATGTAGAATCGGATGTATAGGCCGACTTCAAATCTGTGAATTGTGTCCGTGAACCGTAGGCCGCCGTGAAATCGGCCGGCTTTTCTCCACCTAGCGTAACACCCATTGTTGGTTGTAGGATTATAGCAGAAGGATAATATGCTCCATTTCCACCTCCTCCAGTTTGGCGTGATTCCTGCTGGAATGCCTGATTGAAAGTATCCAGGGCGAATTTCTTTCGGAGAGTAGAATTTTCTTGAACTGTATCACTCTGCCCTGTTGTTTTGAGCCAGTCTCCGTAGCCATCATCCTTTTCCGGGTCGGGTAACTTGTTCTCTTCAAAGAGTTGATTAAAGAGTGACATATCCAACTTCTTGGGTGACAAAGCAACAGGCGGTCTGTCTTGTAGCTGAGCAACTGAACCTGCTCGTTGCTGGGAGTAATTATCTAACTCGGCCTGTGTTTGCGGCACATGAGCGTTGATAGCCGCTGCTTGTTGTCTTATGCCGGAGACACGGTCAACGATTTTCTGAAGATAGGCGGATGCTCGGGTTACAGCATCAAAGAGTTCGGGATTTCCACCACGGTCAGGATGGGCTCGGACAGCGGCTTTCTTATATGCGGCTCGGATAAGTTCGGTTGAAAGCGGCTGAGTTTCATCTATTGCTAGAAGGTCACAGCACTCGGTGAAATAGTCGTGGGCTTTCTTGGGAGCGGGGTGCTCTATGAGTTCATTTCCGTAGTTTTGCTGCTGTTGCGGCCTCTGTTGCCCTTGCCCTTGCGTCCTAGACGCTGGCCCTTGCTGTGGTTGCTGTGGTTGCTGACCAACAGCAGCATAGGGCCACTGATAAATCTGCCCACGATTATAACCAGCCAACCACTGCAAGCAGAATGAATGAACGCCCATTTGTTTCAGTGCGTTGCGGTATTCAGGTGACGCTAGCAAAGTTTCCAGCATTTGGGCCTTTGTCGCCGGATTTTGAATTCCGCACAAATTATTCCAGATGCGTATGTGTGAAGCATCAACGGATTGGTTAGCTCCCATCTGTTGAGACTTCGGATTTATGTTTTAAACTTTCAACGAACGCGGCGAGTCAGATTTCTCTTATGCTTGCGTTTACGTGTTCTTTTCCTTTGAATTCCACATATGTATTTTATAGTGCCATCAACAGCATTTGTAAATCGCCTACATAGTCCTCTGCGATTCAAAGCATTTTGCGTATTTCTAAAATTTCGTTCCGTTTCCATTCTGTTGTATTTATCATACTCTTTAGTCCATTCCGCATTAGTAAAATATCTTTTGCGTTGTGCTTCTAAAGTACGCCTAGCCTCAGTATTTGTAGCATAAGCGATATGATTTGTAGGATACTGGCGTTCTAGACTTGCGGGACTTGGCGTGCTTATACTGAGTCTCCTTGGAGGCATCTTAATCTATAAGAAGAAAAATACAGCATAACTATAGGAATGAAGAAAACTTCTATTAGAAAATTCACAAAGAAGTGTCTAAAAGCAGGTTATAAGGAACAGGTTTGCAAGAATGCCTGGATTTTTGAGAAACTACCAACAAAGGAACTACAGAATATGTACGCGAAGACATTTAAGACAGAAAAATCATATAAATACCCGCACACAATCAAGCAGACACGCAAACTAAAATACGATAAATCGCCGACAAAGTTAACGCCTAAAATGCTTCTTAAGGCGTCGGGCCCTCGTATTTTTCCGGAATTTGCTTAGGGCCAACAAAATTTGAAGTAACTAAAATCAAAAACAAACGCAACCATGCCTGAAGTAGAACTCCTAGAAGTATTTGGCTCAGACCTAACGGTTGTTAATGCGGCACGCGTATCAATGGGAAAGGAATCTACCGCAATGACACCCGGTGACGCAAAGCTAATTAAGTATTTGGCAACGCACAAGCACGTAAGTCCTTTCTTTCATCCGCAGATTCGTTTTCGTCTAAAGATGCCGATTCCGATTGCTCGTGAATGGTTCCGGCACACGGTAGGCTTCTCTCGTAATGAGATTAGTCGCCGTTATGTAGACACAGATCCTGAGTTCTTTGAACCCACGATGTGGCGTCAGCGTAATCCCTCCGTCAAGCAGGGGTCTATGGATATTCCTGTAGAAGCACACAATGTAGTAGTAGATAAGGTTCATCAGTGGCATACACAGGCACTGGACTTGTATAAGGAAATGCTTCAAGATGGAGTATGTCCCGAGCAGGCACGCTTTGTCTTGCCACAGTCTATGTATACTGAATTTATTGAGACGGGTTCACTGTACGGCTATGCTCGTCTTTGTGGCCTTCGTGATGCTCCCGACGCTCAGAAGGAGATTCGGGATTACGCCCATCAGGTATCGGTACTACTGGAGAAGAAGTTCCCTGTTTCTTGGTCTGCTCTAACCACGCCTTGATTAGTCCACACTAAAAATCAGTAAACTTCGCCAAAGACCCAAAAATGTTTCCCTACCTTCTTTCAAAACAACATCAGTAAACGACCATGTTTGATGAACAACATAAGGATTATTTTGAAGTAGAGTTTCCATAAAAACAGTCGCACGAATACCTACTTCTGGCCAAGTACCGCATTCAATGATTTTTTCATTAATCCATCCATCTTCAGAGATTGGACAATCAATTGAAGGATTAGGTCGCCACCGCCGACATATTTCTATCATTTTTGCTACCCGCCGCACAGTTGCTCCACCACCACCGGGATCTTCCTGTTTCCACGCCCACGGATTTCCATAATAATCTGTCATAAACATATTCATATCCAACTTACGGCGAATAAAAATGTCCATTTGAACTGTCATAATATACTTGGCATCCATCATTTCATAATTCCGGTAATCGGTATAAAAATTATTATAATCTTGAATAGCTTTTTCGCGGGGAGGATTTCCTTGAAAAGCACGTATTATATTATAGTGCTCCGCCTTGTTCCCTAGCAGCGTCCGGATAAAATCCTCATTCTCGTCTGAGCAGAATATATAGACTGACATCTGGGGTGCAGCCCACGCAATATTCCGTAAAATATACCAAAAATTAGGATGCGGCCGACGTTCCACAATTACAAAAGCATTGTCTGCTTTCTTGGGAGGCGTATATG
>Ga0136642_1001234_pt1 | contig 11294 bp, 19 predicted proteins | sample LowCatLa1302831Y_FD_115313 | JGI IMG/M metagenome (GOLD analysis project Ga0136642, IMG submission 115313) | Freshwater microbial communities from Lower Cathedral Lake, Yosemite National Park, California, USA - 13028-31Y | ecosystem: Environmental > Aquatic > Freshwater > Lake ... | reverse complement strand
TTTTACAGGCGCAGGTGGCGCAGGTGGTAGTGGTGGTGGTGGCGCAGGTGGCGCTTCATCAAACTCAGCAACACCGGCAGGTGGAACGGCTGGAACTGCTAACACTGGCGGCGGAGGTGGTGGTGGTGGCGGGGGAAATGGTGGCGGCGGCGCTTTTGGCGCAGGCGGCTCAGGCTATGTCGTAGTGGTAATCGGTTAAGAGAAAAGGAAAAAATATAATGGCACATTTCGTAAAAGTAAATTTAGACAATGTTGTTGAGACAGTAACAGTCATATCTAACTGCGCTATTGGTTCGTGCATTGGACCGGAGCATTGGGATTATCAAGAGGAACTCCATAAGGACCACGACAAGGGAATTGATTTTCCAGAGTCAGAAGCACTTGGCCAAGCAGTCCTAGCCGAGTCAGGTTTTGATGGTAAGTGGCTTCAAACTTCCTTCAATGGCAAGTTTCGTGGGCGCTTTGCTGGCGCTGGTATGACTTATGACCCAACTAAGGATGAGTTTGTTGTTCCAGTTGCTGAAGTAACACCAGCAGAACCAACAGCATAATCAACATATAGAAGTACAACCCACCCTACGGGGTGGGTTTTTTATTGGAACCAACTTAAGGAGTAGGCGTGACAGACGGATTCAAGCACATAGCAGAACGTCCAGTTGACCCAGTAGGTCAGCCATCTAGTTCAGGTTCTACTTATATCAACACTAGCAACCAATACGATGTAGCAGTTGCTGGCTTACCATTCTTTCTTGGCCCATCTCAAACATACCCATACAAGCGTGAGACGGCGCAGTACCGCAAGCAACAGATTGACCAGCAGAAGGAACCAGGTGAGCAGACACTCACTGGATGGTGGCTTCGTAGCCAATCCTCATTTCATTATGGCGCAGGCATTCGCTATGAAGAGCCTATCCAAGGGCCTGAAGTTGGCATGCGCTATAACAAATCTGCAGGCGTAGATGTATTTAATATCGGCAAGGTGACACTTCTTCCTGACACTACAAAGAATGCAGACATTACTGTAGCCAGTGGCAATGCACCTATCGTTGTTGGTGGAACAGATACTGCTGGTAACGACGTAGTATTTACTGCTAGTGATGCAACGCTTTACCGCACAACAGCAGCAGGAGTAACTACCACTGTAACATGGGGTGGCTCGGGAACCATCTTAGCCCTAGCCCAAGATGGTGTTAACTACTATGCCGCTAACGCTACTGGTATCTACAAAGGTACTCTTGCCGGTGGTTCAGGTTCATCTATATTTACACACCCAACATCAGTTGGAACTGTAACAAATGTAACTATGGGTTGGGTTAAACAACGCCTTATTGCTGGTATCAATAACTATGTTTTTGAAATAACCCCCATCACTTCTTATACAGTAAATGCTGGTGAATTAAAAGGTAACGTAGCAACGCTTGTAACATCTGCTGCACATAACTTTTCAGTTGGTTCTCAAATAACTATTGCCTCTCTTGGTGCTCCTTTTAATGGTACGTTTTCAGTAAGCGCAGTTCCATCAACAACTCAATTTTCCTACTACCATAATTATACAGACCAGCAATTTGCTACTGGTCTTACAGGTACAGCAGTACTTGCATCCAACAATACCCTTCCAATTTATGCCCACCCAAATCTTACATGGAAGTGGACTGGTATATGTGAAGGACCGAACGCTATCTATGTAGCAGGCTACGCTGGAGACTCATCAACCGTGTATCGTCTTTCCCTTGATACAAACGGTGCGGTCCCACTTCTTACCAAAGCAGTTACTGCTGCAGATATGCCAAAGGGTGAATTGATTCATGCTATTGGTTCATATATCGGCAAGTACATGGTATTTGGTACAAACAAAGGTATCCGTGTAGGCACCATTGACACATCAGGTTTTGTATCATCTGGTTACATTACTTACGGTCCATTGACTGTTATCACCAATGGCTATAACCCAGCCATAGATGCTGTTCTTAATGGAGCACCATGTAAATCTATTACATTCAATGACCGTTATGCCTACTGTACGGTAACAAACTACATTGACAAAAATGGTAACGGCACAACGCTCAACTCTGGCTTAATAAAGATTGACTTAAGCCGAGAGATTGCACCTAACCAAATGGCTTACGCCACACACCTTCAGGTTTCTTCAACAGCAGAAGCATCATCTGTATGCATCATTGGTTCAACAAACAAACTGGCTATTGGCGTTAAGGGTGTCGGAGTTTATACACAAGCATCCACTCTTATTACATCTGGTTATTTACAAACAGGACAGATTCGTTTCTTCACCCTAGAAGATAAGCACTTTGAGTTAGTTAAACTACGCCAGACTTTGCCAATGAAGGGCACTCTCAAACTTACAGTAGTTAACTCAGATAACACAACTGCAGATATCATCACCGTAGATAATTCATTTGATTTCACCCAAGACATTACAGGTATGGATACTCAAGATGTTTACCCAAAGGAATCTATTGCTCTACGCTTTACGCTGAACTCATCGGCAAGTCAAGCAGTGGGTACTGAAGATTCATTCAATGGCTATCAACTTAAGGCTCTGCCAGCAGTCAAGCGTCAGCGCATATTGACACTGCCACTTCTTTGCTATGACTTTGAAGGTGATAGATACAACATGACTACTGGCTATGAAGGCCGCGCATCTGAACGTATCCAAGGCCTTGAGGCTATTGAATCAAACGGAGATGTTGTAGTACTTCAAGACTTTACCAATAGCGAAACAGTACGTGGCGTTATTGAAAGCATTACTTTTATTCGCATGACTCCACCAGAACGTCGTTTCACAGGGTTTGGCGGAATGATTCTCTGCCAGTTCCGCACAATCTAACTACTCACACAGAACGGGAAACCGCGCAATGTCTCCAGATACAGCCACCATCGTCTACTCATACTTCTTTGTAGGGGCAGCCCTGCTTGCAGGCATGGCAATGATAGCAAGGCACACTATCGGCAAATATACAGAAGAACTTAAGGACAAGTTAAATCGCATTGAGTATGCGCTATACAACGATGGGCACACTGGCCTTATCAACAAGGTTGACCAATTGATTGAGAATCAAAACCTTATCAAGATAGATGTAGAAGTAATGAAGGCAAAGGCAGAGCAGTGACACAAGCAGCAGACTTTGTAGCCAAGGCTAGAACCCAAGTGGGTGTAGTTGAAATACCAGATAACAAGACTATCTATGGCAAGTTTACTGGGCATGATGGCCAGGCTTGGTGTGGTTCTTTTGTCATGTGGTGCGCAGCACAGATAGGTTTCAAGGCTATGCCTAATTGCGTCTATACGCCTGCTGGAGCCGCTGTATTCCAGGGGCAGGGCAAATGGTCTAACCATGAGACTTCCAAGCCACAGCCAGGCGATATCGTATTCTTTTCCTTTGACGGTAAAGGCATTGAGCATGTGGGTATCGTGGTCAAAGACAATGGCGATGGAACCATCACAACTGTAGAAGGCAATACTAGCCCAGATGCCAAGCCTACTGGTAGCCAAGCAAACGGTGGAGAGGTAGCACTTAAGACACGAGCCTTTCAGGCTAGTAACAAGCGTCACATGCCAGTCTTCGTGGTAGGATTTGGAAGTCCAAAGTGGACATCTTAAGGAGATAAACTCATGGCACAAAATAAATACTTAGTCAACATACCGCCAAAGGTATGGACAGTATTGGCAGCATGGTTCCATGTACTTGTCGGAGGTATCCTCACCGAGTACATCGTTCATCACACAACATCATTCAAGGCTCTTGCCGGTGCTGGTGTTGCAGCAGTAGTACCACTTATCTATCGCTACATTAATCCAAGCGATACATTCCCAGCGCCAAACAAAGCGTTGATTGTTGCAGATACTGCAGTCAAAGAATAATTTAATAACAAAAGTTGCCCCGCTTCGGCGGGGCTTCTTTTTTTATGCCTAAAATTAGTTATGATTTATAACAGACTTATCCTTAAACCCACGGATTAGTAACGGGTTAACTCGGCGCCCAAAAGGCGCCTCGTTTTTGCATCTCGCTTCGCTCGATATTGTACACACATTTCTTCCCCATTAGCAAATTAAGTTCCGCGCTCGGCGTGTCGTGTACACTTGCGGTACTTCGCGCATCTGCTATCCTTAAGCCATGAACATACAACCAACAGTAGGACACCGTAGTTTCTCGGCGTTAACGTCGTGGATGCGATGCGGTAAAGCATATGAATTAGAACGTGTAGTGCAGGCACCTAGCGAGCCAGCCTGGTGGTTTGCCGGAGGTTCTGCCTTTCACTCAGCAGCAGAAAAGTTTCTGCTCAATGAATTTAAGAAGTCTCAGTACGATTCCAAAGTTGTAGAGATTCCATTCTGATGGATGAGATTGCAAACCTTAAACCCACCAGCGGTCAAGAAGCAGATTATCGTAGCCTCGGTCCAATACGTATCTGTCCGTGTGGTTCTGACATCTGGAACGTCAAGTGTAAGTTTGACGATGACTTTGAAATCGGAATGTATTTCACTGATGCCCACTGCGCTTCCTGTGGTAGTGTCGCAACCGTTGTTACAAGTTTAGATAAGGGGTAATTGTGGAATTTCGTGTAAGAGAAAAAGGCAATTGGTGGATTCACGTTGGAATTATGCGTGGCATTGCTCTTGGTTTCTCCATTAGTCGCTGGAGTATTGAACTTGACTTTCTTTGCTTTTACATTGGGTTGGAATTCTAATGGGACAAAAGCGTGCCAAAGTAATTAGCCGTGATGCATTTATGCAGTCATTCGTTGAAGCAGAAGTTATTATGCGTCGCAATCTTGCGACACGCATTCAAGTGTTGATTGACAATGAGACTAATGAGGATGTAAAGTCTGGCCTTGTCAAAGCACAACAAGAAGTATTTGGGAAAGTAGAAACAAATGACGTGGGATAACATATGGGATGAGGCATTCCTTGCAGAGATTGCTGCCATTGAAGAACGCTCTGGAACTAATCCAGTTGACTGGCGTGTAGGTGGACGTGTATCAAAAGCCAATCCAAACAAGGAAGACAAAGCCTGGTGGGATGAGAACGGCAAGCGCATGTTCTTTGACTTCATCAATGCATGGCAATCATCTCAGTTTGAGATATGGGTTTCACCTGGTAATGTTCCTGGTGTAGAAATTGGTTTTGAAAATAAATTTGGTGACGTACAGGTGAAGGCTTATGCCGATGCTATTGTTGTCACACCAGCAGGGGAACTTGCTGTAGTAGATTTCAAGACTGGTTCATACATGCCGGACTCGTCACTTCAACTGGGAGTGTATGCTTCTATGATGGAGATGCAGTTTGGTATACGCCCAAGCAAGGGTTACTATTACAAGGCACGTACTGCTGAGTTCATTGAGTCACCTGGCTTGGACCGTTGGACTATTCCAGTACTAACTGAACTATTTACAAAGTTTGATTTGGCAGTAGCCAATGAAATATTTTTACCAAACATCGGAATGGCATGCTCCACCTGTGGAGTAAAAGAATACTGCTACTCTGTTGGCGGACAGTTGGCACCAATTTTTGACCCACTAGCAAACATAGAGAAAGAAGAAATATAATGGCAACAGAAGGAACCAAGTTCCAGATTAACTATAAGTTATCTGATGGAACACTTATCAACCTATACGCAGCAACTGCTCCAGAACTTGAATCAGGTCTTGCTGACCTAGCAATGAACGCTGCTCTTATCAAGAGCACCGGTGTTGACCTAGGCACAGCATCTGCACAATCAGCAGCACAAGCAACAGTCATTGCTGCATTCCCACAAGCAACACAAACATCTTCAGTAATTCCAGATGGTTCATGTAAGCATGGTTCATTGGTATGGCGTGAGTCCAAGCCAGGCGCTGAGAAGCCATGGAAGGGTTGGTTCTGCCCATCACCAAAGGGCACACCAGACCAATGCGCTCCTAAGTTTATCCGATAGGGTAAACAATGCTGTCACTTAAACAAGCGGCAGCGAAAAGCACACATGATTTTCAAATCCTGCCAGACCTATTCCCATCACTTGCAGCCGATGGGATTAGGTTCCGCAGAGGACAGATGACAATGATTGCCGGTCAACCAAATGCTGGTAAGTCACTCATCGCTCTCTGGATGGCAGTGCAAATGAAAGTGCCAACGCTGTATATCTCCGCAGACACAGACGGTTACACAACCGCACTCCGTGCTGCAGCCATGATTACTGGCCACACTGTTGCTTCAGTTGAAGAAGCATTTATGACAGGTGAAGGCAAGGACTTTTATGTTGAAGAACTCGCAAGCATCAAGCATTTACAGTTTGACTTTGCTCCATCTCCCACACTAGATGAAATTGATTTAGCCATCCGTGCATACGGTGAGTCCTATGGTGAGTATCCCCATATGATTATCGTTGACAACGCAATGAACGTTGTCTCTATGACAGGTGATGAATGGTCTGGCTTAAGAGAGATTGCCAAGGCTATGCATCACATAGCACGTGAGACAGATGCAGCAGTCTTGCTACTGCACCATACATCCGAGGCTGAGGGTAAGCCTGATATGCCACCATCACGTAAGGCTATCCAAGGAAAGATTGCGCAACTACCTGAGATGATTCTTACCGTGGCTCTTGTGCCATGGTCTGGAGAATTCAGAGTTGCAGCAGTTAAGAATCGCTTTGCTAAACATAGTGCAACTGGTGAACACTTCGTTACGCTTTGGTCAGACGCTAGTCGTATGACTATCTATAACGACAAGGTTGCCCATCAGTTTGCAGAGAGTTGGAGAAACGCATGAGCGCAGCAAATAAACGTAAAGGCTCTCTGTTTGAAACATCCATTCTAAAGTTTCTGCGGGGGCGTGGGGTACTCGCGGAGAGGTTAAGACTGGCCGGTAAAGATGACGAAGGAGATATCGTCTGTATCGTTGCTGGCCAGCCTTACATATTTGAACTCAAGGCCACTGCCAAGATGGCACTGCCACAGTTCTGGCGTGAGGCTACCCTAGAGGCAGCAAACTATGCTAAGGCTAGAGGACTAGAGAAGGTTCCACCTGCATACGTTATCGTTAAGCGCAGGAGCGCAGGACTAGAACAGGCTTGGGTTATCCAAGACTTAAACCAATGGCTGAAGGTGCAAGGTGTCTCAGAATAAACCAGATTTGGCAGCGGTACTAGAACACTACGGTGTTGTGGTATTAGATAGGCACGGATGGACGCCATGCAAGTGTGTTATCCATGATGATGGGCACGCAAGTGCGGCGTATAACTTAGACAACCAGGCATACAACTGCTTAGTATGTCAGGTGTTGGGTGATGTATACACATTAGTGCAAGCAAAAGAAGGATTGGAATTCAAAGATGCTAAACGAAAAGCAGAGAACATTGCTAACGGACGCAGCCGAAAGGTACTCCAGCAATCTAACACCACAGGCTCGCTCCTACCTAGAAGGTCGGGGTCTGACAGAGGAAGTAATAAGTACGTTCCTTCTTGGAAGCGTCGTTGACCCAATAGCAGGGCATGAACTTGCAACTGGGATGATAAGCATTCCTTACCGCACACCAGCAGGTGTAGTTGGTATGAAATTTAGGAGGATAGATGATGGCACACCCAAGTATCTTTGGCCAACAGGTCAGAAAGTCGGCCTCTTTAATGTGGTTGATTTGCATGAGACAAGTAATACGATTGCCATTTGCGAGGGAGAGATTGATACGATGGTACTTTCGGGCATGGTGGGTATACCGTCCGTGGGGGTGGCTGGGGTATCGCAATGGAAGCCGTGGTTTCCCAAGTTATTTGAGTCTTATGAAAGAATACTCATCTTTGCTGATAATGACATCAAAGAAGATGGAAGAAACCCAGGGCAAGAGTTGGCTAAGCGCATTAAAGAAGACTTGGACAAAGCGGAAATAGTACACTTACCCGACAATACGGACGTCAATGAGGTATACTTATCCTATGGTACTTCGTGGTTTACGGAACGTATGGCAGCGTAGATGGCACTGTCCGCGTGGCAATCACATATGGTATGGCGTACCCAATGGGGCCAAGTGCCTAGTTTGCAGGTTGGTTAAATGAAACGTCCAACGTCTATCAAAATCTTTGGACAAAAGTATAAGATTAGATACGACTTTGCCGACACTGAAAACTATGGCGAAACTTTTGCAGACACTAACACCATTTCGTTACGTTCTAACATGCCTGAAGATAAACTCATTCGTGTCTTAGGACATGAGATTACCCATGCAATTATCTTTGAAACTCCCATGTCTACACGTAAACGCTTTGACGTTGAAGAAGTATGTGACATCGTTGGCTATCATGTGATTGATACTCTTGCGCAGAATCCAGATATAGTCGCTTATCTCTTCCGAGAAATTGAAGATGAGGTGGAACCCGATGGGGGAATTATCTGATTTTGATTTAGACTTTACCTATGGGCATGAGGGTGAACAGTTAGTTAAAGACATCCTTACTGGTGGTTCAACTGTTGAAGTAAAACGGGATAGGCGTTGGGTTCAAACAGGTAACATTTACATTGAGTCAGCCTTCTATTCACGTTCAACATACAACTGGGTAGAGTCAGGCATCATGGTAACTAAGGCAGATAGGTGGGCCTTTGTACTTGAAGGACTTGTCATCATTGCCACCACTGCAGATATTCGCAAGGCTGTTGATATATATGGTAGACCCATCAGCAATAAGATTGAACCTAATCCAAGCAAAGGATTTCTTATTACAGTTGATGACTTAATGAAAGTACAACGTGGCTAATATTTTTATGTATGGGCCAAAGGATGGTGCCCATGTACCGGAGATACTATGGATACTTCCCGTTGTTGAACTGCAAGAACGTACTAAAAATGGTATATTTATACATGCGTATAGGCTTAACGAAGAAGATGATAACTACTACTACATTGGCGTAACACGCGAAGAAGGAGATGGTAATGAGTGACAGAGGATTTGGAATTAGCGATGAGATTGATTCAGTCCGTTGGGTTGACGGTGTTATCCGTGAACGAAAGTCTAAGTCAACTGGTAGTTCAAGTTCCGCCTTTACCTCCGCCGTCTGGAAGATAATGGATGAGGCTGGCAACCTACTCATTAGCAAGCACCATGACTATGGCCCAAAGAATATTAGTCAATCACCTGGCGGCCCACTCAATGGGTTACGTGTGCGTATGCATGATAAGACTGCACGCATTAACCATTTGATTGACAGTGGCAAGAACCCAGAACATGAAGCATTACGAGATTCATTCATTGACTTACTCAACTACAGCGCCATTGCACTGATGGTGTTAGAAGGAACGTGGCCCAAAGAATGAAATCAATAGTTATCCTCAGTGATTTGCAGTCTCCATACCATGATGTTGGTGCAACGAATGCCATCAAGAAATTCATACGTGCATACCAACCAGATGTAGTTGCAACCTGTGGTGATGAGATTGATTTTCCTCAGATATCACGTTGGGAAGAAGGCGGAGAGGGTGAGTGGCAACGAGACTTAGGTCGTCATCGTGACATCACTGTTCGCTTGCTTGAGGAACTAACTGTTGAACATATGGTTCGTAGTAACCACAGCGATAGACTTTACAATAAGATTAAAGCAAAGGTGCCAGGCTTTCTTGGTTTACCTGAATTGGAGATTGAAAACTTTCTTAAGTTAGATGAGTTAGGTATTGAATACCATCATGGACCATATGAAATTGCTCCAGGTTGGTTGCTTATGCATGGCGATGAGGGTAACGTTCAGCCAACTGCAGGTGCGACGGCGCTTGGATTGGCTAAACGTGCAGGTATGAGCGTAGCCTGCGGGCATACGCATCGCATGGGTTTGACTCATCACACACAAGGCTGGTCGGGCAAGACACGCACAGTGTGGGGCATGGAACTAGGCAACCTCATGGATTACAAGCATGCCAAGTACATAAAGGCCGGTCTATTCACATGGAATAAAGGCTTTGGTATCCTACATGTTGATGGTGACACAGTAATCCCACAACTTGTACCTATCGTAAAGAATTCTTTTGTCGTAGATAATAAAGTCTGGCGCTGGTAGATGACTCAATGGTTTGATGACGCACACCAGATAGCGCATACTGTGGCACGTAAGGTGCACCGTCGCTATCATACATACTTTGATGTTGCTGATGTAAGTCAGGAACTTGTGGTGTGGACTCTCAAACGCCAGGATAAAATTGTTGAATGGTTAGACCACCCATTAGGTTCAGAAGAATATAAGATGGGTGTACGCAAACTAGGTAAGACTCTTACTCGTCATGCTGATAAGTACTGCCGTCGTATCAAGGCTCAGAAGTTAGGCTATGAACTACGCGATGAGCAGTTCTATGACAGCGTAACAGTGGAAGACTTACTACCATATGCACTTAGCGATATCGTTGAGGCGCATAGACCCAACCTTGATAATGAGAAGATTAGTAACCCTGGCAACCCAGCCGAGGGTGGTAACTACATCATCCAACTCTTTGACATACGTCGTGCTTTGGCTAAGTTAAACAAAGATGATAACGATGTTATCCGTGAACGCTTTGTCAATCAGTTATCCTTTAAGGAATTGGCTGACTTCATGGGTGTATCTGAAACAACAGCACATCGTAAGGTAGATGGTGCTATCCGTCGCTTAACTAATGAACTTGGTGGACCTAATCCGTGGGAACGTAAGGAGACAGTCAATGACAATGGTGAGTGAGCACGATAGCCAGTGCCGTAGGGAAGTTCGCTCCACACCAGACAAGGCTTACATGGAGTTGCGCTGGGTGTGTGTAAAAGAATGTCAGTTCTTTCATGCAGTATGAGTACACCTGCAAGGTGTGTAATGGTGAGAAGATAGTTGAACGCTCTATCCATGCAGAAGAAAATATCCCTATGTGTTGCGGTGAATTGACAACTAAGAAATTCTATGCTGCACCTGTTAAGTTCAACACTGGTGGATTTTATAGCACCGGAGGATAAGTTTGTGTAAGGGGAAGACACAAAACAATAAGGCCACCCGTTAAAAGGTGGCCTTTGTTGTCGCTCAAGCGAGATAGGAACCGCGAGCAACAGGTTTATACTACCATAGATGGGTGCCTTAGCAGTGCAACTGCTGCCTTGCTCCCACTATCTACGGCGCATAATCTTTTCTCATAGTCTTTCATTAGTTGAGCACGTGTATTGTATGGACCAATAGCCTGCCATAATTGCAGTGATGGATGGTAGGCAACAGCAACATATTGGTCTCGTGTATTAAGACAGCCCTCTACTAATTCCCATACTGCTTTAGCCAGCCACTCTACTGTTGGTGCCTCATCATCTAGCAG
>Ga0136642_1001233_pt1 | contig 11294 bp, 14 predicted proteins | sample LowCatLa1302831Y_FD_115313 | JGI IMG/M metagenome (GOLD analysis project Ga0136642, IMG submission 115313) | Freshwater microbial communities from Lower Cathedral Lake, Yosemite National Park, California, USA - 13028-31Y | ecosystem: Environmental > Aquatic > Freshwater > Lake ... | reverse complement strand
GTTATCCACCGCAGCCCGGATGGCGGAACGGCAGACGCGGAGGACTCAAAATCCTCTACTTGAAAGGGTGTGTGGGTTCGAATCCCACTCCGGGCACGCTGTTACTTTATAAACATGACTTCCGCCTTTTCTGAAAACCTCGTTTGCCTGTTTCCAGGGCAAGGCTCACTCGCGAGTGGAGCTGGTCTTCAGTGGCGAGAATCGAGGCACTGGAATCAGATTTCGATCATCAGTGAAGCATCTGGGATTGACGTGGCGTCACTACTCACCACCGCTTCTGCTGAAGATGTTGTTCGAACCGACAACGCTCAGATTGCTACATTTGCACTTTCAACTATTGGCTACCTAGAACTTCTCGACAAGAGCGTTCGTCCGCGTTACCTACTAGGTCACAGTCTCGGTGAGTTTTCTGCACTGGTTGCTTCTGGACTTCTTTCAATTGAAGACGGCGCAAAGCTCATTGGAGTTCGAGGTGCCGCAATGCTGCGCTGCGCCAAGTCAACTGAGGGATCAATGGTCGCTCTGATGGGTGGCGAGGAAGGAGCATTAGAGAATCTAAAAACTCTCGAAAACGTTTGGATCGCGAACATCAACGGAACCGGTCAAATCGTTGTGAGTGGTTCTCGTGCGGGTCTCGATGATCTGATGTCACGTAATAAAGATCTTGGATGGAAGAGAGCAACGCCACTCCAAGTTGGCGGAGCGTTCCACTCCCCTCTCATGTCTCCGGCACAAGACGAACTTGACGCAGCACTCGCAACTATTGAGTGGCGAACTACCGAGTCAGTTCTTATTGCCAACGTTGATGGAAAAATCCACACCACAGCGCAGGACTGGAAAGAATTGCTTTCACGACAGCTCACCTCTCCGGTGCAATTCCTCGATGCAACTCTGGCACTGCCACAAAGCGTCACAAGAACAATTGAAATGCCACCATCTGGAGTACTTGCAGGGCTTACTAAGCGAATTAGAACCTTTGATTCACAATTAACACCATCTACGCTTAAAGAACTACAGGAGATAGGTCTATGAGTCGTCACGTAATCGTTACTGGTGCTAGCCGAGGAATCGGAGCAGCTATTGCGCAGCACTTCATAGACCTTGGTGACAACGTCGTTGGCATGTCACGCTCGGGCACTGCTCCATCTGGATGCGTTAAATCATTCACTGTTGATGTAACAAATTCAGCATCTGTCAATGAGGCAGTGAAGGCATCCATTGAAGAGTTCGGTCCGGTTAAAGTATGTGTTGTTAATGCCGGAGTCACAAGAGACGGTCTCGCAATGCGTATGACCGATGAGCAGTGGCGAGAAGTAATGGCAACAGACCTTGACGGAGCTTTCTACACTGCGCGTGCCACCATGGCCTCAATGGTTCGAAATCGTCAAGGCTCAATCATTTTTATCGGATCAGTTAGTCCATTCATCGGCGTGCCTGGACAGGCCAATTATGGAGCCGCTAAAGCCGGTCTCGTGGGACTCGCACGCTCACTCGCCCAAGAAATTGCGTCTCGAAACATCACCGTGAATGTAGTCGCGCCTGGACTGATTGAAACAAACATGACAAGTGATCTCGGTCCAGCAAAAGATCAGATGTTGGCAATGATTCCAATGGGGCGTATTGGACAGCCTTCAGATATCGCTGGCGTTGTCGGGTTCCTTGCCAGTAACCACGCCCGCTACATCACTGGTGCGGTAATCGCTGCTGATGGTGGACTTGCGCTCGGTCACTAGGTGGCTATTTTTTCGCAAGATTTTTAGTACGATTACACGAGAGAAATTAAGGGGTTAAGAATGGACCGTAACGAAGCACTAGCAAAACTTACAGACAACGTTGTTGAAGTACTCGCCATTGACCCAAGCGCAGTAACTTTGGAAGCCAACTTCTTTGATGACCTCGGGGCGGACAGCCTCGACCTCGTGGAACTTGTGATGGCCCTCGAAGAAACATTTAACGTTGAAGTTGGCGAAGACGAACTAAAAGACATCTCAACTGTTGGCGCTGCCTTCGAACTGATCTACGCCAAGCTGTAGTGCAAGTAGCAGTAACCCCTTCCGGTCCAGTACAGGGGCGCAGAGTCGCTGTCACAGGTCTAGGGGCCCTTTCCTGCGCTGGCGTAGGAGTAGATGCCCTCTGGCTTGCTCTTCAGAGTTCTATCCCTCCAGTCTCGAAGCGCATTAGCGAATTTGATGCCTCACACCTTGGCGGTCCGAAAGAACTTCGTCGATTCGACCCATTCACTCTTTACGGCTTGATGGCCGCTCAAGAAGCCTGGGAGCAGAGTGGGCTTGAGGGACCAATCATTGATGGTGGGTCGCTCGTCACAACTGGAATTGGTGGAATTCAAACACTCCTAGAGCAATCTCGAGTTCTGAACGAAAAGGGGCCCGACAGGGTCTCTCCGTTCATGGTGCCAATGATGATGCCAAACGCCGCCACTGCTGCCGTCTCCATGCGCTTCGGACTCGGCGGTCCAGCCGAAACTGTAACGACAGCCTGCGCCGCTGGGACCCACGCCATTGGAAACGCCGCACGTTTAATTGCCTCAGGACGGTGCAGCATGGCTGTTGCAGGCGGAGCTGAAGCAGTTGTGATTCCACTTTCTGAAGCTGGTTTTAAAAACATGACTGCGCTCAGCAACGAAGAAATCTCACGACCATTTGACGTTCACCGTAATGGTTTTGTTATGGGTGAAGGAGCAGGAATACTGATCCTTGAAGACTGGGACCGCGCACTTGCTCGCGGTGCGACAATCCTCGCTGAGGTCATTGGCGCAGCATCGACAGCCGACGCGCACCACATCACCGCGCCAGATCCAGAGGGTAATGGTGCAGTTCGCTGCATGGAACTTGCTCTAAGTGACGCCGGCATCCGAGCCGAAGATGTATCTCACGTCAATGCTCACGGAACGTCAACTCCGCTGAACGACCTTGGCGAGTCAGTTGCCATGAAGCGTGTCTTCACCAAAGGCGTTCCACCAATCACTTCGATAAAGGGACACCTTGGTCATTCCCTGTCGGCTGCGGGCGCACTTGAGGGTGTCGCTTCGGTACTCTCTCTTTTGAACCAATCGATACCTCCAACTGCTGGGACAACGCAAGTTGATCCAGAGATTGGTCTTGATGTCGTTCTTGGATCACCTCGCAAGGCTGATTTAGAAGTTGTTCTGTCTAATTCTTTTGGTTTTGGCGGTCACAACGGAAGTGTTATTTTCCGTCGCTTTCAAAATTAAAGACTGAACCACTCATCAGCTCTGCGAGCAACCAAACTGTTGTCAAAGGCCCATTTCGCATTTCCAATAAATGCGCCAAGTCGAGCTGGGTCTTTGACCCCGGGAGTTGATTCAACACCTGAGCGAACATCTACGCCCCACACGGGGTAATTCTGGACAACGTCAGCGACGTTTACATCACTTAAACCGCCACCAACAATGATCGGAGTGCGAAGTGCTTCATCAGAAAAGATTTCCAGACAGTCAACAAGGTTTTCGTAATCGTCAACGTCGGGCAACAGCAAATAGTCCGCATCAGGAATCGGGACTCCTGATGCATAGTCAAAATCACTTGGAACACTTCTGATGATCGTATGTACGCGTTCTGCAATGTAGTGAAGTTGGGACTGACTGCACGGTCCGTCTATCTGGACCATATTCAGTCCAATTGTGTTTGCTATTTCAACGACGCGCTCGGGAAGTTCATTACGAAAGACACCAATTGAAATAGCCCCGCTTGGAAGTCGCCTGACAATGTCATGGGCATGGGCCGGTGAAACTTGCCACAGCGATGGAAGAAAATCGAAACTGACGGCACTCGCACCAAGGCCAATCGAAAAGAGCGCATCGTCTACAGTTATAACTCCTGAGATCTTTATAAAAAGGTCACCACGGAGAAGTCGCATAGCTAGAAATCTGCCTCAAAATGAACATCCCCGAATTGTGAGAGTGCCTCAGAATCCAGGAGTGATCTATGCACGACTGCGAGAGCTTGGATGCCAATCTGCAGATCGACACTGCTCGTTATTCCCTTGGGTCCCTCTGGTCCCTTTGACATCACAGCTTCAGTGATGCGCTCAGCAGATGGCCCCGTTACACGAACGAGTCTCCAAGGCACACTTGATCCTCGAGCATCAAGTCGGCCAACTAATTCTTGACCAGTGAAGCAGCCTTTTGTGAAGGAAATTGATTCGGTGACGATTCTCGGTCCATAACACTGGGGGGTCAGGGACAACTCACATTCCTTAGCGCCAATCCACCCAGCGGAAATTTGATCAGAAAGAGCATTGAAGGGACCAGAAGTAATTTCACTTACTTCAATTGTGCACTTAACTCTCAGATGGAATCTGCGAAGACGTGCAACTGAAATCTCACCGAGCTGACGTTCGACCAGCAGCGCAAATCCATCATCAATCTTGCGGACAAATAACACCGAAATTACCGAGGAGTCGGGCTGAAGAAGTAGGGTCCAAGATCCAGATGGACTTAGCGTCGAAAGGTCTTGAGTCAGTTGTCCTTGAAGGAACGACTCACTGTCTGGTCCATTGACCAGAATTTCAGACCACAGTAGTAGTGTGTCAGCTGAATTCATTACTTGAGTACCCACTACCTATTACGCTATTCGCCACTGCGCTTATTTGCACCGATTCTCAAAGGTACTGCCTAATGTCTCTTCAGAACGAACTGAATACAATTACCTCGACACTTAATGATCTTTCGCATCGCATCACCACACTTGTTGAGGCTGAGGGACCAACGCTCGAAGCTGACACGTACACCGAACTCGTTGCGGCGGAAAGAACCATCGGAGCCCTTCTTCGCAGACTTAACAGGGTCGCTGGGCGAATCAATTAATTGTCGAAGTAGCATTCGAAGATGACCCAGTGGATCTCAACAAAGAAGTTGACTGACGAACAGCGTCTTGATGTCCTGGGGCTACTGAACAGGACTGATGCAGTTCTTGGCAGAGAATCTATTGATGAACCACGCCGGCGAAGCGTGGTTCATGGCTGGAGTGCGCAGCACTGGCTCGCCCACGAGGACGGACAACTGATTGGCTACGCCATTGGTAGTCCTACAGCAAATACAACACTTGAAATGTGTGGTGGCGGTTTCGATGATTCTCTCTTAGAGGCAGTTCTCTTAGAACATGAATTAGTTCAGTGGTGGCTCCGAGATCCAAGGTCAGCAACCCATGGAAAAACTGTTCGGACGCTTCAATTGCTTCGAATCGAATTACCGGTTCCAGCTATCGCAATTCCTGAAGGTTCAGTGCTTCGTCCTTTCGAACCAAGGACCGACAAGGAGTCTTGGCTTCTTCAGAACAACTCAGCATTCGCTCATCATCCTGAGCAGGGCACCTGGAACATCAAGGACCTTGAAGACCGGATTGAAGAGCCATGGTTCGATCCTTCTGGATTTCTCCTTCTTGAGTTCAATGGAAAGCTTGGTGCGTCGTGTTGGACCAAAGTTCACGAACTCCATCCGGACCGCTCCGGCGAAATCTACGTAATTTCAGTTGATCCAAACTTCCAGGGACAGAATTTGGGTCGGATCATGGTCACGCAGGGGCTTGCAGCACTCAATAAAAAGGGAGTGAGCAACGCAATACTCTTCGTAGATGAATCCAATGAGCCGGCAAGAAAGCTTTACGCGTCACTTGGATTTTCACTGATTCGTGAGGACCAGCTCGTTCTATTTAAGAACTAGTTACTTCCCACAACGTGACCAAGGAAAAAAGTAACCCCCGACGCTAGAGCTGCAATAAACAATTGACGCAATGCCCATCTGGCGATTCCTCGTCCGGTGAACCAACCAACAACACCACCTGCAGCCATTGAGAAAACTACTGCGAAGGCAATTGAAATGTTCACGGCATTTCCACTTGCCGTGAATAGCCAAGGCAGAAGTGGAACGAGAGCTCCAATTGCAAAAGCAGCAAAAGATGATATGGCAGCCACAATTGGTTTTCCACCCGCTGATGGATCGATACCAAGCTCTTCTCGAACGTGTGTAACGAGTGCAAGTTCAGGGTCACGCATCAGGTCAATTGATAAGCGCTCAGCAAGCTCGAATTCGATTCCACGCTCAATAAATATTTGACGTAGTTCTTTTTGTTCACCTTCTGGATTTGCCAGTAACGCAGCGCGCTCAACTGAGACTTCGTAATCAACGAGCTCTTTCTGCGCACGCACCGAAATGTATTCGCCACTGGCCATTGAGAAAGCTCCAGCAACGAGGCCCGTAAGTCCAACTAGTCGCACAACACTGTGGCCAGGATTAGCCCCAACGAAACCAAGAATTAACGAGATGTTGGTAATCAGTCCATCGCTAAAGCCAAACACTGAAGCCCTGAACCAGGTGTCAAAAACCGGGCGATGCTCCTCGGATTCGTGTTCTTGCGCCATGACCCCAGCATACGGCAACAGCGAGTGAATTTGCTGTGAAAAACGACATTAGAGTTCTCCTAGGAGGTTCAAGATGACAACTCAAGTGAACAGTATTGATGACTTACAGGCCCTAATCGGAACGCACGTTGGATTCGGAGAATACCTAACCGTTACCCAAGAAGCTGTGAATCAATTCGCAGACGCGACTGGTGACCACCAGTGGATCCACGTTGATCCTGTTCGCGCTGCAGCTGGACCCTTTGGTGGACCCATTGCTCACGGCTACATGACACTCTCACTGATTCCAGTTCTACTCAACGGCGTAATGCAGGTTGCTGGAGTGAAGATGGGCGTTAACTACGGAACAAACAAAGTTCGTTTCACCTCTCCAGTCCCAGTTGGCTCGCAAGTTCGCGCTGGTTCAACGCTTGTTGCTGCTGAAGCAATTCCCGGTGGAGCGCAGGTCACAATGGACGTTGTCATTGAAATCAAAGATGCTCCAAAGCCTGCTTGTTTTGCACAGATTGTTACCCGCTACTACACATAATCAGTGATCGATAGTTCCCTCCCCCAAGGCGAAGAGAAAACACGTCAAGTACGTGCGATGTTCGACACGATCGCCCCTCGTTATGAATTCGTAAATAAGCTCATGACCTTTGGTCTTGATGTGCGCTGGCGTCGTCGAGCAGTCTCAGATCTTCATCTAGCGAAGAAAAGTCTCGTTCTTGACATCGCAGCGGGTACTGGTGACTTCACGAGAGAACTCATAAAACAGGGGCAAACGGCTGTGGCTACCGACCTCAGCTTCGGAATGCTTGATGCTGGCAGGAAAATGCCGAGCCGAGTTCAGGCAGATGCATCACAGCTGCCATTTCGACTCGCTAGCTTCGATGGTGTCACGTGTGGGTACGCACTTCGAAATTTCACGGACCTCGCTGGAACGTTTGATGAAATGGCTCGAATACTTCGACCTGGTGGACGCTTATCAATTCTCGAAATTGCTGAGCCAGAATCAGGAATGCTACGAACTGGTTTTCAGATTTGGTTTCGGAAAATTATTCCATTCATTGGATCAATTCTCTCTGATCGAAAGGCCTACCAGTACCTTCCGAAATCAACTGCCTATCTGCCCCCTGCACCAGAAATCGTGAGAATGTTAAATGCGTCAGGCTTTAGCGCCGTAAACCACCGCAAGGTCATGGGCGGTCTTAGTCAGCAATTTATTGCCACGAGGGCTCAATGAAATTCGTTAGAGAAGTAATTCCAACGCAAAATCTCGAAGTTCTTCGCACACTTGGCGCCCGAGACGGTTGGTTGATTGAAAACTCCGAATTGATTCGAATTGGATTTGGGAAGATCGCTGACCAAATTAAGCTCACTGATGGCTTAGAACCTGACATTGCAGCTACCGATCAACTTCGCTCACACGAATTATCCGGAGCCGCTGGACCCTCAGGAACTGGAATTGTGGCTTTTGGTTCACTGCCCTTTGACCGCAAAGCCCCAGGGCACCTCGAAATTCCTGAATACTCAATTTCACAAAATTCCAATGGTGAAGCGTGGCTGTCACGACTTGACGGATCGATGAATTGGCAGGACCACATCACAGCAGTAAGCATGCCTACCCAGGAGACTCAAAATCTCCGATCGATCAGTTTTCTTCCTACTCCAGAAGAATATGCACATAATGTTGCGCTCGCAGTTGAGATTCTCCGTAGAAAAGAGATTCTTAAAGTGGTCCTCGCAAGATCAGTAACCGGATCTGTTCCAGAGGCCCTTGACCCGGCCGCGATCATTGGTCGACTCAAAACTAGGGAACCAGTCTGCACGCTCTACAGTCTTCCGACTGAAAACGGCCGCAGGTTTGTCGGAGCAAGCCCCGAACTTCTACTTAGAAGAAACGGAGCCGATGTGCTCTGCCATCCACTGGCTGGAACCATTGCACTGCCCTTGAATGTTCAACCAGACGATTACCAAAACTGGCTTCTTGGTAGCTCAAAGAACTTGCACGAACACGAAGTCCCGGTGAATGAAATTGTCACTGCGCTAGCGACCGTTTATGAGAACGTAGAAGCAGACGCAACGCCTTCAATTGTGACGTTACGAACACTCGCCCACCTTGGAACTTGGATTAAAGCTAGTCAGGAGCACGAAGTCGACTCTCCAGACGCACTAGAAATTCTTAGAATTCTGCATCCAACAGCAGCCATTGGGGGCATTCCACGCAAAGGCTCTTACGAACTCATTCAGCAACTTGAGTCACACGACCGAGGTCACTACGCAGGGCCAGTTGGTTGGGTTGATGCCAGAGGTGACGGCGAGTGGTGGATTGGTATCAGAGGCATTTTGCTTTACGAAAACACTTTCGAAGCCTGGGCAGGTGCAGGAATTGTAAGCGAATCGGATCCGGCCGCTGAGCGAGAAGAAACTAGAGTGAAGCTCGCTAGCGTGCTCTCGTCCGTGTTGGTTGACAGCGTTCAATGAGCTTAAATACCAAATGGACGACCCATCGCCCATTTTGTAACAAGAAACAGCGCTTCAACAACTATCGAACTCGACATTTTTGATTCGCCTAACTCACGGTCAATAAATGAAATCGGAACTTCAATGATGGATGCGCCACCACGACGGGCACGATACGTCATCTCAATTTGAAAGCCGTAACCATCTGCGGTCACAGTTTCGTAATCAATTTTTTCCAGTCCGGCTTTCGAATACACCCGGTAGCCGGCGGTTGAGTCTTTAACGTGAAGACCAAGCATAATTGATGCGTATTGATTTCCACCTCTAGATAAAAGTCGTCGGGAGAGTTTCCAGTTTGGAATGTGACCTCCCGCTACGTATCGTGATCCAATGACCACATCGTGTGTTTCAGCTGCCTTCAATAATGCCGGCAAAACTTTAGGATCATGCGAGAAGTCACAATCAATTTCAACAAAATGATCGAAGTCTTCAGCGAGTCCGTACTTGAAGCCTGCACGATACGCTCCTCCGAGCCCGCTCTTCGAGGAACGTCGAAGAACTTCGATGTGACCAAGTTCCGCCCCAAGCTCTTCAGCACGATTTGCGGTTCCATCGGGACTACCATCATCGACAACCAAGATGTGCTCATTTGGTACAGACTCTCTGATGGCCCGAAGCATTGGCTCGATGTTTAAAATTTCGTTATATGTCGGTAAAACGACCAATGTTCTCACCTCAAAATCATAGTTCGGCGACCTAGACTTCTCCTAAAGACTTCGTATGAATACTCTTATGAAAACTTGCCGACAATGACAGAGAAAAACGCTAATAAGCGAACCCCAATGCCGCGAGAGTTGCGGATCATTCTCAGCGCAGGATGCTTGGTCTTCGTTCTTGAGTATTTGGTGCTCCCCCAGTTTGCTTCAGCGCGCAAATCACTTCACCTCTTGTCTTCGCTCAATCCTCTTATTGTCTTGCTCGCAATTGCCCTCGAAATGGCAGCAATCTATTCATACGTTGAACTGACCAGAACAGTGTTGTACCCCTTTGCCCCTAAGAGATACAACACCCTGCGGGTGAACCTCGCTGGTCTTGCGATTAGCCACGTTGTGCCTGGAGGGACAGCCCCTGCCGGAGCACTTTCCTATCGAATATTCAATGAACTGGGCGTACCCAGAGAAACCAATGCATTCGGACTTGCAGCGCAAGGAAGTGGTTCAGCGGTAGTTCTTAACATCATATTTTGGATTGCTCTAGTTACATCAATTCCACTGAGAGGATTCAATCCCGCTTACGGGTTTGCTGCTCTTGCAGGAGCTTTTTTAATGTTGGCATTCTTCGGAACAATCATTTTGATTACTAAGGGTCAAAGCCAAGCAGACATCTGGGTACGCGCACTTGCTCGCAGGGTTCCAAAACTTGAAGAAGAGAAGATCTCTCAACTACTGGACAAAGTGGCGGGACGCATTACCCTCCTCATCAATAATCGCAGGACTCTCTGGTGGGCCTTTACCTGGGCTGGCCTTAACTGGCTGTTTGATGCAGCATGTCTGTGGGTATTTTTGTGGGCTTTCGGGAATGTCGTTTCACCTATTGACCTTCTCGTCGCCTACGGACTTGCCAACATTTTGGCAGCGATCCCTTTAACGCCCGCCGGGCTTGGTGTCATTGAAGGTGTTCTCATTCCAACACTCGTGGGATTTGGAGTTCCTCACGCCGAAGCGATTCTTGCCGTGCTTTCGTACCGCCTGGTGAACTTCTGGTTACCTATCCCAATTGGTGCGACTACGTACGCCAGCCTTCAATGGAGAAAAGGGCCGCTTTCTAGAGAAGTTCCCGAGAGCGCTGAATCGCCCGAGCCTTAAAGATTTTCTGAGCTGAAATGTTGTTGACAGGCTGAAGTCGACGCCAGCGTCTGTCCGTTCCAAGAACCCATGTGTACAAATCGTCGCTCCAACTTATGTTGAAGTTTTCAACTATCTCATTTTGCAGCGAAGCATCTTGAATCGGCACCGTAACTTCTACGCGTCGATCCAAATTTCTTTCCATCATGTCAGCCGAACCAAAAAGTACTTTGAAATGCTCAGAACCCATCTCACCAAAAATTAAAACTCGTGAATGTTCTAGGAATTCTCCAACGAGACTTTTAACCGAGATGTTTTCTGAGAGTCCGGGCATTCCTGGTCGGAGACTGCACAGGGTTCGTACTTGAAGCCGAATCTGAACTCCAGCAGCGCTGGCTTCATAGAGTGCATCGATAATCGTTGGATCAGTCAGGCCATTTACTTTCATCGAAATTGAACCAGATGCACCCAAGTCACGCTGCTTGTTGATCAATTCAAGGATTTCATTTCTGGTTGACACAGGACTGACAACAAGTTTTGCGTAGTCAATGTGGCGGGAGAAGCCAGTTAAGTAATTGAATAGCTCACCCACATCACTTGTGATTT